>Ga0247833_1003799_pt1 | contig 19703 bp, 16 predicted proteins | sample LaCruzMarch2015__7_FD_187117 | JGI IMG/M metagenome (GOLD analysis project Ga0247833, IMG submission 187117) | Freshwater microbial communities from meromictic Lake La Cruz, Castile-La Mancha, Spain - LaCruzMarch2015_8m | ecosystem: Environmental > Aquatic > Freshwater > Lake | place: Spain... | reverse complement strand
GAAATCACTTCCCAGAATATCGATTAAATCAATCCGCGCATGTATGGTAGGCGGATAGCTCATATAATCGATTTTATGGACCCTCACTTTCATTTAAAATCGATTATATGTACACAAAATCGATTTTACAAAAAATCGATTTTAGCTGCGGCAGATCCTCTGTTAGTACTTATGACTTATGATTGAGAACCCCCATCCAGTTCATACTTATAGCAGGTCTTCTTTATATATATATAAAGTGTTTGAGTACCTTCAACAATGGCTACAGGTCATAAAAGTGTAGCTCCAGCCTAATTTATGCTCTCATGGACGTAAGAGCTAAGAGTGATGTTGTGGATGGATTCGCACTTGGATCCTCTGTTACTACTTATGATTGAGACCCCTCATCCAGTTCATACTCATCGCAGGTCTTCTTTATATATATATAAAGTGTTTGAGCACCTTCAACAGTGGCTACGGGTCATAAGGGTGTAGCTCCAGCCTGATATATGCTCTCATGGACCTAAGATCTAAGTGTGATGTTTAATGTTGTGCATGGATTTGACTTGGATCCTCTGTTAGTACTTATGATTGAGAACCCCCATCCAGTTCATACTCATAGCAGGTCTTCTTTATATATATAAAGTGTCTGAGCACCTTCAACAGTGGCTACGGGTCATAAGGGTGTAGCTCCAGCCTAATTTATGCTCTCATGGACCTAAGAGCTAAGAGTGATGTTTGATGTTGTGCATGGTTTCGACTTGGATCCTCTGTTACCAGCATAAGTGGAAAGTTGGAAGCCCAAAATTATGCACTAAGACACTTGCTTGCCTAAATTGGCTAATAATAATTGATACTAATAGCAGCGTCATTTTAGTAATATTATTATGATTCATGATTCCCCAACTGCTTCTCTCTTCAATGATAAGTCACACTGGCTGTCTGCAGTATCATCTTATTAAAAAAAGATCGGTCAGTCTGGTGAATGGGGATATCTTCGCAAATACTTGTAGAGAAGCGGCGTCCAGTGGCTCAAATTGAAGCCAAGAGCATGCTGCTTCGGACGATGTGACCGAATCTCATTTGTTCGTGGATTATCACCATCAAAATCGTCGGCGACTACGGTGCATGTGGTGTTGCCGTTTTTTTGTCATCTGAGTTGTGAATTAGATAACGTCAGCATTGAATTATATAATATATTAATTTCTTTGACTTCGAACCAAACCATTCACTAGGATATTAGTAAGGAGTGTTTGTAATATGGGCCGCCTCTGGCGGCTATGGATGCCGTTCCGGTGACCAATTGCACATAGTCTAATACAGATCCATGTAAAAAATGAGACTACCTCGTGAAAATATATTAATTTCGCCATTATTTTATCGATTTCATTAAAACCAAGCTACAGCATACTAGTTTACCCCCTTACAAAGAGCATATGTATGACAGCTTGGGTGAATTTGCCAAATTGACTGCCATCGTCCGACAACACCATGATACCTTGATTATGTGATAAAAAATGTACCTAGAAAAATTCCCGCCTAAATACTTGGTACTCTGCGTATGTAGAAACCTTCGCGTCCTGATTTTTCACCATGGCGGTCCATGAAATTGACGGTGGGAATGGATGCATGCGTTGACTTCCAACAAATATTATGCCAAATCCTTTTAGAGGCAGCTTGGCGATACTATTACGAACAGTTTTGTAACTTGAATGAAGGTCGTACCATTTAAGTCCATTCTGTCCCAACTTTCCACTTATGCTGGTACTACTTACAATTGAGACCCCCCATCCAGTTCATACTCATAGCAGGTCTTCTTTATTATATATAAAGTGTCTGAGCACCTTCAACAGTGGCTACGGGTCATAAGGGTGTAGCTCCAGCCTGATTTATGCTCTCATGGACCTAAGAGCTAAGAGTGATGTTGTGCATGGATTCGCACTTGGATCCTCTGTTAGTACTTATGATTGAGACTCCCCATCCAGTTCATACTCTCAGCAGGTCTTCTTTATATATATATAAAGTGTTTGAGCACCTTCAACAGTGGCTATGGGTCATAAGGGTGTAGCTCCAGAAGACTAATGTTTAACCAGTGTATACAATGCGAATTGAGTATGTTTGAGCTGGATTTCATGTCACAGAACTAGACATTAAACCGACATGTTGGGAACAGCCGACATGTCGTGTCGTTTTGGACACCGTGGTCGACACGACATCTAGTCATGTCGCCGACATGACAAAAACATGTTGGCAACATGTCGCCGACACAACACAGAATGTCGCTGTTTGGGCAACAAAATCGACACACCGTGTCGGTCTGACACCGACATAGTCATAGTTGGCTAAGTTGCCCATTTTCGTGATCGAGAACTGGGCACGCGATGAACATGGTTGGGAGTGCATGGTCCACGCCTAAGATGGTGTCGGTGGGGAGTTCATCATCATCGATAGTTTCCGTAAGTAGGGCGAATCTGTTACTCGTGGGTGGCAGTGCCACACTGTTTCGTGGTGGTTGAAAAGAGGACTGATTCCTGCGCTGGAATGGGACGTTGTTCCACTGCGCCGAGAGATTATACTGTGTATCTCGGCTGAGGGTTGACTTATCGATGTGGTCTGCTGGGAGGGAGAAGGTGACTCGTAATGCTGCATTGGCTGAAGCTGCGATACTGTTGGCGTTGTCACGGTTCGTTCATGTGCGATAAGCAATCGGTTGCATGTTTGTTGGAGGGGTTGGTAGTGCTGCCACCCTTGGAGGTGCTACTGCCACCCTTAGAAGTGTTGCAACCACCCTCGGAGCTGTTGGCTGGGTTACGCTCACCCTTGGAAGTGTTGTCTGGCGTGTGATTTGGGTGGTGGTGGCAGTTTTTGTGTGGAGTCAGGTGTTGATGACGTGTTGAACTTCAAGTTGAAGATTGCTCTGAGGCTTTCTCACCGCATGTCGAAGGAAAGAAAGTCTCGACCAGAGGTGTCAACTACTCTCCATCTGCTGACTCCACTCATCTTCACACACAAACACGAAATCAATACACCACCATCACCAACCAACGCTCCTGATCCACCCGGATTTACCAACGCCAGTTGTCTCCAAGATGATGTCAGCTCCGGACTGCGTTGATATAGACCTCCCGAACACGGATGAGGCAAAGACATCGACTACGAATTCGGTCAAGTCGTCGGAGAATCTCCGTCATCTCGTATCTCCGACGCACCACCTCGAACAGCAGCAGCTTCAGGCGCAGCGGCAACAAATTACACAACAAGCGAATGAACAGCGACAGCAACAGACCGAGGGTGATAACAATCACGCATCAACTCAAACACCCGTCAATAGCGATGTCAATTCGACGACCCAACCCTCGCTACATCTTCAACATCAACACAACCAGCATCAACCACAGCAGAATGATGTGGATAATAAAAATGCCGGGGTTAATAACAATTACACTGCATGGACGATCGGTTCTACGGAGGCTCTCCTCAAATCCATGTTGGCACAACAGAATAATTCTGCCCCCCCTTCATTCCCTGCCCTCAATGGCTCAGTCATACTTGCAAAATTAGGGGCGCCATTGTCACCCCTGATGCCATTGTCGCCCATGCCGCCCAGTACTTCGGCACTGACTCTGGGGGAGCTCAGCCAGAATGTGGGAGGGGGGAACTTTGGTCACGCTCCCGTATCCGCAGTGACGGATGGAGATAATACCTTGGCGACGAAGGAGGGGGAGACACCAATTCGGGATTTCTGCACTCCACCCCCACAACCCCTCCCGTCAAATGGTATCAGCGATATCACCGCACCCAATACTAACCCCAACTCTGCCCCGACCAGTTGTACCTCACAGGCTAGTACTCAAACAGCACTAACAACGGAGTCAATAATTGCAGGATACCATTATGACAAAGTCCTGCAACAGCAATATCACATTCGTCTCCTATCGACACCTGTCCCAGCTGTTGAATCTCTTCTATCCTCGGCATGTGAATCACTCAATTTTGACATTGCCGAAATGTGGCTCCGTACCGGACCAAAGACACATCAATTAACCAACTCACATGTCCGCCCGACGGCGCTGGATGAGTCGGTACGGAAGCAAGTTGTGGATGTATACTACGGCGAACGATCGGCTGAACGTACACATCGATTAAGTCCAGCATTATGCAAACGTGCCAAGGAGGCGGGAGACCTGGTTTGGGTTACGGCACATACGGTCCATGGAGCACAGGCATTGAAATGTTCTATTAGTGATGTAAGGACGGCCGTGGCTGTACCGGTCTGTCATGGTGGAAGTGGTGTGAATGTTACTATCATCTATTTCAGTATTCGAAGGTAAGGTTTGTTTCTTTGTACAATTCCTCAGTTTGAGCACCCTCTAACGTATTAATTTTATTGTCCACACATAATATACAGGGCAATCATGAAACCACAGGCGGTGGAGTTCCTCGTGCACATGTCAATCGCCACGGTAGCTGCGGCCGTGAACTCGTTGGCAGAGGAGGTCATGGTAGATGAAATTCCCAAAGTATTGGTTGAGGAAAGTCTTGGTCCAGTGGAACACCCATCAAAGACTCAATCGGCACACGTCGGTGGTGCCAACCAATCTAAGGCACTCTTGCCTCCTAACTCACTCTCCTCACGCGGTGGTCCCAAAAGTATCTACTCGGTCACGGGCGCGTTGCTCAATCTTCAATGGGACTCATTACGTAATGTAGAGTATTTAACAGATGGTGGTAATAATTGGATCCATACGGCGGTACTCAATGGAAAGTCGGTAGTTGTGAAGACACTCAAGCCAGAGTGTCAGGACGTGGCGTTAGCAATTAATGAAATTGAAGGCGAGTTAGAGATCCATTCGCGGTTGGATCATCCTCACATTGTCAAATTAATCGGTGCTGGCTTTACTCCACGGGGTGTCCGGTTTGTTGTCATGGAACGGTTGGATGGGGGGACTTTATCACAGTTACTCGGGTATGATAATCGTATACGTGACAGACGGCGACGGTTTTGGCAAAAGAAGAAAATGTCATATATGGATGTATTAATATGTGCTAGGAATTTAGCCGATGCCTTGGCATATCTACATGGACGAGCTATACCGAATGTTATGGTCCTGCATCGGGATTTGAAACCTGACAATATTGGTTTTACGCTCGATGGATCTGTACAGTTATTCGACTTTGGTTTAGCTCGAGTCGTTGAGGATGTATCAGTATCCAATGATGTGTACGATATGAGTGGTGAGACGGGATCATTGCGGTACATGGCTCCCGAGGTGGCCGACTGCCGTCCATATAATCAAAAGGCTGATGTATATTCATTTGGGGTTATACTTTGGGAATTGGTAGCATTCAAGAAGCCATACGATGGTATGAATCGTGAAGAGTTTTACGTACGTGTAGTGCAGGGAGGGGAACGACCTGCCATAAATAAGAAGTGGCCGGATGACTTGACAGAATTGATGAAGTGTTGCTGGGATGCTGAAATTAGCAACCGTCCCAACTTTACAGAAATTTTCGATGTCTTAGATAGTATGGTTACTGGTGAAAAGGATGGCAATACGAAGAAGGGGAAGCGACCGAAGAACAAATTCATTGAATTGATAGATAGACACTCAACTTGGTTCTAAAGTCTAATATGTCGTTGAGGAAATAATTATGGCGCTGTTTGGAATATGAGACAATGACGAAACAGAATATATATGAAGTCAGTGTTGCATAACTGGAAGTGAAATAGAAATCTAACGATAACATATAAAACGTAGATCAAACCGAGTATTGAAATAGTTTTGTTTTTGTAAAAGAGAATCATGATTAATTAGTATTGTTTAACACCATTATTGCATCATCCTTGGCAACATTTGACAAGGTTTCTAAACTGAAAGTGTCGTCGATTGATTCAATGAGCTCACAGATTGCTTCTGTCACCCTATCATTATAGCCAGTATCATTTGTAATGTCACCTTGTCGATCCCCTGCTGTGATATAAATGATATTCCCTCCATTCTTATTTAGCACGTCATTTTGTAATTCAATCTTCTGTTCACTACTAAAAAGCCCTCCCCGATTATCATCAGTAGTCAAACAAATAATCGCTGACCAATACGTAACTTTCATCCCAAGATCATTCGCCATACGCAGTACCATCGGATGTCTCCCTAGACTTGACATTGACAGGAACCAAGTCGGTTTCTTCTTCATCACTGTCATCTGATTAACAAATACGTTTGTATACTCGCTATGTGCTAGTTGAAGTTCAGCACAGGCACTCTTACCTCCACGTATTGTTGGGGTGCTATCGACGAAGAATTGATGAATATGGCCATGACCAGATTCAGATAATAATGTATCATCAGTGAGTGTCAATTCAATGGCATGTCCATGATTGGCAATATTTATCATCTCCTTTGAATATAGAGCCATATCCTTACAAGTAACAAATATGTTTAACACAGGAGTAGTGGTGGTAGCGTTATCATCCCCTGACGACGTAAACTTTTGTTCTCTGGTTTGTAATGTCTTCCAAATCTCATCCCTAACATCACCACTCATGTGTGTAGCATCATCATCATCATCATTATCATTCTTTCTTTTTTTCTTTGGTAAATCACAATAGTTGATGCATAATGCAACCTTCTTCGTATTTGGTTGTCCATGTATATATGCTCTTGAATAAAGGTACCCCCCCAGAGGGCATAATGTGTTAATTAGTGGTACTCCAATGATTGTTGTCACTGTTAGCATAACAATAATTAGTATCAACGACGGTGATGTTTCGGTGGTGATTGCAGTAGTGTCACGACTAATATCATCGATGCCAATTATTACAAAGTAGTGTATATATCTATCCAACAATAGATTACGAATGTTATGCAATGTATCATTATACATGTCAATAAAACGTAATGCAAGTATGACACTAATTTTCGCCATGAAGGATATTATGCATTAAAAAAAAATGAACGAATACGAGAGACGTGGATATATATGAAGCAGAAGAAATATATCGTGCACTTGATCAGACTCTCTCACACACACAAGTAGCTAGAAGATACATACGCTTAGCTTATATACAGCTTAGAGACTCACCTGGGCCAAAGTACAAATACTAACATGCCGGATGTATCTAATGAAATCATACTAAATTGTCCAGACCCTACACTATACCAAACATCAGCAATACTAGCATATATTGTAACGAATAGTATCATAATCGTAGAACCGAGTAAAAATAGTACCATTGTCATATTACTGACCATATTGAAGGTACCAATATAATATATGGATAGTAGCATTATTAATCCTGATAGTAATGATTGAACTATCATTTTATTTGTTAGTAAACAACCATATTTTTGACTTCTATTGGTATAGTACATATGTAACAATATAATTGTTATAATATAGATGAAATGAATTGGAATAGTACTAAAATCGTCATTTTTATTCGATGATTCAATTATTGTTGTTGTTGTTATCATAATTGATTGATGAATTGACAGTAGCAATGGTATGATACATACCGATTGTAGTAATGTTGTCATTGGTCGTAGTAGCATCATGTGATTGATGTTGTTGGTAGAGTAGTTGATTAGTCGTAGCAATGAACATACCATCACTCCCGCCATTCCTCCCCCCTGCATTGATTTGAGTATTGCAAATAGGAATGGAGGCGATGATGCAGCCGCAAGAATCAAACTAGCAGCAATGATACTACCATCGTGAGAACTATTCCTCTCCTCCGACAGTGTCACAATTTGTAATATAACAATAGACATAACAAACGAAATTGCGTGCGATGTCGAGTCACTAAAGACTATCCCGATTGTTGTAGATGTTGTCCCAAGGAGTGCAACAAATATCAATTTTGCACAATCGTAATAATATGAATACGTCATTATTGCTGCAGCACCACCGCTTTCGCCTTGTTGTTGTTGTATCGGCAAGTGATGCGAGTTTGTAAACGACGAATAGACGAACAATGACGTTGCCAAACATGCACAAAGCAAATTACTAATACCAATAATAATTATCGGTCCATGGTATGGTAATGCATTCCGTGGCGTACCCCGTTCTCTACTCATCGTTGGACGTTCACCTTGGCGGGTGTTGCTGGGTCGACATCGCCGCTTGTGTTTGCGGACGCAACCAACAAGGATTGCACATGATTCTGCCCAGACCCCTCATTTATCGAGAAAAATCAAAAATCACATCACCAAAATTAAACTATTTAGGCTATTTATGTAGAATAAGTGGCTACATACCCTGAAATTGGGGGCTTCGTATGCTATTTGGTAATTTTGTTGGTAATTTGGCCGAATCGACTTCGGTAATTTTTTCCAGCCTTAAACCCGAATCGATCAAAAATAATGGAAGGCGTCGTCCCATTCCGCGGCCTAGTAATGGCGGTAGCTGTCATCAACCTCCTCCTCCTTCCATTACTCATGGCAGTGGTGGCGGCAGCAGGTGGAGGGGATGATGGAAAGGTTGCACCACCGCCAATAGTAACGATGCCCTCTGACGAACGAAAGCAAAATTATATCGACAAGGTGAAGCGATTATCACGTATGCACACGAAAGAACGACCGATGAGTAAATTGGCGAAGATGGTGGAGGAGGAGGACGATGATGAAAATAATAATAGTGGTACTCATCCCGTCACCATTGACCCGCAAACACGTGCGCGTAACATTTTGCAGGTACTGCAGCAGCATCAACAAGAGCACGATGTGCTTGATTGGGAATTCGGAAAACTCGTCGGTCAGCAACAACGGCAACACGAATTAACAAATGAAGATATCGACACCTATCTTTCATCGAAACAAAAAGCGCTACAAACATTAATAACCAATGAAGAAAAGGAATACGAACATATACTCGAAGCACGTGATTCGTTAGTAGGAGAAGAAGAAACACATGCTGATACAAAAGTAACGAAAGAAGTCCAAAAAGTATTTCATAAGGATGTATCAGAGCATGCTGAGAATATGAAAAGTCGTATTAGTAAAGCAAAGTTACAGTATGAGCGTATTGCATTGGCAGGTTCACGAACAGTAATCCAAAGAAAGGAGGAGAAGATGAGGAGGATGAATAAGAAGAAAGAATTACCAACAACGACAACGACAACGACAACAACAACTTCAATCACAGAAGAGAAAGATCAAAAGAGTTCATTGGAGGTAGAAGAGGAGGAGCAGGAAGAAGAGGATGGAATTATAGTAAAGGACAATGGTGTTGGTAGTAATGATGATAAGGAAAAAGAGGGGGAGGAGGACAATTCACCACCACCAACGACGCAGCCCACCAGCACTACCACATCTGACTCACTTAACTATTACAATCAATACAACAACAATCCTCGTCAAATATATCTTGAGCAAATATTTAATACACGTATGGAAGAATATGATATGATAAAATTTGATCCATATAGTTTCTCAGGTGCACCGTTAGGTGGATGGGGACGAGCAACACGTAGTCGGTTGGCCACACTGCCATTACGGCTTGTACTTGGTGGTGAAAGCGATGACGAGGAATATGGATTATTCAATTCTTATGGTGATGTAGTAACAGCGTCGGAAAATGACGAGGAGGAGAAGAAATATGGTGAAGATGCCGTATATGAGGACGGCGATAGTGATGTTTTGGAGCTGTCTGATGAATCAATATTAACTAATGAGCATCACGACAAAGAGACTAGTTCATCATCATCATCCAAGGACGAGGAGCTGCTTGATGATAATGGTGGTATAGTACAACAACGTAGTACCGGACCATACTTTACAATATATGATGCTACCGGTCAACAATTCATTTGTCGTCTCTATCCCGAAAATGAACTAATCGTATCAAGTCGGATAGATTCCATGTTCTATCCTGCTATTCATACATGGGATTATCATGCAGACGAATCAAAGTATGGTGATGATGGTATGGAGAAGGAGGAGGAGGAGGATGGTAGTAGTACGATTGACAAGTTTCATTTTAGCTTTGGTAATGGTGGTGACGGTACAAACAGTCTACCCGAGGTTATACGATCATCTGTATCAAATGTGTTGCGTCAGTTAGGCATGGTCGATGCCGCACAAGCATTACTGGCGAACAACAACGACAACAATAACAACAACGATGGTAATCCCTTTGTCAATATTGACGCGCATCAGGCAGCCATAGATGCAATAGAAGGTGGTGTGAGGATGGTAATGGTTGACCAATTTGGAAATATCATACATGATAATGGTGATAATGTTAATATGAATGGTAATGGTATGGACATTGCTGATATTATACGTGCTGCGGCATTAGGTGCGGGTGTAGCAAGTGACAATGTTGTCGGGGGAGAGGATGATAACGCTGGGGGAGGAGATGAGTCCAAGAAAGTGGATCGAGGTAGCAAACCTTTTTCATCCACTAGTAAACCTCCTCAACTGAGCGTTGATGAAATTAACAAATTGCTGGAAAGTCTAAAGGGAGTATGTGCTCAACTTCATGACGGTGGATGGTGGTCATATGAATGGTGTCACGAAGAGGGGGTGCGACAATTCCATGTGGCCTATTCGACCGACTCGCCACCCAGATATGAAATACAAGATGTTACACTGATCGGACAGTATGCTGGAGTATTGGTAGTTGTGTATCCCAAGGGTATTTATGGTGGAAAACATATAGATGGTGTAACAACGACTATCCAATTTGACGGTAATGGCGAAGAAGTATTACGTAGGGTTTCTGTTCACGGTCCGGATGATGATAGTATGTTTCCAAGCGATATCTTCACAGATGAAGGGATAACTCATCTGAAGCGAACGAACATCGGGAATGAGCGTGGACCAGTAGTCATACAAACATTTACTAGTGGTGATTATTGCGAAGAAAAAGGTATTGATAGAGTAATGAAAGTTGAGCTACGATGTTGTACAGAAGACGAGATCGATAAATGGCTGGAATCTAAGAAAATGAGTACGACAGGTAGCAGCGGAGAGAAGGAGGAGACGCCTCAAGCCGTTCTTGTCAAAGTCTGGGAGGATGAAACATGTGTCTACAGCTCGAAAGTTTGCACTCCATTGCTCTGTCCACAGGAAACTGTTCAAGATGATCCATCCGTGACATCTGCTGCGAACGACGTAGCGACTAAAATCACACCAGATTTGTTAATTAATGATGATCCATTGACAGATATGAAGGATTTATTGATGGGCAGCAATGAGGATTCAACTTCTTCATCATCATCTAGCTCGATTATGGATATCAAGGGTGGGGAATCGATTCGTGAGATATTAGACAAGACTTTAGGCAGATTGCCTTGCTTGACGAAAAACCTTGGCTGGTGAGGATGCTTGTTACTATTCGATTCTTCAGTAAACATGGCTCACTCACTCCCCAATCTTTTGCACCATTTTCATTTCTTCTGCAATCTGAAATATCAGGTGGACGTACGAATTTTGTCATAAAAAACATGTCCTGCAGTACCACGTCAATAGTGTCATCGATGCTGTGACGGGATTTGCGACGCAAAGAAAAGAAAGCGAGCATGTAATGGGAATTTACCATGGTAGTGGTAACAGTATCGAAGACTATCCGAACGAGGATGAACATATGCACGTAGTCAACGCCGCTAGTGGATCAACTAGTGGGGACTTTGGTATGAGGAATGGTAACAATAACGCCGCTGGTGGCAATGGCGCCGTGTACGTACAAGAATACAAGCATGGAGCTATTTGCGATCACGAAGATGTGGCCTTGTCGGTTATCAAGGGTGGGAATTTGCTCCATGGTAGTGTCAAAAGATCATCGACTGTGCGATTCATGTGTGGAAAGCGATGGGAGCTAGTTGATATCAAGGAGGATAGCACCTGTCATTATCTGTTAGATGTCACAGTGCCTGAATTGTGTCAACATCACCTTTTCAAGGTGCCTTTGACGAAGACGCAGGTAGTAAAATGTCTACCTGTTTGAAAAGAGGAGAATAAATTGTATCGCACATATGAGCATACTATTACTGAGATTGTATTACCTTCTAATTAATTGATAGGAGGAATATAACCTAATCTTCGCTTGGCAACATGAATGCGATGCGTAAATTCTCTGGCTTGACCAACGCTGACTTCACTCCCATCTTTTCAAAGCATATCCCCAATTGAATGGTTCCAGATTCATCTTGTTTCATCATTCTCACTTCTCCTAGCTACCCATTTAAGTGAGATGCACTTATCAATCCATGACAAATCACTGCACATCCTTTTGAATGTATCACGAGATCGTTTGCGATGTGATACATCCTCTCATCCTCTAAATTCCTTGGCTTTGCGACGGGACCAGTGACAACACAGATTTCCCCATCATCTTCGTAAGCAAAGCCTAAAACTGTTTGTTATCAGGAAACACAATAACACTTTCCAAGCAATGCATTTGCCTCAAGTGTAGTTTTGTGGTGCGGTCCATGAACTTGACGACTGGCAGTGGCTACCTTTATGGCAAGTCGCTCAGCGTCAATACAGTGGTCAACCTTATAAAGTTCTCTCGCATAAGCAAATCCTGCTTTATTGTTTCACCTGAGTTCATACCTTCTGCACTTAGCTCGCTCTTGTATGCATTTCTCATCACTTCTAAAGCAGAATAAGTCGATTATGCATCCCCGTTGTTTGCAGCTTGCAAATTATGATATCCATTTGATGGACATCGTCTTTCTTGCCGAATTTCTTCCGTCGAACCAAAATTTAAAGCGATCTCATGTGTGCAAACGCCTCATAATTTCCACACTTCCATGCTGTAATACAAGTATTCCTCGCTGGTTTTAGGCATGTGAACCCAACCACTCATCTTTAAGTCCTTTTTGGTTTGATCAACCATGGACAGCAAATCATTAATTTTGCTCTCCCTCTCCACTATCTCCTTATCAACAGCGTGCAACAAAGTATGAGTATCAAACAATGCCATAATTTTCGAGCGGAGTGAATCTATACTTTCAGCTTATCCCACTTACTGTTTACCTTCATGGCCATAAGTTGCATCGGCAAATGAAATACGTGCAGATGCTTAATCTATAGATAATTGACCCTGGAACGGTTGCTTACAGTTGGTACACTTACTCCACGGCTCGAACGCATCAAAATCAAAGCCTCCAACTAGATACCGCCTGTCTGCTCTTTTGTTCAGCGTACTTGACAAGGCAGGATAAATGGGCGAAGCCTGCCGAGTCTCCCCTTCTGGAGCAGTCGTACCAGCGGCATATCCTCCTCGTCCGCTCCTTCCCCAGAAGACTTACGATACAGTCGGAGCTCCTATCGAGAGTTGTGTGTGACCTCCGCCATGCCAACAACATCATGAGCGATGGCAAAGTCCGCCATCGAACGGCGGCGAAAAGCGACGACGACCATTTAGCTCAAAGTAGTCATGTCGCTGTTCCAAATGTTCGTCGACGGAGTTACAAGTTTCGCACAATCTTTTGGGTTCGTATCATTGCAATCATAGGCGTCTTAACAGTCTTCCTTCTTCTTACAAATAATAACAATGTGGCGATGAAAACAGAATCCAATGATCAATTATTAAACGAGAGACAGAACTTAATAAACGCACCAATGAGCAAAGTGCATAACCAGGTAATAAATCGTGATCCCAAATGTTCATTCCGATCCTATCCCTCCAAAAGACTTTATGGACTTTCGTCGTCGACATCATCACAACCTGATTTCCTTTCTGAAGCTGCATACATTCGAGGTCAATGGCCAATTATACTGAATCCATATAAACACGATGATACAACAACAATTCCGGTATCTAAAGTTTGCATCGATACAACATCCTGGGAAGACCTTAGTAACAACAGTGGTGGCAAAAAAGTTGGAGCAAGAAGGTTGCCATTCACCGATGGTCACAATCCCAGTGTGGTATCCTTGTCGTCGAATCCCTACATTTCCGATGATGATTTGAACAATAAGCACATCCGGCTTGATCCCAAAAATCTCGGTCCAATATCTACCGCAATGCCCACTATTCCACTAGACGATCTCTTTTTAAGTGTTAGTACGTTCGGTTCGGGGCAATGTAATTTTGGTTTCACACCCCAGGAGATGGATCAATACAATGTATCCTTGTTAGTCGAACCAACAGGGGGGAAACGTGCAGTCATTGCTATTCTTGCTTCATCTTTCCAAACACTTGCTCAGACGACATTACTGCTTGAACGTGATGCCAAGTACGGCAGCCGTAAGAACGCAATCAAGGTCGAAAAGTCGCCAGTCACGGGATTATTTGCTAGGATGCATCAAGAGTTTGATGATGCACGTCTATTCTTCCATCTTGGTCGGGTATGGGTATTATACAGGAATGGCCCGCTGTTTGGATATGAATCACAATTGCATAATCCCATCCACTTTGAGGAAATGATATCTGAGGATATTGATGCTGATGCTAAGAAGACTGGCGACAAGTTTGTTGCGTATGTGAAGGCAAGTGAAACAGTGGTAGTCGGAGGTGGAAGGAATATTGCCTTGATATCAGAGGAACCCATCGGTCATGATGACAATGGGGTCGTGAGATGGGTGCCGAATCCAACCTTGAAGGCGTTGACATGGGTTGATCCTGTTACAGTTGTGGATGATATCGATTTACATGGCCTAGATGAATTGTTTAAGAAGCGACGATTACAAGAGGATGTTAAACCCTCAACAGAGTCTCGTCATGACACGAGACATCGTCGATTGGGATCCAAACCAACAAAGTCTCACATTCATGGAACTAATGGGTGAGATATGTCATTACATTTACAATTGATTTCGAATGTGGCTCAAAATATCCTGACACTAAACTGTGTCATAACACCGTAAAAATTCTCGTGCCTAGGTATTTGGTCCCACTCACATCCACAAGTGAGCTCTTAGGAATAGCTCATTTTCATCGACCTGAGAATCGGGGAACGTCAGAGTATGCAATGCATGGTCATCATTACACACACACATTCTTCGCCATAGCCAGAGGAGATACTCAAGAGACTAATACAGAAAATATTAATAATGTCACATCGAGGCCATTCAAATTAAGAAGACTCTCTAATGAATTTGTCTTTCGTACAAACTCTATCCCATTTGGTGAGACTCAACCACCCCCAGATACGGATATAATACAATTTGCATCAGGAATTGATTTGGTCGGAAGTGATGTAGATGGAAATCTTGTTATATCGTACGGGATTAATGATTGTGAGGGTGCAGTCTTCACTGTATTGATGGATACGGTCCAGAAAATGCTACTATCCGTGGATTCGGGGCAAGAAGTTGTGGATTTGATGGAACGTGTGAAGAGATGACGCAATCAATCGGAGAGAAACGGTTTGATCCGGTCTTTATATTTGCCTTAGTAAAAAATATAATAAAGTCCATGTATCACGTAACCAACCAAGAGTCTTTAATGCATCTTTAATATCTGGATGTCTTTCAGAATCAACCCAGGAGTAGGTACGATGGCCTCTTGGTCAAACCCAAAGAAAGTAGCCATAATAAAACAGACACAGAGGAGGAGTATCATCATCGTTGTCAGCTAAGCCACTTGCACAATAGTGCTCCATCTTCTCGATGGACCTAGCATCAGATGTTTCGAATATAACTCTTACATGACTGTCCATCATTTCATTTCCTGCGTAATTTACATTGAGAATGTATTGCCTTGTCTCTACTCGTGTGTATCGTTCGTCACCATTATTTGTAAGCTGCCGTTCACCATTAATGTCCGTCATCGGTATCAACGTGGCAAGAGGATTCTTGACAATTTTGGTGTTTGGCGGTCTCAATGAATTCCATTGAGGTGGTCCTACGAAGTCATCCACATACACAATTATTCCAGTTGATGATGACAGACCTTCATCTTCGTTAACCTCCTCGGCAGTTGCGCTTTCTCCATCGTTACTGCTACCACATTCATCATCTTCCTCGTTGATTTGACCCATCGTCGAGGGCAATGGTGGATAACACAATGCAGGTGGTAACAAACACTGTGCACCACCCTTATTCATTACAAAATCATCGACCAATCGTCCTAAACCCGCCAACAAACCCTGTAAACGTCCAATCTCACCTCCATCATCATCATAATTATTCATCGTTGTTGTTGGTCGAACCTGTACAATCTCTCTCCAACCATCGTCACCACTACCTAAAAGTAGATGATGCAGTGCTTCACAGACAAGCTTGGCATACGATGTACCCATTAGTGAAACATTTAAGCTTATACCATCCTCGATAGTCTCAACCTTATGCCACATTCCAGCCGGGAAGTATAGAACATCGCCTGAATGGAGTGTCACTGTCTGTTCGGGACCATTTGCATTACTATCATTGTATTCAAATCCATACTCGCCACTATAACATGATGAATTTTTCTCCGATGACGGACACGATAGTCGTGATGCCTTCAATTGATCTTCAACAACACCAACATCTCTAACAAAGTGAGGTGTTGTCCCACGTAATGGATGTTTGACTCGTCCACGACGTAATGTCCATCGTTTCACGCCGGATAGTTGGATTGTAAAATTCTCTTGAAAGTCGGTATGCCATCCTGTGGCATGACGTTTGCTGCTGTTTGATGACGATGATCGCGAACGTTTCTTATTGGTTTGATTTGGTGATGCTGCGTCTTCCGAACAAGCATCGAATGAGTCATCGTTGCCAGAAAGTGCAGTCGAAGTACAAGAAGAAGTTGGAGACGTCGTGCCAACGAAGAGCTCTACCTCACCTCGACCAAGTGTCGTACTCATCCCACCTAATGTTGCATTCTCGCCATGAGGTGATTTGTAATGTCCACCACCTAACCCAGTCGAACGTAACAAACTTGATACGAGTAAATTTTCCAATTCGGGTGGAGCACGACAATATGCTGGATGGTTTCCCAAGGTATGTAATTTGTATGCACTGTTTGCATCAGCAATTTCAACACTGTCTAAAGGATCACCTGGGTTAGATGGACGGAGCCATAAAAAGATACATTCTGAACTAGTTTCGTGAAATATTTGACGTATGTCAAGATCAAATAGGTGTTCCGAACACAGGTATGACACTATTGACGTCTGATGATGACGATGATGCGATAGATTGCTACGGCGTTCAATATGGACTGCGTTTGTACGGAAATGACTGTCTAGGAAGTCGTTAACGGGTAGAGGAAATAGCATTTCACCGAGTAGACGCGACGAATGTGTACGGATCGATCTTCTCATAGGGTCATCGCCGTCATGTACGACGACTACCGGTGGCAAATCCATCGTTGAACTCTACGCTAGGAGATGGATGTTCAGATGACGGAGGAGGAGCGAGGCGGGGAGAGTGGAGCGGCTGACGGCGGGAAGAAGTCAAACTCTTTGTTGTGCGCAAGCTCTATCTAACGCTAGCTCCAGAACAGAACAACTTAAAAAATTAGGTATATTATCACTACCTAGACCAGTTTAACCCAAAGGGAGTCTTCATACGCCGAAGGCATGTAGCCAGACAGCGTTGCAGTCGTAACCACCAGAGAGGGGATCTCTGTCATACAGGACTTGCACCTGCGTAGTCGTATGTGAACATCGTCACATACCGTTTGTTGTTTTAAATTCGTCCCTCTCTACTTGTAGTACCTCCTGCTGTTGTCTTTCTCTTCCTGCCTTCGATTGCTGTAGCTTCCCTTGCCGCTCTCACCGCTAGTAGCCAATATTGTTCATCCGTCCCCGAAGTAATCTCCAAATCGCCTAAATTGCATTCCCCCAGGTAAGCGTCCTCCTCTAGGAACCCGTCAAACCCTATAGCTTGTTGATCCTCTATCTCCGTCTGTATCTTCTCTTTTTCGATTGTGGCAAGGGTCCCTGCAACCTTATCATGTACCTGAATATTCCGATACAGCCACTGGCCATGAGTTACCTCCAACAGTTTTGTAATCAGGTCGGTCGTCCATTGTTTTACCGAAGTTCTTAGACCGTGAAGTACGTAGTATTTGTGTTGGAGCCTCCTGAACTCTACGCTAATCATCCCTTCTAGGAACCTCCTCCAACCGATTTCGTCCTGCGCTCTAGCCATGTTCCTATGACTCACACCGTATCGATGTTGATTGCAAATTTCTAACATGCTCGTAGTGCCTCTTCCCATCAGATAGAAGTATATACACTCCCGGATTGCTGGGTCTGTGTTAACCTTCTTCATCCATTTGTCCAGTCCTCTTATTGTAGCCTGCATTGTCTCTACTCTCCCTGCGTGACAACAATGAACGATATGCCCGGCTGTTTCCACCTCCCAAAGGCAGCTTGGACATTTATTACTCTTCTTCCCCGACTTGTCAAATCTTGCTAGCCACATCGGTTTGTGCCGCCAATGTCAAATACTTGCTTGCATGCAAATGCTTGGAACATCCTTGGTACTGAGTGTAACGCTAGGTATACCATCTCCCAGTCAACCTTGTCAAATTGCGCGTTAGAGAGGATACCTGCCTCTGAGAACACTTTCCTTGCTTTGTGACGATGTGCCCAATACCTGAGTCTGTCAGCTATTAAGTCTGTGGTTATCTTTTCCTGCCCTGCCCAAACACATACTGGCTCAAGAGGTAATCGTTGTTGAGGTGGGAGGTTCAGGCGATCTAAGTCTTCTATACACTGTTTCGCTATTAGATCGCATGCGCAGTTGAGTTGTGACGGCCTCGAGAGTGTGCTGAAGTCCTGATGGTCATCTTGGTGTGCTTCCACGTGGTGTGTATACTTCAATCGAAAGGAAAGGACTCTGCATTGGATCATGATTGTCTTGAGAATGTCCGAGTGTTTACATTTCGATGGGATCCTATCCGTAGGTAAATTCTTCACTTGATTTAAGGCTCCAAGGCAGTCTGAGTATATCCGCGCCACTCCTGTGATGTTTGGGTCAATCTTATTTGCTGCAAGCAGGATCAGGTGAATTGCCAAAAGTCCCAGGAGTTCACCCCTGTACGCACAAGCAGCCGCTGAGTGTTCCGGGTAATTTCCTATGATCCTTCCCCTTCCCCGTGTGCACTCTAGGATGAAAGCACATGAGTTAACCTGTGAGAGCCTCTTGCTCATGAACGATCCATCCGTTACCGCAAGTAGTGTGCCGTCACGAATTGCCTCCTTTATCCATGACTCATTGCCCGTCGATTTCACATTCTCCCATAGCCATGTGTTGCCCCACTTCTCCAAAACCTCCCACAGAGTCGTTGCTGCCACCTCTGTTGTTGGTGGCTTGGAGTACGATATGATTCTGAAGTTCCTGAATGCCCCGACCTGTTCTACCGTACATCGATCACCTATCCTAGCCATCTGTTGCTCTATTCGTCTTCGGCCCCATGCGTTCGCTCGAGTGGTCAGCCCTGCCGAAATCGATGGTTCGTATACATCAGCCACGTCCTTTCCTATCCAATGGTATAATTTACTATTCTCGAGATCGTATGTCCAGTGCCAAAGTTTATGGCCTTGTTTGACGTATGGTCCCATATGTAGTCTCCCTCTGTTCGGCCGTAATTGTGGTAATGTATCTCTCCAAAGTTTGAAGTCTCTCGCAGGCGGTCTCTCGTTAGGGAACTTTAGTGATGACCAACTTTCCTCCAGTGGTCGCTCTGACAAATATTTCTTGTCGAGAGATCTACCACCGGCATCCATCACGTCCGACCCAAAAATTACCTGTTGATGTAGTCGTACCCTATTCAGTCTTACTAATTCCTCCGGAGTGCAAATGTGTTGTAATTCCTGCATTAGCCAATAGTCG
>Ga0247833_1003796_pt1 | contig 19709 bp, 29 predicted proteins | sample LaCruzMarch2015__7_FD_187117 | JGI IMG/M metagenome (GOLD analysis project Ga0247833, IMG submission 187117) | Freshwater microbial communities from meromictic Lake La Cruz, Castile-La Mancha, Spain - LaCruzMarch2015_8m | ecosystem: Environmental > Aquatic > Freshwater > Lake | place: Spain... | reverse complement strand
TTCGCCTTGATGTTTTCGTAAGTCATAAAGATATTCCCTTCTTATTTTACAGTATATAGGAGGAATGTTTGCATTTAAATAGGACATTATTTTATTTCTTTTAAACCATTTTCTCTGTCTAAGAATTTATAATCTATCTTTTCTACTACAAAATCGCTAGTGATTTTTTTACATATTTGTTCAGCATCAAATTCACCACAAGAATAAACATCAAATTGCATTAATGCAGGACTAATTTCATCCCATACGTGCATTACAATATGTGATGTTTCTATAATAGCTGCACCAGTAATACCTCTATTCCCTTTTACATCATGATAAACAACATAAGGACCCATTAATACTTTCATATTAATAGATTCAATAAATTCTTTAAACCAATTTGTTAAATAAGTTGTATCGGTTGGAGGATTAAGAGCTTCCGCTCGAATAATTAAATGTTTGTGTACTAATAACTTGCTGTCCATACCCTACCTTTTTTGTTATTAGCATTTCCAGCGTCTACGAGCTTGTCGTATACGTGAATTAGGATCTTTAGCTGCGTTTGGAAACATTTTCATTTGACCTGCTGATCTAGCACAAAAAGATTTTCTTCTTTTAGCTGCTTTGCTTCCGGGTTTAACTTTTCCAGTTACAGCTGTACTTAGTTTAGATCCAGGATTTTCTCGCCTGTATCTTTCAACTCCAGCTCTGGTCATCCCAGCTCCAGATTTAGTAGGTCTATAATATTCTTTGGTTTTAGGAGGTTGAACATCTCCCCCGCGCGCGTACCCGCTCACGGCTTTTCCAGTACCCTTTGTTTGAATACCGTATCCTGACATTCTATTTATCAATAAATAAAATTACTCTTAATGAATCTGCATTACCAGTAATTCCAATGCCATCAACTATTCCTACACCATTTCTTTTTGCAAATAAAACACCATCTTCAGGAAGATTTAATGTTTCGGTTTGACCAGCTCCAACACTTATAGGAATATAAACTTGTGTGTTTGTTGAAGAGCTAACAACTGTTGAACTTGCTAAACCATTAATTACAACTGTTCCAGAAGAACCAGTTGATTGAACAGCATAACCTCTTAATCTTGTAGGTCCAGTAAAAAGAACAGCATTACTTGAACTTGACACGACTGGTTTTACGTCTGACTTCATATTTATCTCCTTTTATTAAGGAGCCCTTTCGAGCTCCTTAAAATTTATTTTACTTTGTTTATACTAACAACAGTATTTTTTTTATTTTTTATTTCATTTTCTAGATCTTCGATTCTTTTGTTTAAATCAACAACTTTTTTATAAAGAGCTGAACTTTGACTCAAAGCTAAATCTCTTTGTTGTTCAATTTGATTTATTAAAAATTGAATTTCTGGATCTTTGTGTGTTATCATTTTATGATTGACTTCCTACTACCACCCAATTTGGTGATGCAAGGGTTCCTGTATTAATATACAAAATCCCTGTAGTTATATTTACATATAATGAACCTTTACCAGCAAAGTTAGCTCCTGTTGTACCATTAACTGGAACTCCTGCTGCATTCATAAATACAACATCGTTTTCCATTCTAATGTTTGCTTTCTTATAAGGTTGAACACTTGAAGGTCCGCCGCCCTCTAATACTGGATCTTGAATTTTTAAATCAATACCATAATCAAATCCTGAAGCAGCTGTAGTTTGTGCCATCGCAACTCCATAAGCAGCTCTTGCAGTTGTTGTTCCAGAATCACCTTGCATGAATGCCATAATTGCAGCATCACCTGAAAGTGTGTTTGTATTAATTATTCCAAGAACACCAGCCATCAAACCGTTATTAGAATAAGTTCCAATAACTGCAAAATTTCCAGCTAGACCAGCTACATGGTTAAATGTAGTTGTTGGTGTTGTTGCAAAAGGTGCACCAGATTGAGTTCTACCGAATACGCCATATGCTTCTCCTGGTGCTGCAAAAGATGAACTTCCGAATCCAGTTGTTGGTTGTATTCTTGAATAAAAACCATAAGCACCTGTTCCATCAGTGATAGAAATTACTGTGCCTGTATTTATTCTTGTAGGACTTAAAGGTAGATCACCTTGACTTCCTCCTTGATATCCAGCTCTGACTGGACCGCTAAACGTTGTTTTTGCCATAAGTTTATTCTCCTAGTTATTCCAATACCGTCTCTAGGCCGTCGACTATACGCGTCGATATTAGAAGTTATGTATAGTAATTTAATTATAAAAGAAAAAGGGGCTAGTGTAAACACCAGCCCCTTTATAGAAAGACTTAATTTAGATTAAGCTCCTGGTGATCCAAAGATTCCTCTAGGATCAGAGAATCCAAATGAATATCTCTCTCTAGCTTTAAATCTTGTGTTACCAGTGTCGAAGTCACCTTCAATCGCTGTTCTTAATGGAGCTCTTACAAAGTGCTTAAGTCCATTAGGAGCATCTGTCATGATGAAAAACGCATCACTGTCAGTTAAGAAATTGTTGATTCTATAACCTTCTGGAATCATACCCATATTCTTAAGTGCATTGATATCGTTATCAGCAGTTCCGACTCTTAGAGGTGATTTTAAAATTCTCTCTGCAGTAAATTGTAATTCTTTTGGAATTATTAATTTTCTGCCTTGTAGAGCAACTTTTAATCCTCTTTCGTCAACAAACGCTTGAATGTCGATTAAAGATTGTTCAAGTGAAGTCTCAGATAAATCGGCTGGTGTTGCCAATTCATTACTGAAAGTTCCGCCACTTACTAGTGGGTGATCTGTTGCACATAATGCAACACCGTCACCACCTGCAAATGAACCTGCGCTAAACGCATTGTTCAATACAGAAGCAGCTTTTACTTGTTTTGTGTTAGCCATAGATCTTGCTAACGCTCTTGTGTAACGAGCCGCTAATCTATCATACAAGTTATCTTCGATTGCTTCTTCAGTTATCGCGAAAGCAAGAGCAATAGTTTCGTGTGTGTATCTAGCTGTAAAGCTTTCTACCGCATCATCGAATTCTACTGCAGCACCTTCGTTTTTAACTGGAGCTGAACCAAAACCTGATAACATTACTTCCTCTTCGAAAGCTCTGTCTGAAGTTTCAGTTGCAAAAATTTCAGTATGTTGATTTTCGTATCGTGCATATTCCAAGCCGAACAAAGCGTTCAAACCTGGCTCTAGTTCTTTAACTAGCTGTGCGCGTGAAATAGCCATAGTTTATAACTCCTTAGTTAGACTTGCCCACAGTACCTGATCGGTACTCATGCGCGTTAATTATTACTAGCACGCCAACATTTGATACAGTCTGGTCAGAATTATCTGGATCCTGAGATATATCAATTGCTTTAAGTACAAAAGTAGATGAGCTGTCTCCTGTTGAAACATCTAATGCTTCTTTTGATACTCCTGAGGCTGTGCTGCCCGCTGTTGCCACAATACTGTAGTTTGCAAATAAATCTGCATTGGCGAAAGATTCGTCAGCTGCGATTGAGTAAACTACATTTGGGTCATCTATTACATTGGCAATAATGTTATTAGCACTTATTGTACCAGGGTAAAAGTTTTTGAACGTAGGCTTCTGTGTTGTAGGGTCAGTGTAAAACACTCCGTTAAATACTCCAACAACAGGGTTTGTTCCAGCAGCGGCTCTAACGATTGTACCATTAGTGCTTGTTGCTACTAGATCACCTTGAAAAATTGCTGTGTTGTAATTTTTCAAGATTCTATATCTGTTTTGAGAGTTATTAAACGGCGTTCCACCAAGTAACCTTACAGGGTTTAAGCCCATTGGTTTTTGTGAGTTTGCCATAGTTTTTTATTCCTATTTTAAGTTTATTTAATAACCCGATGGTCTTTTTCTAAAAAATTATTTTTTAGATCCTCCACCGAATGTCACACGAGATTGTCTATCAATATTGATAGGCATCTCAGGTCGTTGTTCCTTCAAAACATCTCGGTCAACCGCGTCCATTTGTTGCTTCGTTTTACTTTTAAAGTAATTTTTGCGCGATTCCACGATTTCTTCCGGTATCCTAGCCAACAATAGGCCACCAACCCCAACTACGCCTGCGTGTTTTCCGTCAGAGATAACTGGATAATCATTTTCTCCGATTTGAGATTTTAATTCCTCAGCTCGTACTAATTCATATCCTTCTCTAAGTTTTTTAGATACGTTTGCAGTATCTTGAAAACCCATTGTCTCTGCTCTAATCCAACGATGATGAAATCCTGTTGGTGGCGGAGGCGCATCTAGACTTGATGGTGGAGTCCAAACTTTTTTTCTAAGATCTTTTGATCTTTGCTCAGACTCGCGCGAAACCCTTTTATTTTCTTCTTTTTTCATTTTAGCTCCTTTTAGTTTTTCACATATTTCGCGTATTCTTCAGGTGGCACCCCTAATTTTTTAGAAATAGCCAACTGTGATTTGGTGAGTCTCACAGTCCTGCGTCCAGTTTGATTTCTATTAGCAGTTGCAACGTTCTGAACGACTTTACGTGGCTCCTGTTTATTCTCATCTATTTCTAGTTGAGAGTTAGTAAATTTTTGAGGGAAATAATCTCTCAAACGTTTATCTAATTCATTATAATACTCATCACTATCTACTTCAATACCCTCACTTTTTATCTTTACATCGATTTTAAGTGCAGCATCCGTCATGATATCGTCATTTAAGAACCAATCATTTTTCTCAGCCCATTTCTTAGCTTTTTCGCTAGTTTTAGGCATATTTGCATAGATTTGTTCTTCATTAAATTGTTGTTTAGGAGCAGTTTTAGCTTTTTCAGCTTCTTGCTCTCTCATGTATTTCGTATTTGAAAGTCTTTCTTTTTCTATAGAAATTTGAACTAATCTTTGATTAGCTTTTGAAATTGCTACAGCGTCTTGAGATTCAATTGCTGATTGAAGTTCTCTAGTTGCTTGAACTTGATCAGATTCAACTCTAGCTTCAAATTCTTTTAGATAACTTTCTTCTATTTTTGGAAATCTTGTTTTAACTTCCTCAACTTGTTTTTGTAAACCTTTGGCATATTGTAATGCAGCTCTTTCTCGTCTTTGAGCTTCTCGCATTTTGCCTGTAAGTTCATTAATTCTAAATCTTACATCTTTTGAATATGATGAAAGATCATCTGTTTTTGATTGAGGCTTAGAATCTTTTGATTCTGTGGTATTTGTTTTTTCAGTTTCCTCTTGTACTTGTATTTCAACTTTATCATCCTTATGTTGATTAACAACTGTACCTTCGGGAATAACTTCTTCGTTAACTATTTTTACTTTTTCGTTTTCTTTTTTACTTTCTTGAACAACGACATCTTTATCTTCATAACCGTCCGTATCTAACTCAACAGTTTTTTGACTTGGTTTTAGTATTTCAGTTTCTGACATTTTAGCTCCTTTTTATCCTCAGTATGTATGCAATATATCCTCTGGATTATTGATTGTTGCGATGATTTCATCATCGTTTAAAATTCGGACTTCTCCGCCATCTATTTTAAAACGGCTGCCTGCATATCTACCAAAAATAATCCATTGATTTTCTTTGCACCACGCACCTAATGGAAATTTTTCTCTGTCTCTATAACAAAGAGGCCCCATTTTTAAAACTAAACCAACAACAGTGGTTTGTTGAATTGTGGATTGTGTTACGTCAGAATAAATTATTCCACCTTTAGTTTTTTGTGGACCAGAGTATGGAAGAACAAGTATTCTCCAACCTGTAGGTGTAGGTAATTTATCAATTATTTTTTCATCAAGAGATGATGAATCAAGATAGAGTTTTTCTATCTCTTCCTTGGTCTTATATGCATTTAGGAGACCGTTTTCTTTCGAATCAGTCTCGGGCGCCTGAGGCGTTGTCGTCGTCATTTAGCTCCTGTTTTTTTAACAAGTCCGTTAGGTCTTGTAGCAGATCATCGAGTGATCTGATTTGCCCTATTATATATTGATATGTGGTAAAATTGTCAACACCTATGATAATTTTATCACACAGTATAGATCTCTTCTCTTTTGTTCTTTTTTGAATAAATCTTATAGTATCGTAATCCATATTAAAGCTTAAAAAATCTGCCTTTTCTTCTGTATTTCTTCCAATTACATATTATATTCCAAGTATTATCTTTTCCGTCAACTATTTTAATTATGTGGCCAGTTTCAGTAGATTCTATCCAATGTTGCATATAATCGTTAATTATTATTTTTTTCTTTCTAGGCATATTTTATTTTCACCTTTATCTAATGTTTGAAAATCATAATATTTTAAACATTTAGATACTGTATCCATATCAAATTTTTGATAATCGTCAAAAACAAATCTTGAATTAATAATACTACGTTCAGCAAAAAATATAGCTTCATTCAAAACATCTTTTGTCATATGAGGACCGTCAAAATGAACGAAAATAAAAGGATTATATTCTGGATAACGTCGCATAAATTCTCTATCTGTCATATGATACAATTTAAATTCTTTATAATCAGATAAATCTTTTTCTAACTGCAATCGCATTTCATTTGTGTAATCAGCAGTGTAAGAAGGAGAATTATCATAATGTTGATAGTTTAAATTTCCATAAGGATCTACACCAATGTGAGTGTAATTTTTAAGACGGTTTGGTCTCATGCCGTCCATTATAATTTTAGAACCAAGTCCTTCGCGAACTCCTATTTCACAAGTTAAAACGTTATCAGATTTTAGTTTTATGCTTCTTATCCAATTATCTAATAAATTGTAGTCTTGGCTGTCTCCACGAATCATTAAGAATTAATACCCTAATTCGTCGTACAGTTCATCCTTTTTTTTCGTTTCAAGTGCGGATTTATTTCTTTGAATATGACCTAATACAGTACCTTTATGTTCGCCTTCTTTTATTGTATATCCAGAAGTTCCATTACCATTTATGTCTACTTCTTTACGGCTTCTTAAAAGAATGTTATTTTTTTCTTGAATTTTTTTAGCAATAAAGTTATTTGCAATCAAATCTTTCAATCTTTCTATCATTATCCATTCTCCTGTTCTTTTGACTGAGGTCTATTTGCCATAGTTCGTGCGACAGATTCCGCACTGCGCCCTACGACATACCCTCCAAGCCCAATCTGCAAAAGAGTCCACACATCTCCTGGTAATTGTATTGTTATAGAAGCTTTAAAAAAAAATAATATTACTGGTCCTAATACATAATTCCATATTAATATAAAAATTAATACGTACATTAACAGGGGCCTCCAGCTCGATGCGAACCAGCCCGCTTTGGCCTCTGCCTCAACTATTTTTGCTGCAGCTTGTAATTCTGCTGTATTAGATTGTAGTAATTGTGTTTGTAAATCAGCTTTTAATTTTGCTTGAAGATCTTTATCAGGTACAGATTTTTCAATTGTGCTAAATAGAATTTTAGCAAGAGGCGCAACTGCTCCTAGCATTTGTAACATTAGAATATGCCTTTAAAAACCTTTTTCTTTACTTGAAACTCCTTTTGACCTTTAGAAGTTCCACCGTCAATTCCCATTTTATCATTATAAGTCATTCCACCGTCTTTCATACCTTGAGACATTGGACCTTTTTTTGGAGGAGCTCCGTATCTTTTGCCTCCGGATAATCCGCCCATTTTCATTTTTGGTTTATTCATCTCAGACATTCTATCATCTTCTTTATCTTGATAATAATCTGCTGCTAATTTTGAACCTATGCCTAAATTTTTTGCAACATCTCTAGCACCTTGTGATCTTTCTAATAAATCAGCTCCAGCTCCTAATAAACCCATTCCACCAATCTTCATTTTAACCGCACCACCTTTTTTCATTTCTGGTGCTTTTTCTTTATCCTCTTCTTTTCCCACAAATCCACTTAATGGTGCAATCATAGCTGCTGGATTATTTAATGGAGTTGCTGCAGCTTTTTTTCCGCCACCTCCTAACATTGAGCCAGCTAAACCTGCTGCTCCGCCAATTAATGCTATTTCCAAACCTGTTAATGCTTTAACTGGTTTTTGTTTAATTGGTTTTTTAGGTTTCTGACCTTTTTTAGCTCCGTTCATCATGTGAATTTTTTATTGCTCATTGCCATTTGTTTGTGCATTCGGATTAATCCTCCGTCCGCTTTTTTCATCATTCCACCTTTTTTCTTGATGACACCTCTACCTTTTAAAATATCTTTCATAGTAACTTTACCGTCACCTGTTAAATCTGGAAAACTTTTTTTCTTCATTTCCCCACCTTCTTTTTTTCCAACTCTTTTCATTGCGCTTTTTGGTGTTTTTTTTGCTTCATCCATCATTTTTTCTTCTGCACTTTTGAGTTTAATAGAATCCTCAGGCAACGGTTGTATTGGTTTAAATCTATCAGGCATTTTTTACTCCTTTTTCTGCGTAGGTTTTTTTAAATCTTGTTTTAATTTAGCTTCTGCTAAATTTATTCTCTTTTTCCCTAGTTCTTCATTTAAATTAAGTTTGTCCTCTTGTAAAGTCTGCTGGGCACTGAACTTATTACGTTCAAAATTCATTTTTTTAGCTTCTTCAACCGCTTTTCTTTGAATATCCATAGCTTTTAAGTCTAATTCACGTTGTTTTAGACCAATTAATGGGTCTTGTCCCTTCTGTGCATCAAATTGAGTCTCCATTTGAGCCAATTCTTGTGTCATTTTTGCTTGTCTCTTAGCTACTTCACTGTCAAATTCAATTGCAAAGGCATCTTCATCGCTTTGTTGAAGCTGTAGCATAGCTGGATTACGTTGAAAGTCAGCTAAAACTTGTTGTTTAATTTTTAAACTTACATGTTCCATTAAATGACCTTGTAATAATGCATAAACTTGAGGATTTATCTGCACCATTCTACTCATCATGAATGCCATATGTGTTGCAATGTGCGCATCATGATCTTGTTGAGGAAATGCTTTAGGTAAAACCATCTGTAGTGCACCTGTATTTTCAATTGCTGGGTCTAATGGTCGTGGTGGCTCTGGTGGTGGTTTTAAAATTCCATTAATATTTTTAACTCCAAGTGCCTCGTACATGCGCCTGTAAGCTTCATGAATATTATGCATCTGTGGATTAGTTTGAGCTAATTGTAATTCAGCTTGTGCAACTTGAATTCTTTGTGTCATAGAGAATATATCAGGATCTGCTACTGGTATAACATCGACTCTTTGATCAAAGTCTTGTGCTTTAATAGTACGTTCTCCACCATATACATCGTAAGGGTATTCTGGTGGTAAGTAATCTGCAAACACTTGCGCAAGAATTTTAAATTCTTGTTTCATTGCATAGTAGCATCGTTTATGGATCGCGGACATAACTTTTGATCCACGTTCTAATAATGCCATAGTTGTACCAACAGGTGCTTGTTGGCTCATGTCTCCAACTTGCATATCAGCAATAGAAGCAAATCTTTTTCCAGACTCAACACAATAATTTAATAAATTAAATAACGTTGCACTTGGTTCTTTGAATGGAAGTAATTGAAACTGATCTCTAATGTTTCCACCAGGAGCATCTACATCTCTAAATTCACCTGGCTGTAACGGTTCAGAATCATCCCTGATTCTCATACCCCTAGATTTAAATCCAGCAGGTAAATTTGATAATGTACCAGCATCGAGTAACTGTCTTAGAGCTGAAGTTGCAGTTCTGGATAAACCACCAATCATATGTATTAAACCAAAACCATAAAAACCTAGACCAGGTAAAAATTTAAAATGAACAAAATAATTTTTTCTTTTTTTAATTGGATCATCTGGATTATAATTTCTATAAATAGACAATACTTGTTGTGAATCTTCGTCGATTGTTACAATGTAAGGAACTTTAATATTTCCTTCTTCTTCATAACCTGGTAAGTCTAAAAAAGTATGTACTTCAATTATATTATACATATCTTCAGCAGTCTCAGGAGTTGGCGATATGCCCTCTAGTTCATTAACTTTATCTTTTGCATCGTTTTGAGAATAGTAAGGTTTTGGCAAATCAATGTCTAAATACATGCCTGACATTTGCATTTTTTTTAGTTCATTTAAATTCATCTTTACGACTTGTGTGATACGTTGAGCATCTTGAAGATCAGTTGCATTGTAAGGCACTACCAAATCTTCTGCTGGTACAAATTTTGAAACTGCTCTTTGCATTAATTCATCGTAATATATTTTTTTAAATGCTGAACCTGCTAATGGTAAATAAAATAACATTTGATCAAAGTCTGGAGTATATTCTTCCATTTTATCCATAAGCATGTAGTTCATGAAATCTTTTACTCTTTGAGCTTGTTGTATTTTTTCTTCTGTCTCTGCTCCAATAACTTCTGTCCTTACAGGACCAGAGCTTGGTAATAATTCTTTAATTGCTTGTGCTTGAAATTGAGTAACTGATTCTGCAAGGAGCGGATGCGTAACCCCTGATGCTCCAATAAATGGTCTTGTTAAAGATTGATACTTAAATCCTAAAAGATCTAAACCTTTTACATAACCTTGAACCCAATCTTCTCTTGAAGTCCTATCATAATTAACTTCTGTAACTAATTGAGCCCCTATTTTTTTTAATTCTTGTTCGTCTATTTTCTCTGCAAGGTTTGTATAAAAATTTTCTTGCTCTCCTTCTTCGGGTAAGGGCTCACCAGCAATAAGATTATCTTCTTCGTCAATAACCGTGGTTACTGCTTCAGGAGTCGTGCCAACGGTTTCTTCAATTTGAATATCTTCTTCTGCCATTTTAAAACATTTTTGTTAATTTTGATCTTGCTAATTTTTGACCTCTAGAAACTATACCACCTGATTTTAAACTTACACCATATTTTTTCTTCTGGCCTTCTAAACCTTGGCCTGTTTCTTGAACTTGGCTTAATTGATCTTTAATAGTTGCCTCAGCACTAGTTCCTTTTTTAATATAATCCGTAATAAATTTATCAAACATTAAATTAATGGTGCGAAGAACTCTCTTTTGACTTCAACCAATCCTCCTAGTTTATATCCTTTGCTTGGCCTTTTTTCCATGCCTTGAGTATCTATTACTATACTTTCGACATAATTGATAGGATCATTCTCGTCTACCACATCATAGTTTTTACCACCGTATCTTTTAGAATAATTATCTCTGTATATCTTGCTTTTAAAAGCTCTCTCAGGTCTCATCTTTTCTCCTTCACGTCTTGTGCTTAATACTTTATAAGGTTTTTTAGGGTCGGTTAAAAACACTTTTTTTACAACTAAATTACCTCCCATTTCTTTAACTAAATCTTGAGCAGCTTTTGGTAATACAGCTGTGCCTGATAATTTACCAGGATAAAATTCATCTCCTTGTTTATCAGCTCCTTTTTTAATGGCAGTATTTTCTCTGTATCTACCCATGGCTTCAGGTCCACCTTTAAAAACAATTTTATCATTTGCAACTTTGGGATTTTTTGAAAAGTAAGGCATCAAATCTCCAGACCCTAAACCATAAAACTGTTCTATTTTAAATTTATTATTTTGACTTAATTGAAAAAATTCTGCTGGAGCGAGTGCTACGTAACGTTTGCCTTCTCTTTGTGCAGAATTAACTAAACTTTTTAAACTTAATTTAACCCACGTTTCTTCTCTGCCCATAGGAAAAAAATCATAAGATTTTTTATTCTCTCTGAATACATCATCACCTTTATAATAATTGTTTACTTTTTGTTGTAATGAAGGTTCAGGAGCTTTAAAGTCTCTTGTTATTAATTGTTGTCTAAGATCAGTAAGCTCTTTCATCTCAACATCGTTTAATGGTCTAGTTGAAGCAGTGTCAGTATACTTTTTCATTTTATCAATTATTTCTTGTTTCTCTCTTTTTGAAATTTGTGTAGATATTTTATTAGCAAAAGGATTATTCCTTACCATCATATCAGAAGTTAAACCAATGGGTTGATTTTTTTCTATTAATTCTTTCACTTCGTCATTTATTCTTTTAAATCCTTTACTTATATTTTGATGTGGATCAGATTGTAATTCAAATAAGAAAAAAGTATCTCCGTATGAGTCCACACCTCGAACATCATATCGTGTAAAGGCTACAGGATTAGGATCAGGGAAATGTGTACTGTACGTTCTTTTTGAACTTGAGTTCTCAGGTATCGGATTATCATAATAAATTACTTTTTCTCTATAATCAGTTCCTCCTAATGGTTTACTAGAGTGTCTTGGACTGGAGACAAGTTTTTCAATCTTAAGTGCATTAGCATTTACTGTCTTTATTTTTTCATAATATTCTTTTAACGATCTTACAGTCAAAGCTTGATTTTGTGGTAAATCAGCTAAGAGTTGATCTAAGGAATTTGTAAGCTTTGAAAAAGCTTCAGTTTTAACTCCTCTTAAGTTTCCAGACATTGTATCAAGTACAAACTCAGCATCCTCTAATTCTGTTCGAATTTTTTGAAAAATTTCCCTATTAGCTGGAGTAGTGTTAAAAGATCTTTCTAATATTATTTTTTCTACATCTTCTATTAAAGGTTGTTGGCTTTGTCTTATATCGAGTAGTTCATCTAATTTAACAGCAGACTCGTAATCTTTTACTTTCATGTTGAAAGCAGGATTTGTTTCAAGAGATGCTAATACTTCTTGTTTTGTAATGATTGCTTTTGGACTTGTTCTAGATATTGTAAACAATTCTCCACTAATAGGTTCTCCTTTAGCATTAAAAGTTAACAATCCAGAATCCGCTAACTCTTCAGGTTTAACTCCTTTTTGTCTTGCATTTCTTAAAAACCCAATCCACTGATCTGCAGTTGCACGTTCTACTCCTGATCCAGCAATTACATCATATGATTCAGATCCAATAAACTCTCTAACATGTTTTTGTTTTTCACCTATATTTTTCAATGAGCCTTGACCAAAGGTAAATGGTTCGTTGGCCGTGGTCATTGCTCTACCCTTACTTGGTTTGGTAACGGCTAGTTCATATTTTTGAATTAATTTTTCTTTTTCTTTTTCTACTTGTAAATAATCTTTTTGCGCTTTTTTCTGTACATTTAATCTTATTGGTTCTAATCCTTCTCTGAGTTGTATTTCATTAAGTGATGCTATTTCTGCATTACTTAAATTTTCAAACTCCCTTATATTATCAGCATACGTTGTTCGTCTATATTCTGGTAAGTTATCTACGAATGCTCTAAATACTGCATTCCTTTCTAACAAACCTTCATGCACTGTAGCGCTAACTTGAGTAGAAGCTGGACTTGTCGTGACAGTACTATCGGTTGGTGTGGATGATTTTACGACTTCATCAGTCTTGGATCCTGGACCGAAAGTTTCATACAGTTTTTGTAGACCACGGTTCGCGATCCGTGTTCCGTAGCCAACGATTGGAATAGCTCCTAGTATACCTAGCCCCACTCCTAAACCTTGAGCAACCATTTTTAATTTATCAGGATTCTCAGATAAAATATTAGATACAAGATTTCTTGATTCATCTTGTGCGTATTGTAAAGATCTAAACTCACCAGTCACGGGCGCGAGATCGTAACCTAATGACGATATGCCAGATAAAAGTTGTTGTTTGTTCTTTGCTAATTCTTCAGCGCTTAAGTTATTAGAAAACTCATTGACGGTTGTGTCAGGATCTTTGAAATCTTGAACAGCCATTTTAGTAATACTTGGTTTTTTTAATTCTATCCTTTAATACTTTTCCATTACCTTTAACCATTCCACCTTCGGAAAATCTTTTTGTAAATGTACCCATGACACTGTCATATAATTCATTTACTTCTTTATCTTTCATGTTCTTCATCATGTCATTGTATCCTTTTTTTTCTAAGGATTTTCTTTCAAAAGATTTAGGATTTGTCATTCCACCATCTTTAAGATTAGCACTCTGCATCATTGAAGTGTCTGGATCTACAATAGGAGTTTCGAATGAAGTCTTACCACTAGCCGTTCCATAATACGTACTAGGTGTAACTGGAGGTTTACTTGGTTGATCATAGAATCCTGGTTTAAATTCATTACGATCTAAATAAGAATCTTTAACTTTTTTTTTAGGTTTTGTTTTTTTATCCACTTTACCACCATCTTGAAACTTTACCGTTCCTCTAATATTAAACCCTTCTTTTGAAGCACCTGCACTAATATCTCCTTGATTACCGAAGTTTTTACCAATACCAACTTGACTGATACCTTTTTGACCAATACTGCCATACAGATAGCTTGTATCATTACTATCACTACGTCTTGCTCCTACAATTGCTTCTGGTTTTTCTTTTGGATTAATACCTACACCTAAATCAAAATCGATTCCTCCAGCCGAACCTATTGGTGCTAAAGGTATTGTCTTAGGTATTTTTTTTAATTCTTCTTTAATTTTTTTTCCGCTCATTTTTTCTTTGATCTCTTTCCGACTTTAACACAATTAGGCACAAGTCTATTTCCTTTTTTCTTCATGCCTTTTTGTTCAAAACCTTTCCAACAAGTTCCTCTACCCATAATACTGATACTCCATTGGTAATCTTGGTTGTGGCTCTTCTGTATAATCATGTTGAGCACTTATAAAATTACCTTCTCGATATCTTAACACAGCTTGGGTAGTGCTGTCGACTAGGTCGTCATGATCCCCATTTGGAAAAGAAGCACATTCTTCAATAACTTCTAAAGCGAACTGTTTGCCTTCAGGATAATAAACCATGCCCGATGCAAATATCGGTGAACAAGCATTTACTCTAGAATGTTTATCTCTACCTCTTCCTGGTACAAAATCTATAACAGGGATACCCATTCTACGTAATTCTTGTATCAACGGCATACCCGATGCTTTTGCTTCGATGACAACTGTTTCTGGTTTCCAATAGTTATATTGTTCTAATGCCATTGATTTTAATTCTGGAAATTCATATCGTCCTCTAAGAGCATCTAATAAAATTATACATGGTGGAGAATCGTCATGTGGTTTAAATATTCCCCAAGTTGTAATTGCTGAATAATCCGAAGTTTCTTTTTTTGTAAATGCAGTATCATAACTTTGAATAACATATTGCAAAGCAGGTATAGGTCCTTTCCAAGGAATCCACCATTCACGTTTAATTAACGCACCTTCTTCTGCTGTTGGATTTTGCATGTACTGTGCGTTCCATCTTTGAGGAGGTATAGATGCTTTAACAGATTCTAATTCTTCAATACGCCAATACTCTGGCCATACAGGTTGTCCGCTGTCCAAGATCGCTGGAAATTGTATTACCTCCCAGTTGTCTGCTTTTTCATTTACTTGTGCTTTTAAAAGTTGTCCTGTTAAATCATTCGTTGCCCATCGTGTCATAACAACCACGATTGCTCCACCTGGTTGTAAACGCTGTCTAGGACCAGAGACATACCAGTCATAAGTTTTCTCCATAGCATTCTCTGACATTACGTTTTGTTCAGTATGAGGATCGTCAATGATTAAAAAATCTGCACCTCGTCCTGTTATTGCACCACCGACACCAGCTGCAAAATATTCTCCACCATGATTGGTTTCCCAACGACCCGCAGCTTTTGAATCTTCTGATAAATCTAAATTATTAAAAACTTTTTTATACTCCTCCCCCTGTATCAAGTTTCTTACTTTTCTACCAAAACGAAAAGATAATTCAGCGTTGTGAGAAACTTGCATAATCTTAGACTTGGGCAGGAGTCCCATGATCCAAGCTGGAAACAAATAAGATGCAAACTCTGATTTAGTATGTCGAGGCGGCATGTTAACTATTAATCTTTTAATTTTTCCTTGAGCGACTTGAGTTAACTTATCCGCAATAATTTGATGGTGCCCCCATGTAGAAGGTTCCTTACCTTCTCTGCATATAAAATCAGGCCATACCTGTTTAACAAAGTAAATAAAATTTTCCCTAGCTAATAGTATCTTTTGTGCCTTGAGAAGTTTTGCAGTTTTTTCTAATTTTTCACGTGGAACTAGCTCCAAATCCATAAGTAAAATGCACTATATATTTGTGTCAACGTTTGCACAAGTCAACGATTGTAAGATACATCTGCGATTTTAAGGGGGTGTAGGGGGTTGAAAGTGGGTTTTAATAGGTGGCTAGGGAAAGAGATACTAGTACAACTAGGGCGTGTGACACGCCCTAGTTGTAGGATAGTTAGTGTTGTGTACTTTGTGTATTAGCCATGTCCCTTTGTACATTAAACTTATCAGCCAAGTCTTGTGATAACTCTTGACCGAAGTTAGCTATCTTATGGTCATTCTGATTCGCGATAATGAATTCAAATATCTTTGAATCCAAATAACTAGCCAACAATTGCCAATCGATAAACTGTACTTTGTTTTTAAACAAATCGATTTGTTTTTTTAACTCAACGATTATCTCATCACTTGTCTTATCTTGAGAGACAATCTGATTAAGTTTTTCTAATTCGAATTTTTTCATATTAACTCCTTAACGTCATGAGTATATGTTGTTCGAATAGACTTTGTCGAGAACTTTTTAAACAAGTCCATGTACTCTTTTTTAAAGTCCTCTTGAGAAAAGATATTTATTTCTTTAACGTCTTTAGAAATAGAATAAATAAACTTTTCTTTTTGTATTGTTAGATTATTTGTTTTTAACAAATCAAAAACTTGAACTAATTCTGGCTTTATAATTCTATTCCAGTCAGAAGTTAATTCCGCTTTTTTCTCTAACAAGTCACACGCACGAACTATCAACTGTTTATTTTTAGCTGATAATTCTATTTTTACTTTTGCTTTTGTCATTGTTTTCCTTTCAGTTAGTTATTAATGACAATTGCTATCTTATGTTCATGAGATAATTAAAACAAGAAATATTTTAAGTTATCCACAATTATTTTTTTGCTGTTGCTTCCCTGCAACATTCATATCAAGCCAATGAAACCCAATCACCGAACACGAAACACCTACCAGCGACCAGCTCCTTCGGTCCCCCGCTGCCAGCTGCATCCATCCGGTCACCTTCTTTTTATTTAACATTACGGGACGGGAACGGGATCTTCGGGAGCGGGACGGGATTACAGAAGTAGAATTAAAAATAAAAGTAACAGCAATTGGCCTGCTGTGGTAAACAACAGGCCGATCACTGCAAGGATTGATATCCACATCATTCTTTAGCTTTAGGCTTTACATCCTGAGTCAACTTTTTTTTAACCGACTCATGAACTTCCTTCTTCAGTTTGTCTTCTTTTTTTTTATCTCCATCAAGAGTCATCACGATCAAGTGATCATCCATCCATTTTTTTAAAGCATCCATTATACCACCACCTCCATCCAAGTGTTGTCTCTCAGAACTTTTTTAACCTGATTAATGTAGACAGAACCAGTCTCATCGAACAGGCCAACCTCAGATCCTTTACAGTCGATGAGCAAAGTACTCTTCAGACCACGCCCCTGCTTAGGCGATTCCAAAACAACGCCCGATGTTTCTAAACCCAGGTGATTCGTTTTGATCTTATCACCTTTTTTTAACTCTATTGCTTTTATCATAATGCTCCTTTTGTTGGTTATCTTATGTACATAAGACAGCTCTGCTATGAAGTCAAGTCAAAAAATAAAAAAATCGCAGGGAGAACCAGGATGCGCTGGATAGTGTTATGATTAACATCTGAAAACAAACCACGCATCACGGAACGGGGACGGGAGAGATATGGCTGCTGGCAGCCGAAGGGTGATGGCAATATTATTATTTAATTAAAAAATTAACTACGCACGGGAACGGGAGCGGGAACGGGCGACCGAAGTCGCCCGTGAACTTTTACTTTAGCAAATTTTAAATCCGCCAGATTGTTCAGCGAACTCTGCAAAGTATTGGACATTGTCCACAGAGAACGGATACATTCCCGAACGGTCGGTTTTGTTATAGATAGCGTCCCACTTGTCTTTATCCTCTTTCGGATAATCACGAGGCACAATATCGCCGTGTTTCTTTTTCATCTCTTCACTGAACGCGGACAATTCTTTGTCCACCTCTTCATTGTGTTTTTCAGCTTTCTTGTAGTTTTCCATATACATTTCTGCATATTTTTTTGTATGTCCCGTCGCAATTAAATATTTTAATTGTTTTGCAATTTCTATCGCGTCGGTGTCTTTGACACGGAAACCACCGTTCTCATGCCAACTGTCCACGTGTTCTTCTTCAACACAACCCGTGAACTCGATTATATAATCCGCAAGAGGTCTCCACCACCAAACATTGTTGCGAAAATAATAACCTTTGTTCTCTTCTTCGAACTTGTTCATCTGTTCAAAGTAATCGTCTCTTTCTTGTGGCGTGGCTTTGTCCCAATCTATTTTAGGTTTAACTGCACCCTCTTTCAATTTAGGTTTTAAGCCGTACACGTCCATACCCATACATGCTCCTTATGTTGTTTATTTATTATCTTATATATATAGGATATTTCTAAAGTCAACTAACTTTTTAGTTGTATTTAAAAAAATAATTCACCCTTACTTTTTTAGAATGCAGGAGCTTCCACCAGGTCTACCTTCCTGATGGTGAACTCTTCATTCACGGTTCGTGGTCGAAGAAACGGGAACGGGATGCGGGAACGGGGCTACATCAACCAAATCAACAGAAGCAGCAACGCCAGCTGCCCTGAGCTGGTGAAGACTAGCAGGGCAGTTAATATTATCAAAAACCAGAACACGGGAAATGGGAACGGGGTTACTTCTTCACTGGCCGTGTAATTTTATCTCTACCCGTTTCGTAAAATAAAACATCGTTCAGCTTCCAATTTTTTAAAAGTGTGGCCTCATTGTTGATTGTCCCAAAACCACGAAGTTGAGTTCCTGACTTTATCTTAACCCACATCTTTTCACTTACTTTACCTTCTTTAAACCAGACATAAACGAAATCTTTAAACTCCTTTAGTAGTTCTTGTTTTTTTATTTTGAAGTAAGTTTCTTTGCCGTGTTCCTTGCACGTATAAATTATATTTTCCTTTGGCTCTAAATTCATTGTTTACCTCCATTAATTAATTTTTCCATTATTTTTTCATATCTTTCGTCATTAAGTCCTATCTCATTTTCTTTTAATTCTTTTGGTGCCACAACTTCTTTCCATTCTTCTAGTGCATCAATTAAATTTAAAGCTTCTTCTAATGTTAACGTTATCATCATTGCTCCTTTTGTTTTTTGTTTGCGAATGGGGATACAGGTCAATCCCAGTTAGCCCCCACTCTCCCATGTATATAAGATAGGTAATTCCTAATGTCAAGCATAATTTTAAAATATTTTTTCACTACGCCATAGCTTGTGACGCACCGACCACAGACTCCGGAGAGCTCAGCAGCTGGGATGCAGGTTCGTGATTCGTTGTTCGTGGATCATGGCTGCGGGAACGGGAACGGGAAATGGGAGTTTGAGAACGGTAGCCCAACGGACGCTAAACAGGAGCTAATTATTTAGAGGATGTCGAGCTACCAACCACGGATATAATCAACGTGGGATATGAAGTCAAGCATTATTTTTTAATTATTTTCAAACCAGCTGCATGCTGCCCTGAAGGGAGACCGGGATGGGTGATTATCTTATTTAGAACCGCGGGCCACGAAACGGGGTGCGGGAAATGGGAAACGGGAAAGGTGGCAAACGGATCACGGTGCAAGCAAGAGTTGTAGTCATAAAGTTTGACGGCTCTCTGCCTGAGGTCGAAATTTAAGATAAAAACCCTACCACCAGCGCTACCACGTTTAACAATCCACGCTTTTTGGTATTTAGTTAGCGGAGTCTGTTTTCTCTTTTTTACCTTTAGCTCTAGCCAAAATTCAGTGCCTTGATAACATCCGTTAACATCAGGAATGCCTAGTCCAACATTAGT
>Ga0247833_1003775_pt1 | contig 19774 bp, 19 predicted proteins | sample LaCruzMarch2015__7_FD_187117 | JGI IMG/M metagenome (GOLD analysis project Ga0247833, IMG submission 187117) | Freshwater microbial communities from meromictic Lake La Cruz, Castile-La Mancha, Spain - LaCruzMarch2015_8m | ecosystem: Environmental > Aquatic > Freshwater > Lake | place: Spain... | reverse complement strand
GGCCACCTGCTCCCGCTGGGCTTGCAGGCTGGCGCTGTTGGCAAAGGCGATGGCCAGGGCCTGTTCAAGGCTGAGGCTGGCGACGCTGCCGGCCTGGAGTTGCTGGGGGGAGGGCAGATCCAGGGGCGGACCGGCCACGGCGTCGGCCGGTTGGATCGGGCCGGTGGCGGGTTGGTTGGCCCGGATCAGGTTGGCGGGCAGCTCAGGAGTGCTGAGCACGTTTCCCACCGGGGGCTCGGGCTCACTGGGGAGCAGCTGATCGAGCGCCCGCAGTTGCGCATCCAGCTTTTGCCAGCTGCGCTCCAGCAGCTTGGTGCTCTGGGGCTGGCCTGGGGGCCGAGCCAACGCAGCCGGGGCCAGCTGGGCAGGGATGAGACCGAGCCACAACAGGACCAGGACGCGGTTGCGCATTGCCACGGTGATGGTGATCAGCGCCTTGGTCGACGTAGTTTGATTGGCGCAGCGGCTCTGCTGAGCTGGCGGTGTTCGGCTTCAGGGGCGGCAGCTGGCTGGCCCGGTTTGCCCAGCGTCCTCGGCTTGCCCAGCACACCGGCGATCAGGATGGCCAGATAGAGCTGGCCCACGATCGTGATGCCCACGCTGGCGGTGAGGCTGGTGAGGTTTCCGTTCTTCAGCACAGGGCTGCCGATGGTGGTGAGACTGGCGAAAGCGGCCCCGAGCATGGCCAGCGCATGGCCGATGCCATCGGGCAGGGCGTGCCCATGGTCCTGCAGGTTGAAGGCCGCCGGGTCGAGCACCAGCAGGGAGTTGAGCACGATGCCGCCGGTGAATCCAACCAGCAGATAACCGGCCGTGGCCCCCAACAGCAGGTCGCCAGTGAAGGTCGGTTCTTCGGCCAGGGCATTCACCAGACCCCACAGCACCATCAGCATCAGGCTGAGCCATGTCACCAGATGGATCACGCTCAGCTGCACGGCCAGGGTGGGGTTGAGCACCAGGGCCGCCTGCCAGATCAGTTCCATGCCCAGGGCCAGGATCCAGTAGTTGACTAACCGCTTCCGGCGCAGCAGCACCTTCTGGACGCGGCGTTCGAGGGCACGGGACATCGATTCGGTTGGCGTTGGCGGGAGGCGGTTGTGCGGGAGCAGGGGTGAATCCAGCAAGACCCCCACCCCGGAGATCACGAGGTAGAGCACGCTGACCAGCCGTGGTGCCTGTTCCAGGAGGCGCAGGCCCACCAGGGCCAACACCTGAACGGCCAGAAGGCCTCGGTAGAAGGCATGGCGCTGTTGCAGCAGGCGGCTGATCAGGGCCATCGGCTTGGTTCAGGTCCTTCCCAGAATTGTCGACCAGTGCGCTTCGCCATCGCGGATGCGGTGCTGCTGGGCCCAGGCCGTGTCGGAGTGAAAGGCCAGCTGCGGGGCGGCGTGGTGATGGAGGGGCGGGTCGATGGCGTGAGCAGCCTGTAGGGCTGAAGCGTTGGGCCATCCAGCCTGCGATCGATGGGCAGCGGAGTGAGGCGCGAAACAGTCAGTGACAAGCAGTCATTGACTGATGAGCGATGAAACACTGCGCTCAGAAGGAATGGGCGTTGTGATGTGATGACGACGAGCCAGAAAGCCCGGATGGGATGGTCTGAAGGGCCAGGTTGGTTCCGTGCCCTGCCATGGGCCCCTGCTGGCTGTTCCCTTGGCGGATGGGGCGTGGGCGGAATCTGGGCGGTACTGGCGGCCCGTCAACCCCCTGCCCGTTGCCTCTTGGCCACCCGACCCCTCTGGCCCCGATGGTGGCAACCCTGTGCCAGCGGCCTCGCCGCAGCCCTGGCGCTGCTCGCCCCATCCATGGGCCGGGCTCAGGGGATCGTGGAGCCAGGCAACAGCTCCCTGGCGCCGATCGATCGGGAGGCCTTCCGCCAGCAGTACGGCCAGGAAGGCCTGTTCCGGCTGCGGCTTGGGGTAGAAGCGGCCGAACAGCCTCCCAAGGCTGGAGCCGCTCCCCAGCCCTGCCCCGCAGCCAGCTGGGCCGGCTCATTGCAGAAGCAGCGCTATGCCGCAGCGATGGGCCTGCGCAAGTACTACGCCGCCGGCGAGGCCCTGGGGGAATGGCGGCGGCTGTGTCCCGCCACGCCCTGAATCACATTGAGGTTGTGGAACCCCGCCTCACTCACTCGCCGCCTTGGTGCGCATGGCGGCCTCCAGGCTCCTGATCTCTTCCGGCGACAGCTTGGGCCGATCGAGCTTGATGGTGAGCTTGTCGAGGTTGCCGGTGAAGCGGAACGGCGGTTTGTAGTCGGCGTCGTTGACGCCGGTGAGGGTGTCTGAGCCGATATCAAAGCTCTCGTCCCACTGGAGGATCATCGGCAGGGTTTTGGCCATGGTCTTGGTGGCCACCACCTTGCCGTCCACCTTGAGGGTGCCGGTGCCGGGGCGGCCAACGCCGCTGAAGTCGTTGAAGGCCAGGGTGCCGGCCCCCTTGCCGTCATAGACAAAATCGAACTCCACCTTGTGTTTGCCGGGCGTCAGCGGCGCGGTTCCCTCCCACTTGAGGCGCTCCAGATCCACCATGTTCCAGACCCACACGGGCTTGCTGTTCTTCAGGTAGAAGCCGTAGCCGCCGAAGCGGCCGCCGGAGGTCAGCAGCATGCCCTCGGCGCCGCTGGCCGGCACCTCGATGTCAGCCGTCACGGTGTAGGACGTGTTGAGCAGGATGGGCGAAGCGCCCTGGGGCAGCCCCACCATCGGATGGGTGTAGACGAATTCGCTGCGGCCGGCGGTGATGTTGGGCCGGGGGGCCACAATCCGAGCCGCCACCGAAGCATCGAGCGGGAACACCTGGTACTTGTTGGCCTCGGTGATGAAGGCCGCCTTCATCTCCTTCAACTTGCCGGGGTTCTGGGCCGCCAGGTCGGTGGTCTGGCTGAAATCAGTGTTGAGGTTGTAGAGCTCCAGGGTCTGGTTGTTGAGCGGATCCGGGTTGGCAGGGCCGAAGGCGTCCCAGGGGGCCCGGTTCACCTTGGTGCTCAACAGCCAGCCCTTGTCGTAGAGGGCCCACTGGCCGAACATCTCGAAGTACTGGCGCTCGTGCCTTGAGGGCGCCTTGGCATTCTTGCCATCGAAGGTGTAAACGAAGCTCGTACCCTCGATCGGTTTCTGGGGGATCCCATCCACCACCTCGGGCGCCCGCAACCCCGCCGCCTCCAGGATCGTGGGCACCACGTCGATGACGTGCACGAACTGCTCCCGCAGGCCGCCCCTGTCCTTGATGCGCGCCGGCCACGCCACCACCATGTTCTGGTTGACGCCACCGAGACGGGAGGCGTTCTGCTTGAACCAGCTGAACGGGGTGTCGAACGCCCAGCTCCAGCCCGCCGACATGTGGTTGTAGGTGAGATCGGTGCCCCACACGTCGTAGAACTTCATCTGCACCTCGAGCGGCAGCTTGTTGAGGCCGTTGAAGAAGGCCACCTCGTTGGGGGTGCCCAGGGGGCCGCCTTCGGCGCTGGTGCCGTTGTCGCCGTTGATGTAGATGATCAGCGTGTTGTCGAGCTTGCCGAGGTCATCGAACTGCTGGATCACCCGACCGATTTCGTAGTCGCTGTAGGCGGCGTAGGCGGCGAACACCTCCACCTGGCGGATGAACAGTTTCTGGGCCTCCGGGCTCAGTTTGTCCCAGGGCGTGATCACATCGGCGGGCCAGGGGTCGAGCTTGGCGTCCTTGGGAATCACGCCGAGTTTCTTCTGGTTGGCGAAGATGCGCTCCCTCAGTTTCTCGTAACCGTCATCGAACAGATGCATCGCGTGGATCCTGTCCACCCACTCCTTGGTGGGATGGTGGGGCGCGTGGGTGGCTCCGGGGGCGTACTTGATGAACAGCGGCTTGCTGGGGTTGATCTGGTGCATCCGCGCCATGTAATCGATGGCGTCATCGGCCATCTCTGTCACCAGGTTCCAGGTGCCGGGCTCCTTGCCCTCAAAGGGATAGATCTGGGTGGTGTTGCGGAACAGGTTGGGCTGCCACTGGTTGGCGTCGCCGCCCACGAAGCCGTAGAAGTATTCGAAGCCCATCCCCGTGGGCCACTGGTCGAACGGGCCGCTCTGGCTGGCCTGGAAGGCGGGCACGTTGTGGTCCTTGCCGAACCAGGCGGTGGAGTAGCCGTTGTCCTTGAGCAGGCGGCCGATCGTGGCCTTGTCGCGCTCAATGATGCTGTTGTAGCCGGGGAAGCCCGTCGACTGCTCCGAGATCACCCCGAAGCCGGCCGAGTGGTGGTTGCGGCCGGTGATCAGGGCGGCGCGGGTGGGGGAGCACAGCGCCGTGGAGAACATGCGGTTGTACCGCAGCCCGGCCTTGGCCACGCGCTCCATCGCAGGGGTGGGGATCACGCCGCCGAAGGTGCTGGGTACGCCGAAACCGGCGTCGTCGGTGATGATCAGCAGCACGTTCGGCGCGCTCGCCGGAGGCGTGATCCGTGGCGCCCACCAGGGCTTCGACTGCAGCGCCCCGTCCTTGATCACACCACCGAAGGGGGGCGCCGGGGCCGGCAGCTGGTTGCCGGGAATCGTGGTGGTGCCATTGGGGGCTCCGGGCGTGCCGGTGATCTTCTGGGCCAGGGCCGGCACGGCGCTGAACGACCAGCCCACCAGGGCCACGGCGAGGCACGCCGGCACCAGCCGCCGCAGCAGGCGGCCGAACGTGATGCCGAGGTTGCTCAGGGGACGCTCAGGCATGGGTCGTCAGGGCAGGGGAAACGAGTCGGAAACCGATGTGGGAGGTGCCGGTGTCGGGGCTTTCGGCCTCCCGGGCGGCGGGCCGGTAGCGGCTGCAGAAGTTGGGGGCGCACAGGAAGGATCCCCCCTTGATGACGTGCTTGGCCACCCCGGGCTCCCGCGGATCGCTGCTGGCGATGCGGTCGGCCAGCAGCGGATCGTCCTGGCCGGCGAGGCGCTCGTGGCCAGGGAGGTACCAGTCCGCCGTCCACTCCCAGACATTGCCGGTCATGTCCTGGAGTCCGTAGCCATTCGGGGGGAAGCTGCCCACCGGAGCCGTGCCGAGGTAGCCATCCTCTGCGGTGTTGCTGACGGGGAACTCCCCCTGCCAGGTGTTGGCCAGGCCCGCTCGCCAGCGGTCGCCCCAGCTGAAGGCCCGATCCCGCAGTCCGCCCCTGGCGGCGAATTCCCACTGGGCCTCGCTGGGCAGGGCGGCACCGGCCCAGGCCGCGTAGGCCTCCGCATCCGCCAGCGACACCTGCACCACCGGATGGTCGAGCCGGTCGTCGATGGAACTGCCGGGGCCCTCGGGGTGGCGCCAGTCGGCCCCCGGCACCCACTGCCACCAGCTGAGCTCACCCAGGGGCTCGCCGGGGGAGGGCGGCCGGAACACCACCGAGCCGGGGCGGCGCTCGGCGGCGGAGAGATCCGGAAACTGCTCCTGCGGCAGGGGCCGCTCCGCCTGGGTCGTGTAGCCGGTGGCGGCCACGAAGGCGACGAAGGCGCGGTTGGTCACCTCCGTGCGGGCGATGCAAAAGGGCTGCAGCCGCACCGGCGCCTTCGCTTCCGCCTCCTCCGGCAGGCGGCCCGCCGCACCGATCCGGTAGCTGCCGCCCGGGATGGGGGCCATCGACGGCGGACAGCTGTCCGACGCCAGGGCAGGGGCGGGCCCCAGCAGCAGGACTCCCATCCCCATCGCCAGAATCAGCAGGAAGGCCAGCGCCAGAGAGCTGACCTCAGGACGATGCACAAGCACGGATTCGCTGGGCCCTGCGGATGGCTCACGACCCGCATTGTGGGGGCGTCATTGAGCGCTCCAGGGTCGCATCGATCACCTTCGACACACTCGTTGGCTGATCGATCGGCCTTCCGGCCGCCGATGACTGCAGGACGGCAAGACTGTCGCAGCAGCGCAGAAGTACCTCCCGGAACTTGTCAGGGAAGACACCAGGCTGTTCCCTGTCCACCAGGGTCATGGCAAGCCAGCATGGTGCGCTGGCCTGCCAAGGGCCAACGCGCCGGAAGAGGAGACTCCCCGGCTGTTGCGTCCCCCCTCCATCCAGCTTCCAGGATTTCCTCTCCCCCACCCATGACCTCCCCCCTCTTCCGCCACGCCCGCCCGACGCTGCTAGCCAGCCTGGTCGTGGCCATCGCCGCAGCCTGCCCCGGGGTCAAGGCGCAGACGCAGGCGAGTCCTGATCAGAAGGCGGCGCTCAACGCCGTGGCCCGGATGATGGAGGGCCAGCGCACGTACTACCAGAAGAACGGCGCCTTCCGGGCCACGGTCTCGACCATCCAGCAGGATTTCGGCATCACCCTGCCGGCGACCTTCAACTACGCCGTTCGCACCACCACCGAAGCGGCCTACAGCTATGTGATCCCGGCCCAGTCGCCCAAGGTGGGCCAGCTCAATGCCTATGTGGGAGCCGCCTTCCTGACGCCCACCCAGAATCCCAGGATCACGACGATCATCTGCATGAACGTCCAGCCAGGCCAGATTCGCCCGGCGGACCCCCAGCTCGTGCTCGGCAGCCTGGTGGCCAATCCCACGGGCCGGATTGTGCAATGCGGCGACGGCTCAGTCGAAGTCACGGCCTCAATCGTCAACGAATGACGGCCACGGCTCCGCCCACGCGGCTGCAGCAACGGTGCCACCCATGCGAGGAGCCGATCGCTACCGACAAGCCCCCCCTCGCAGACTTAGAGCGTTGTCACTGTTCTTTCCCTGCGCACGCCGATGTCCCCCTCCTTCACCCAGGCGGTCGAGGCCCTCTCGGCCCAGGCCCAGACGCTGATCGCCGTCACCACCGCCGAAGTCGACGCCCTGCGCGAGGAACTGGAGCAGGAGCGGCGCTTCCGGCGCCACCTGGAGGCCAACGCCGCCGCCAGGGCCCATGAGGTGGCCGCCCAGCAAGAGGAAGCCCGTCGGGAGCGGGAACGGCTCGAGGCCGAACTGACCGAGGCCCGGGAGGGCAGGCACCTTGCCGAAGCGGAGGTGGAGCGCTTCCACGAGGCCGTGCGCCAGCAACTGGCCATCGCCGAACAGGAACAGGCGGCCCTGGAGGAGGCCGAGCGTGAACGGGATCGCCTGCGCCAGGAGGCCGCCGACCGGCAGTGCCGGGTGCTGACCCAGGAGCTGGAGCAGGAGCAACAGTCACGCCTCAGGCTGGAGCGACGCCTTTCCGGGGTGCGTCAGGCCGTGCTGGATCTGCTCGAACCCCAGGACGACGCGGGGGATGGTGCGGGCCCCTCGATCGCTGCTGACCTGGAGCAAGCCGACGCGGCCGCGCGCCTCTCCCTGCGCAAGATCCTTGTGCCCCGCTCCACCAGCCAGGACCCCCAGCCGGTCCTCAGCTGAGACTTGCCCTGCCGCGGTGCAGCTGGTCCTGTCGCGGCGGATGGAAGCATGAACGGAAAGCCCTGGCCAATAGGGTCTCGGAGGTTTCAGCAGCCACCATCCATCCAGCTGTCACCCGATCACCATCCACTCCCTTGCCTTGGCGGGCCCGCTCTTGAACCCATCGCTGCAGACCGCGGGATTCGCCCTGCTGATGGCCCTCGCCAGGGTGGTGCTGGGTTCGCTGGCCGTGTGGCTGCTGGTGCGGTTGCTGCACCGTTGGCTGCGGCGGGCCGGCCCCCGCCCCGGCAGCCTGCCCGATGGCCTGATCGCGCCCCTGCTGCTGAACAGCCTGGCGTCGCTCGGCTATCTGGCCATGGTGGTCTGGGGCTGGCGCTCGCTGGTGCGCGGCTGGCAGGTGCTGCGCATCGATCCTGGACCCGATCGGCTGGTGGAGGGCGCCGCCCTGCTGGTGGCCGTCGTGCTGGTGGTGCGGCTGATCAACCGCAGCCTGCTGCTGCTGCTGGAGCGCTCCCTGCAGCGCCTGGGTCGGGAGGAGCAGACCAGCACCCTTCAGGCCCTGGCGCCGATGATCCGGGCCCTGGTCTGGGGGCTGGGCAGCCTGGTGTTCCTGCAGAAGCAGGGGGTACCACTCGGCGCCATCTACGCCTCCCTGGCGGGGGCCGGCATCGGCCTGGGGCTGGCCCTGCGAGGGCCATTGAGCCACTTCATCAACTACCTCACGATCGTCATCGACAAACCCTTCCAGATCGGCGATCTGATCGGTTTTGTCGATGTCCTCGGGCCGGTGGAGCGGGTGGGGATCCGCTCCTCCTCCATCCGCAGCCTGGGCGGCGAGCGAATCGTGATCGGCAACGAGGAACTGCTGCAGAAGACGATCCGAAATTTCGGCGATCTGCCCCGGCGCCGGGTGGCCCACACCCTGCGCCTGTCCGACCAGCTGCCGGCGGAGCAGGCCGCCGCCATCCCTGGGCTCGTGGAAGAGGTGGTCCGGGCCCATCCACCGGCCAGCTTCGACCGGTGCCACTTCACCCGCTTCGCCGACGGCGCGCTCGAATTCCAGTTCGTGTTCTTCGTCCCCGACAGCAGCGTCGTGGTGTATCTCGATCTGCAGCAGGCCATCAACCTGGGCCTCCTGCAAGCCTTCCAGCACCAGGGCATCGCCTTCGCCGCCGCTCCCCCGGAACCGGCTCCGCCCCGGATCAGCCCGGCTCCCGGCTGATCCAGCGCCAGGCGGCCGCCAGCAGGGCGAGGCCGATCAGGGGGCCCTCACCCCAGCGGTCGTAGGGGGTGAGCTGGGCGCGCTGCTCCACGGTGAGCAGGCCGGTGGCGGGACGGCCGGCGGGCAGTCGCTCCAACACCTGTCCAGCGGCGTCCACCAGCAGGCTCGGCCCGGTGTTGGCGGAACTGACCAGCCAGCGGCCGGTCTCGATCGCGCGCAGCTGGGCCAGGGCCGCGAACTGACCTTGCAACTGCTCGGGATAGGGATCGAGGTTGGCGCTGGCCAGCAGCCAGCGGGCCCCCTGGCGGGTGGCGGCGGCCAGGGCCGTCCCATCAGAAAGCTCATAACAGATGGCCACGGCCACAGTCCCCCCGGGCCGCGACAGCAGCCGGGAGGCGGGACCCGGTTCCACACCCCCCACCGCCGAGAGGCCGCTCCAGCGCCACAGGTCGGCCAGGGGCACCCATTCGCCCAGGGGCACGACCCGGTGCTTGTCCACCCAGCCGCCAGCCTGACGCTCACCGGGGGCAAAGCGCAGCAGGCTGCTGCGCAGCTCCACGCCGTCGCGGCGGAAGCCACCGCTGAGCACCTCCACCGGCGCCGCCTCCGGCAACGGCTGGCCGAGGGCCAGGGAGCCCTCGGGCAACAGCACCCCCTGCAGCGGCGGTTGGGCCGTGGCGGCCCGCCGCTGGGCTTGCGCCAGCCGCTGCAGCAGTAGCCGCTGCTGATCGGCCTCGAATTTCTGGCGGGTGGGGATGGCGGGCTGCAGCACCAGCCAGCGCTCGGCCCTGTCACCGGGAGCTGCGGCCTGGCTGAGCAGGGCCAAACCGGCCAGATGGCAGGCGGCCACCAGCAGCAGCGTGATCAACAGCCAGCGGCTGCGGCGGGGGGGCACGGCCAGCAGGGTCCGCCAGAGGCCCCAGCTGATCAGCAGCTGAACAGCGGCCAGCAGCCCGGCTCCCCCCAGGGCCGCCAGTCCCGCCAGGGCCCGATCCCCCGGCAGCGCCGCGGCCCCCAGACCCAGCCAGAACAGGGGACCCTTGGCCAGCAGCACCTCGGCCAGCCCCCACACGGTCGCCGCCAGCAGCGCCGTGCTGGGCCGCGCCGGATCGAGCCGGCCCACCAGCGCCGTCCAGGTCCCCACCAGCAGAGCGGCGGCCAGGCCGACGGCCAGCCACAGCGCCAGGCAGATCGGCAGGCTCAGGGGGCCGGGAACGCCGATCCAATCGAGGGGATGGAGCCACAGCAGCCAGCGATGGCTCACTAGCACCGCCGCCAGCCCCCACAACCCGCCGCGCCAGAACCTTGGCGGCGCGGTGCCACCGCGACTCCCCGTCAGGGACCAGAGAACCACCAGCGCCGGCCAGAGCAGCCACGGCCAGCCCACCGGCGGCAGGGCCACCCCCGCCAACAACCCACCGGCTGCGGCGGCGACCCAACCGGCACGCCGGTCATTGCCCATGGTCGCCGGGCGCAGGAGGCGCCAAGGTCAGAGAAGAGTCACGCCGTTTCCCCAAGGAAACCTCTTTCATGGACCAGGGCAATCTGCTGCAGATGCTGCTGCTGCGCGGCCTCGGCACCACCTCGCTGGTGGCCGACCGACTCAAGTACGTCAGCCAGGAATGGGTGAGCAGCGGCCGCCTCGACCCCAACCACGCCTCCGCCCTGGTGGAGGACGTCATGCGCGCCCTGCGGGGCGAGACGCCGGAGGTGGAACAGCAGGCGGAACGCCAGCTGGAGCGCAACCGCGACCAGCTGCTGCAGGATCTGGGCCTGGCCCGCCAGCGGGAACTGGATGAACTGCGCGGCCGCATCGATCGACTCGAGCAGGCCCTGCGCCAGCGGCAGGCCAACGGCGAAAGCAGCGACTGATCGCACTGGCAGAATCCCCCCATCCGGGTCCTTCCGCATGCGCGACATCCTGATCAGCTCGTTCGTCTGCGTGGCCTGTCTGATGCTGGCCTTCGTGAGCCAGCTGGTCTCCCCCTCGGTGGTGGAGGCGGCGTCGCCGGCTCCCGCCGACACCGGTGTGCAGCAGGCCCTGGCCCGCTCCGGCCCTGCCCCCACCGCACCGGAGGCCAGCCCCGCTGTCGCGGCCCCGCTCGAACTCGACCCCGACGTCCCCAACCCCACCCTGTTCACCATGGCTCCCGATTCCTCCAGCGCCGAAGTGGCCTCCAGCGGCGCTTCGGCCCTGGGCGGAGAGCTTGTCTCACCCACCGAGCGCACCACCCCCAGCGGCCTGCGCATCACCGACCTGGCCCTGGGCGAGGGCGCCGAGGCCAGGAGCGGCCAGACCGTGGTGGTCAACTACCGCGGCACCCTCACCAACGGCAAGGAGTTCGACAGCAGCTACGGTCGCGGCCCCTTCAGCTTTCCCCTTGGCGCCGGCCGGGTGATCCGGGGCTGGGACGAGGGCGTGGCCGGGATGAAGGTGGGCGGCAAGCGCAAGCTGGTCATTCCCCCTGATCTGGCCTACGGCGAGCGCGGCGCCGGTGGCGTGATCCCCCCCAACGCCACCCTGGTGTTCGAGGTGGAGCTGCTGGAAATCAAGGGCTGAGGCACGGCCCTCGGGCAGCCAGGATTCGGGTGACGATCGTTACAATGCCGCGTAACCCCAACCGTCTCCCATGGCTCACCAGCTGCCCGAACTGCCCTACGGCCTCGACGCGCTCGAGCCTCACATCTCCCGGCAGACCCTCGAGTTCCACCACGGCAAGCACCACGCCGCCTACGTCACCAACCTCAACAAGCTGATCGAAGGGACTGACCTCGACGGCAAGAGCCTGGAAGAGGTGATCCTGGCGGTGGCCGGTGACGCCTCCAAGGCGGGTGTGTTCAATAACGCCGCCCAAGTCTGGAACCACAGCTTCTACTGGCAGTGCATCATGCCCGGTGGCGGCGGCGCCCCCACCGGAGCTCTGGCCGACAAGATCGCCGCCGACTTCGGCAGCTTCGAAGCCTTCAGCGAGCAGTTCAAGACCGCCGGCGCCACCCAGTTCGGCAGCGGCTGGGCCTGGCTGGTGCTCGATGGCGGCACCCTGAAGATCACCAAGACGGCCAACGCCGATCTGCCCTTGGCCCATGGCCAGAAGGCCCTGCTCACCATGGACGTCTGGGAGCACGCCTACTACCTCGACTACCAGAACCGCCGTCCCGACTACATGACCACCTACCTCGACAAGCTGGTCAACTGGGACTTCGTGGCGGCGAATCTGGTTGCCGCCTGACCACCTCGGCTCCAAGCACCAGCCCCCGGGATCCCCGGGGGCTTTTTTTAGGCCGGCCTGGCCCCTGGCAGCACGGCCTCCGGCGCGATCCACATGGCATCGCCGTAGGAGAAGAAGCGGTACTGGCGCTCAATCGCCTCGGCGTAGAGGGCCAGCAGACGCTCGCGGCCGATCAGGACACTCACCAGCAGCAGCAGTGAGCTCTTCGGCAGGTGGAAGTTGGTGAGCAGGCCCTGCACCACGGCAAAGCGGTAGCCGGGCTGGATCACCAGGTTGACCGGACCGGTGTGGGGCCGGAGCTCACCGCCATGCAGCTGGGCCACGGCCTCCAGACTGCGCACCGAGGTGGTGCCGATGGCGATCACGCGGCCGCCACCCGCCCGGCAGGCCGCCACCGCCTCCACCAGCGCCGGGCTCACTTCCACCCATTCGCTGTGGAGCTCCAGAGCGCTCAGGTCTTCCGTTTCGATCGGCCGGAACGTCCCTAGGCCCACGTGCAGGGTGGTGGTGGCCACCCCGACACCATGCCCCCTGATCGCCGAGAGCAGCTCGTCGCTGAGGTGCAGGCCGGCGGTGGGGGCAGCCACGGCGCCGGGACGGGCGGCGTAGCGGGTCTGGTAGCGCTCGTTGTCGCTGGCGTCGTGTTCGTGGATGTAGGGCGGCAGCGGGATGGCGCCGTACTGCACCAGTAGGGGCTCGAGGGCCGCCGCATCGGCACATTCCGGCGGGAACTGCACGATGCGGCCGCCGGTGGAGGGATCGCTGCCCACCACCGCAACCGTCAAGGGCGGCTGGCCGCCGGCCACCACCTCCAGGCAGTCACCGGGCCGCAGCTTCTTGGCGGGCCGCGCCAAGCACAGCCACTGCCCCGCCCCAGCCGGCCAGGGCTCGAGCACCAGCAACTCCACCGCACCGCCGCCGGGCCGCCGCGCCTCCAGCCGGGCCCGCAGCACCCGGGTGTCGTTCACCACCAGCAGATCGCCGGGCCTGAGTTCGTGCTGCAGATCCCAGGCGCTGAGGTGGCGGGCGTGGGGGGCAGGGCCGGCCCCCGCCGGATCCACCACCAGCAGCCGTGCGGCGTGGCGGGGCTCCACCGGCCGCTGGGCGATCCGCTCCTGCGGCAGGACGAAGTCGTAGCTGGAGAGGCGCAGGTCAGCGGGATCCGGCACGGCGGGGGTGACCACGCGGAAGGGCAACGCCTCAGAGAGCCAGTCTTTCGGGGCGGTTCTCGATCAGGTCGGCGAGATCCTTGAGGAAGGCCGCCGCATGGGTGCCGTAGATGACGCGGTGATCGGCGGTGAGGTTGACCTGCATCTGGCGCCGCACGGCGATCGAACCGTCCTTGAGGGCCGCCACCACGGGCCGGGACGCCGCCACCGCCAGGATGGCGCCGGTGCCGGGCGGCAGGATCGCGTCGAAGCGATCGACGCCGAACATGCCCAGGTTGGAGAGGGTGAAGGTGCCGGTGGTGTATTCCTCCGGCTTGAGCTGCTTGGAGCGGGAGCGGGCCACCAGATCGGCCCAGTTGCGCGAGAGCGAATAGAGGTCGGTGCGGTCGGCGGAGGCCAGCACCGGGGTGATCAGGCCGCCGTCATCCATGGCCACCGCCACCGCCACGTTGACGGAGGCCGGGTAGGCCATGCCCGCGTCGCTGGCCGACGCGTTCAGCTGGGGGTGGCGGGCCAGGGTCATGCCCACGGCCTTGGCCAGCAGGGCCGTCATCGTGACCCCCTTGGCCTTCACCTGCTTGTAGAAGGCGTCGAGCCGGTCGGTGGTGATCGTGTAGCCGACGTGGAAGCAGGGGACCGCCAGGCTGGCGTTCATGTTGCGAACGACCGCCTGCTGCAGGGTGTTGAAGGCCACCGTCTCACCGGCACGGCCGAAGGACTGCCCGGCGGGGGCGGCGGGGGCTGCCGCCGCGCCATTGCCGGCCGGGGCGGCCATGGCCGGGGCGGTGCCCTCCGCCACCCGGGCCACGCTGACGGGCTGGCCGGTGGCCTGCTCCACATCTTCTGCCTGGATCCGGCCGTTGGGGCCGCTGCCGCGCAGGGCGGCCAGGTCCACCCCCAGCTGGGCGGCCAGCTTGCGGGCCCGGGGGGTGGCCACCACACGGCCGTCGCCGGCGCGGGGTGATACCGCCACCGGGACCGGGGCTGCAACCGGGGCCGGCACAGGAGCCGGTGGAGCCACGGGCGCCGGTGCAGGGGCGGCGGGGGCCGCCGCGGCTGGAGAGGGGGCCGCCGCCTTGGCCGCCGCGATCTCCGCTTCGGTTTCCACGATCAGACCGATCGTTTCACCCACCGGCGCGGTGCTGCCCGCCTCCATCAGCACGGCCGCCAGGAAACCTTCCTGGAAAGCCTCCACGTCCATGTCCGCCTTGTCGGACTCGACCACCAGCACCGACTCGCCCCGCTCGACGCGCTCACCGGGCTTCTTGAGCCACTCCACGATCTTGCCCTCCGTCATGGTGGAGCTGAGGGCCGGCATGAAGATTTCGTGGGTGGCCAACGGGGGACTGCCTCTGTGATGGGGGTGATTTTAGGTGGCGGAAGGATCACCCCCCCTCGATCGCCTCGATGACGCCGTCCCGCACCAGCACCGCCACCTGCAGCTTCTGCACCAGGTTGTCGCCCACCTGGACATCGCAGAAGCTCTCGATCTGCCCCTGCTCCACCACCTGCTCCATCTCCAGTTCCCGCACCTGGCGCTGCTGCTCCAGCACCTGGCGTTTCTGCTCCTCGAACTCGGCCCGCTTGGCCGCCACCTGCTGCTGCACCGAGCCCACCTGCTCCTGCACCCGGGGATCCAGGGGGTTGGCGCTCTGGCGGCGGATCTCGTCGACGAGCCGTTGGCCCTCCTGCTCCAGCTGGGCCAGCTGCTGATCGAAATTGGTGAGAGCACTGCTGAGCTCCCGCTCGGCATCCTCCTTCCAGCGCGGCGTCACCACGGCACGCACCGTGATCGATCGCTTGATGTTCAGGCTGTTGCCGTCGGCCATGGGAATGGTGGTGCAGAGGTCAGGCTGTCAGGCCACGGGCGGTCCGGTCAACCTTGGGGTGTGTTGGCGGCCACCGGGGCGGGGGAGGCGGTCCAGCCTCAGGCCTCGCCGTAGAGCGCCGCGATCGCGGCCCGGTCCCGCTCGGCGATGCGATCCCGCCGTTGCTTCAGGGTCTGCGTGAGCAGGCCGTTATCGATGCTGAAGGGCTCCACCAGCGTCACGGCGCCGAGGCGCTCATCCGGGCGGGATCCCGGGCGAGCCGCCAGCAGGCGGTTGCACTCGCGGCAGAGGGCCCGCAGCAGGGCCGGATCGGCACCCGGGTACGGCAGGTTCGCCGCGGCGGCAAAGGCCTCCAGGGTCTCCGCCTTCGGCACCACCAGGGCCCCGAGCTGCTTGCGGTCCTGGCCCACCAGCATCACCTGCTCCACCAGCGGCGAGGCCACCAGGGCCTCCTCCAGGGGGCCGGGCTCGATGTTCTCGCCGCTGCTGAGCACGATCGTGTCCTTGGCCCGGCCGGTCAGCACCAGGGTTCCATCCGCCAGCAGCAGACCCAGATCACCAGTGTCGAACCAACCCTCCCCATCCAGCACCTTGGCCGTGGCCTCGGGCTTGTTGTGATAGCCCGCCATCACCTGGGGACCCTTCGCCAGCACCAGCCCCCGCTCGCCCACCGGTAGGGGGGTCCTGCTGGCCGGGTCCACCACCTTCAGGCTGGTGTCCGGCAGGGGCAGCCCGGCGCTGCCGCGACGGTTGCTCCAGGGCCGCCGGCAGGCGAGCACCGGGCTGGTCTCGGTGAGCCCGTAGCCCACCAGCAGCTCGATGCCGACAGCCTCGAAGAAGCCGTCAACGTGGATGGCCAGGGCCCCGCCGCCGCTGATGGCGGTGCGCAGCCGTCCCCCCATCAGCTGGCCGCGCACCTTCGGCCAGAGCAGCGCCCCGGCCGTGGCGTGCAGCGGCCAGATCAGCAGGGCACCCGCCGCAGCCACCAGCCGGGTGGCCGGCGATTCCTGCTGCAGGGTGAGATCGAGGGCCACCCGCTGGCGCCGGTGGAAGGCCCGGCTGACGGCCAGGGCCCTGCCTAGCAGGCGCTGGCGGGAGGCCGGCATGGCCGCCAGGGCGTCCTCGAAACCGGAGAGCAGGGCCTCCCACAGCCGGGGCACACTGATCAGGTACTGGGGGCGCACCTTCTGCAGGTCGGCCCGCAGCTGCTTGAGGGTGGTGTAGGTCTGGCGGCAGCCGCAGCTCAGCAGGAAGTATTCGGCCGTGCGCTCGTAGGCATGCCAGATCGGCAGCACCGACAGCACGTGATCCCCTGGGCTCGGCGACACCGCCACCCCGAGGGTGCGCAGCTGGTGCAGCAGGTTGGCGTGGCTGAGGGGCACCCCCTTGGGCTGGCCCGTGGTGCCGGAGGTGTAGAGCAGGGTGGCCAGCCGCCCAGGCCCCCCCGTCGGGGAGGGCGGCAAGGGGCTGGAGGCGCCACGGGCCAGGAACGCCGCCCAGGTGAGGCAGGGCACGGCCACCGGGTTGGTGGGGGCCTCCCCCTCCAGGAGCAGCACGAAGCGCAACCGTTCCAGGGCCGGCCCATCGAGGGCCAGTCGCTCCAGCAGGGCGGCCGACTCCAGCACCAGGCCCACGGCGCCGGCGTCCTCGAGGATGTAGCGCAGCTCCTCGGCCGGCGCCGCGCTGCCGCGCACGGCATCGGCGGCCCCGGCCCGCATCAGCCCCTGGTCGGCCACCAGCCAGCGGGGACCGTTTTCGGCGAACAGGGCGACCACGTCGCCACAGGCCACACCCAGATCGGCGAAGGCCGCCGCGGCCCGGTCGATCGCCTGGCGCAGCTCATCGAACCGCAGCGTTTCCGGGTGGCGGCCATGGGGCGCGTCCAGCGCCATCTGGGGGCCATACAGACGCTCCAGTTCTGGCCAGAGGCCCTCGAGCCCCTGGAGCCAGCTCCAGTCGCGGCGGCGGAGAAGGGCGCGGCGGTCCTGGGCGCTGGCGCTCCAGTGGATCTCGGCTCTGGCGTTCATGGGCAGCCGGCGCAGCGCAACGGATGGTCAGGATTCTCCCAGTCCTTCCTCTGGCCCGGGCGGCCGCAGGGTCAGGCCAAAGCGGTGCGCGAAGGCCGCCAGCAGCAGCGGCGCCACCTGCTCTGGGGTGAGGCAGGGGCGCCAGTCCACCAGCCGTCCCACCGCCCGGCCGGCCAGACCGCAGGGAACGATCGCACCGAAACCCTCCAGGGAGCCGTTCACGTTCAGGGCCAGGCCGTGCTGGCTGATCCAGCGTCGGGCCCCCACGCCGATCGCCGCCAGCTTGCGGCCCTCGAGCCACACCCCGGTGAGGCCCTCGATGCGCTGCCCCTCGAGCCCCAGCTCCTGGAGCACGGCCAGCACCACGTCCTCGAGGGCCCGCAAATAGAGGTGCAGGTCGCCGCCGTGGCGCTGGAGGTCGAGCACCGGATAGAGCACCAGCTGGCCGGGCCCGTGGTGGGTGACCTCCCCCCCCCGATCGATGCGGTAGAGGGGCAGGGGCGGGTGGTCCGGGTCGAAGCCGAGATGGGACAGGCTGGCCCCCCGGCCCAGGGTGTAGCAGGGGGTGTGCTGCAGCAGCAGCAGGGCGTCGGGGGCGGAGGGGTCGTCGAACCGGCGGCGCTGCAGACGGCGCTGCCAGTCCCAGGCCAGCGGGAACGGCACCGGGCCCTGGGCTTCAAAAAGAATTGCGGGAGTGTTGGGGGCCATGCACCTGCGTTCCTAGCCTGGGGATGTCCCAGAGCCAGCATTCCTCTGGAGACGCGCACCCGAATGAAACTGCTGATCCACGGCCGCAACCTCGACGTCACACCAGCCATCAAGGAGTACACCGAAACCAAGCTCAACCGCGCCATCAGCCACTTCGATGGCCTCGTCAAGGAAGCCGACGTGCATCTGTCGGTGGAGCGCAACCCCAGGGTTCCGCAGCAGACGGCCGAGGTCACCGTTTTCGCCAACGGCGTGGTGATCCGGGCCCAGGAACGCAGCGAGAACCTCTACGCCAGCATCGACATGGTGGCCACCAAGCTGAGCCGCCAGCTGACCCGCTACAAGGACCGTCTGCAGGAGCGCACCCAGGGTCCGGTCCACCGTTCCGCCGCCGCCGAGGAGGCCGGAGCCGCCAGCCTGCCCAACCCCGGAGACTCACTCACCGATGGCCTTGAGCCCGCCGTGCCCCACCGCGGCGTGCGCCGCAAGTACTTCGCCATGCCGGCGATGGAGCTGGAGGAGGCCCTGCATCAGCTGGACCTGATCGACCACGACTTCTACATGTTCCGCGATGCGGGCACGGGCCAGATCCAGGTGGTCTACCGACGCAACCACGGTGGATTCGGCGTCATCCAGGCCCGTGACAGCTGAACGGGACGTCGAACGGCCCGATCTCGCCCCCCTGATCGACCACGCCCTCCTGGATCCGCACCAGGGCCAGGACGCGATCCTGCGCTGCTGCGATGAGGCTCGCCACTTCGGCTTCGCCGGCGTCTGCCTGGCCTCGCGCTGGCTGCCGCTGGCGCGCGAGCGGCTGCCGGTCGACGGGGCGGTGAAACTGATCGCCGTGGTGGGGTTCCCCTTCGGAGCCATCCCCGCGGCGATCAAACGGGCCGAGGCGGAGTGGGCCGCCGCCGCCGGTGCCGACGAACTGGACGTGGTGCCGGATTTCGGCGGCCTCGCCGATGGTGACGGCACCGCCGTGCTCGACGACCTGGCGGCCATCACCGATCTGGGCCTGCCGGTGAAGGTGATCCTGGAGGTGGGCCGGCTGGACCCCGAGGCCCTGGCCCTGCTGGTGGAGATCAGCATCGATGCCGGTGTGCGCTACCTCAAGACAGGCAGCGGTTTCGGCGCTCCGGTGACGACCGACCAGGTGGGCCAGCTGATGGCCCTGGCCAGGGGCCGCGCCGCGGTGAAGGCCTCCGGCGGCATCACCGATCTGGAGCAGGCGATCGCCCTGGTGGCCGCCGGGGCGAGCCGGCTGGGGACGAGCCGGGGCGTGGCCCTGATGCAGGCCCTGCGCGCCGGTGCCTGAACGCCATCTCGAGGGCCTGGCGCTCACCTGTCGCCCCCTGGGGGAACACGACCGGCTGCTCACCCTGCTCAGCGAGGCCGAAGGCCTCACTCGGCTGGCGGTGCCGGGGGCACGACGGCCGAAAAGCAGCCTGGCGGCGGCGGTGCCCCTGGCCCACCTGTTCCTTCAGGTGGGGGGCGGCAGCGGCCTGCGGCGGGTGCGCCAGCTGCGGGTGCTGCGCAACTACAGCGGCCTGGCCCAGCGGCTGGAGACCCTGGCCGCCGCCCAGGCCCTGGCCGAACTCTGCCTGAAGCTCGTGCCCACGGATGCTCCTGCCCCAGGCGTGCTCGCCGACCTGCTGCTCCAGCTCGGGCGCCTGGAGGCGGTGGTGACGGAGCGCGCCGAACGGGTGGAGGCCCTGGCGGTGGCGGTGCAGGGCAGCGTCCACCTGCTGGCCCTGGGGGGCTTCGCCCTGCCCCTGCAGCACTGCGTCCGCAGCGGCGCCGCGCTGGTGCCACCGATCGGCGACTGGACCTGGCGCTGCAGCCTGCTGCCCAGCGAGGGACTGGCGATCGGGCCCATACCCGGTGCCCGGGTGATGCTCAACGCCTCCGAGCTGGCCCTGCTGCAGCGGTTGACGCGTCCCGCCCCGCCTCGCCGCCGCGACGGCCAGCTGATGGGGCCGGAGGTGGTGTGGCTGCACCTGCTGGAACTGGTGGAGTCCTGGTGCGGGGAGCATCTCGGTCAGAGACCCCGAGCCTTCAGACTGCTGCGGACCGCCTGCGACTCCATGCCCTCCCAACCGTCCGAGCCAGCATGAGCCCGAGCGGCAAGACCGAGCGGGGACTGGCCGGAGTCCTGGCGCTGCCGGGGTTCCGGCGGCTTTGGATCGGCCAGGTGTTCTCCCAGCTGGCGGACAAGTTCTACATCGTGCTGATGGTGTTCCTGATCGCCCAGTACTGGGTGACGGACACGCCGCAGAGCAACGCG
>Ga0247833_1003772_pt1 | contig 19783 bp, 20 predicted proteins | sample LaCruzMarch2015__7_FD_187117 | JGI IMG/M metagenome (GOLD analysis project Ga0247833, IMG submission 187117) | Freshwater microbial communities from meromictic Lake La Cruz, Castile-La Mancha, Spain - LaCruzMarch2015_8m | ecosystem: Environmental > Aquatic > Freshwater > Lake | place: Spain... | reverse complement strand
GTTGCTGGCTTATATATCTCTAACAACAATCCAAATATCCTGACTCACATCACTTTTGTTTCACAACCTCTCTCTTTCCCCCCTAAAATCCTTATGTGACATAATGTGTACAGAGGTTTGCTTTCGTAAGATTGCAGTTAATGGTCAAGACAGTACAACCTCGGAATATCGTCGTGATTCCATGATTGCCTCGCTAGGAGTATCGTCGGATACTACTGCTGGTGGTGCTGGTGCTGGTGAATCCATTGTACGTACCGGACTACGTACCCTCCCCCGTCAAGATATTGATCGTATCTGTGCACGTGCCCGGTGTACTATCCTATCTGGGATATCCAATCGATACCTCGATGCGTACGTACTAAGTGAGAGTTCACTCTTCGTCTATCCTCACATGATTGTACTTAAGACATGTGGCACTACGACACTATTACGATGTGTCGCGACATTGATCGAACTTGGACGTAAAATTGGATTGGAAATTGATTGGCTCGGGTATAGTCGTAAAAACTTTAACTTCCCCGGTGATCAAATGTTCCCCCATGGTTCCTTCCATCAAGAGTTGGATTACCTGTACAGTCACCGTAATTTGTGTGACCGTCTGAATGGCGATGGATATACACTTGGTCCCGTGACGGGTGATCATTGGTTCGTCTTCGTTGCTGATCATACCAAACGATACCGTGTCCTTGAGCATGATACCGATCGTGTATTGAACATTATGATGTTTGATATTGATCAAGACGTGGCACAGAAGTTTTATTATGACAAGTATGACACCAGTGTACATCCGAACGAGACAGAGGAGGAGGCTATTCGTCGCATCAGTATGGAACAGACCAAGTCGGCAGGCATTGATGCACTCATCCCTGGTGCGACGATTGACCCACGTGCATTCGAACCGTGTGGATATTCGATGAATGCGATATTATTCCACTCGTACGCCACGATGCATATTACACCCGAAGAGGGGAGTTCGTACGCAAGCTTTGAGACGAATCAGAAACTCAAGAGCTATACCTCACTTATTAGTAATGTCGTACGTGCATTCCGCCCTAAACGTTTCGTTATGACATTAATGGCCGATGAGGGTGGGCTTGTGCAGTTGGGTGAAAATCCCCTCTTTACTGACAGTATGAGTAATGCCAAGGTCGTTGTGCCCTTCATGACGACCAAGATTGGTGCTAATGGTAGTGGTGGTGGTGCAAGTGGCGTTAGTGGTGGCATGGCCACATACAAGAGGAGGGATATGGCATCGATCAAAGTCGAAGATGATGTTGTTTGCATGATGGGCAATTGGATTTTGGAGGACAATTAGGGAGAGTACTATTCTTATGTTGGTGTTTGGGTTTTATCTATTGTTTGATAGGGAATTGCGAGATAAGACATGTGCTCGTATGCTTGTTTTGAAAGATGACTACACAGATAATTTAGAGGAGGTTCGTCATTCAGGCGCGAGATCTGGATGAGTTAGGAGGGTAGAGGATTAAATTTAGCCAAATTAGTGTTTTTAAGACCCTGGTTGTCATCAAGAATGATGTGTAATTTATCTGTTTATGTCATTATTCTGCTTCCCAGCATTCATCGTCGATAGCTACTCCTATTTACTCCGTACATCTCTTCTAAGTCTATTATTTGATAACTAGCATTGTTTGATATCGCCCGCCTACCTACCTAAACATTCAGGGATCTACTCGAATTTTCTACCTTTCCAGCAATGATGGCATAGCCCTCAAAAAACGATACAAATGATTATCTTTTGCCATCCACGCAATAGCATGAGGTCGTACGCCTAAGAAGCACATCTCCATGAAGGGTTGCATAATGATTTCGTGTCCACTAAAGTGGGTATGGATTATCTTGAGACGTGCTGCTTGGTACTTGCTGTTTTCTCTATTGATTCGTAATAAAGAAACAATATCTTTAGGCAACCAATACTCCGGATCCTCATCATAATCAGTGTATTTTTCATCTTTAATAAATATCTTCTCAAGAATGTGATTGGAATGGAATGTGCTCAGTATACTCTGATTGTTGCACAAAATGCGAGCGAGACAGAGAGCTACAGGTTGATTGCTTTCAATATCATCATCAGAATCGGTGTCGTTGTCCCAGACATCTTGTTTAGGCCAATCCATAAACAATTTTCTTAGTTCTGGTTGCTGGTCAAAGCCTCCACAAAAGAAAGCCTAACAGTGTCATTGACCTTAATCTTGTGGAATGACAGTTCCTCCAATGCTGAATTAGGATTGCCTAGAACAGCTGAGAGAGTCTCCCATTCATTCGTAGGTATTTCATGATTACCACGATGAAGAGCTTGAGATAGAAGCAGCTTTCTTAGCTTGTGATTGCTTGTCAGAGCATCTGCTAAACAGATCAGAAAATAGCCATTAATGTGAGTAATGTCGTACAATGATAGTTCCTCCAATGCTGAGTTAGGATTGACTAGAATAGCAAAGAAAGCTACCCACCCATCAATCCCAATCTCACGATTTTTGCCCAGGTTCAGTTTTCTTAGCCTACTGTTGGTGGTGAGCACATTTGTGAGATTTTCTAATCCCTCATGGTGAGGGAATTATACCGACATAGGGTTAAGCATAAGGTGAGAGATGACCAGCCAGCCATCATTTTGAGTCCTGAGAGTGGTGTGGTGGTGCAACAGCGCATCTGAGAGCAAGATTGCAGTGCGTTCACTCAGAATCTTGTCAGTGATGTTATAAAACATGGATGCATTTGGCAAGGATGCTTCTGACTGCACGATTGCTTGAACACTGTTATCTCCATTTCCTGTCATATCCAGCTTCTCCAATCTGCACCTTGAGCTCTGCAACGCAATGAAGATGACCTGCCAAGAAAAGTCAGATGTGCTATGCACAAGTTTGAGCTTCAACTCTGTGAGCATGTGATTGTTGGCCAGACCATTTGCAAATATGCTCGCTCCGTTATCGTCAATTTTGATATTATTTAGATGAAGTCCCATTAATTTGGACGTTGGATTCTGCAGATTTGTTCCTAAACCATCACCTCCCTGGCTCCCAAATCAATATTTGTTAATTCAATTTTTATCAGGCTGGTATGACCAGTTAGTGACGCAATAATAAAGTCAGTTTGATTTGGGGTTGTCCGTTGTTGTTGGGTAGTACTCATAGTTTCATGATAAAATTCTACAGCAAGGGAACCATCAGTGGGCATCTTGCTAAGTTTAAATTCTTTCAGATAATCAAACATTTGGAGAATGATGATATCCCAAAATCAGTCGTTCCATAGCAATTGTCCACAATTATCTCTAGACAGTCAAACGTACAATTATCCGCCATAAATGGGGCAAAGTAATTCATCGTTTCTTCATTGAGCCGACAATGTTCAAACACCAACATATGAATAGATCGATTCGAGGCAAAGCCTGTGAGGAAACTTGTTATATCTTCCGATGGCGTGCAACCGTCAAATTTAAGTTTATCCCAAGGCCAGCCCAGTCACCATTAGGCGGTTTAAAATAGTAGCCTTTACCGTCATGGCATGCCCATAGTTTTCCTACTCTGAGTGATGTAATTGAAGAGTCGTTTGCTATATCTTGCACAATACTTCTTCGCCTTTTTCCTCATAAAATTCATCATGTTCATGTTCATCGAACCAATATTCTTCATCATACTCCATTATTTTTATCTATGAGCAAGTATTCAATGAAGCCCGAAATTTTTACTATCAGCCACAACTGGTTTGACGACGTTACTTCTTTGCTCTTGATTCTTGATTCTTATGAAGATACCTAGGTCGAAGGAACCCTTCTGCGGCACCGCACTCAGGCAATTCACAATGATTCCCACTTTCATGCCGATAGGCGATAGGGTCTCCGCATTGGTGTCGTTCCTTGGTCCGAACAATGCGGACAGTATTTATCGTTGCCTCTGCGGCAACAGCATCGACGGTGACAGCGTTCCTATCCGCATCATCACGTCCTGCAGTAATTGTAAATTCCGGTAGCTATATTCATTTTCCCACTAGCGCAACCAAGCAAACGACAAAGCAAACGTCAACAACCTCGCTAGCCATGACCCTGACTCTCTACGGATCACGTGGCTCACGTTCGCCACTAGTAAACTGGGCCGCTGCCGAATTAAACATACCCCTATCTATGGCCAAGGACCTATCCAAGAATCCACATCCCTTTGGACAAATCCCCTGTCTCACTGACGATAGTAATAACAATGCTATGATATTTGAATCTGGCGCCATACTAACCTACCTCCAATCGATTGCAGATGCTAAGAAGAAGGAGGATGGTAAAGCAGTATCAGCAACAACTGCTGCGGTGACATCATGGATAGCATGGGCAAATGCATCTTTGGACCCGGTATGCTTTTTAGAAACACCCGAGGGTAAAGTGTGAGTAGGAGAAGATGAGTATCCGGAGACTCTCATGTTGTATAACTTTTCGACGTGCCTTGTGTGTATTATCTCTCTCTCAATCTAAAATAATCTCTTCCCCCCTCCCCCCCCCTTCAACAATCTCACACGTTTTTCACCGTTTATATACATGTTAATCATCAACACACCAAAGCTATGACACTGGATTGCGTAAACCAAATAAACGTATTGAAAAATTGAATACAATACTATCATCTCCAACAACCTACCTAGTGAATAATGAATTTAGTTTAGCCGACGTGGCCGTATCCTCGTACTTATTGTATGTAGTACAATTCTTCCCTGATGTAGAATTATATAGCAAATGGCCAAATGTTGTACGATATATGAAAGATTGTGCTAGTCGTGTGGAATATGGTAATGCATTTGGTGATAATGTACAGACATTTCTAATTGAACGATTAGATGCAATGATGATGGTGGGTAGCGATGGGAAGAAGGAGAAGAAGATGTTTGGAATGTTTTGAGATGTATTACGTGGATTTTAAAGAGCGTCTTTTTTAGAGGACTAAATCTGTGTTGTAACGAGCCACGGATTAATTTCTATGTAAACGTTGTGACCGAAACAATACTTAATAATGATTCAGTTTAATTTTCATCTACACTAGCTATGATAGTCTCTTTATGCCCAACAACCCGTCAAACTCGGGAAGATGACTCACATGGTCATTACTTGAGAGTAGTGTGGGAATAATAAAACGTGGCCGAACAAGCCACTACGTGACACAGCCCTTTGAGAGGTTTTGGAGACATACCCCCCCCCCGCCCCCTACTGCTTGCATAGGGAAATTTTAAGTCCTATGGAGTAAACACCCTCCTCAACCTTGGTGTCTTGGGTAAACGTGTATTATTCTTCAAATATGAGCTTGGGGAAAAGACGCTGTACTCTTCTTCTTCTTCTTCTTGAAATCAGGAGAATTGAAATTAAGCAATCTCTCTCATGGCCCTTGTTAGCTCTGGCAATACAGTCATATCACTTAGCAATGGCAAACATGCCATAGGTCCTCTTGACTTGTATAAATCTAAAAAACTTTCCATTGTCGGTGACATGGACGATGATGTCGACCCGCCAGTCATCGAGTCCATAATACGCATGACGACCTCGGGGGAGAGTAGACCATGTGCTGTTGTACGTGAGGATAGGATCGAATAGTTGGTAGAGGATGAAGATATTGCCATTGTTGATGCTAACAATGGGCCTTGGGATGGCGTCGTCGTTGTCGTTGTAAAGGAGGGGGAGACAGATTTGTTCCCCCTGCTGAAGGACCGCTTCGGTCGTAATAATGGCTTGACCATTACTGGTCGTTGACTTGCAGCAGAGACTGATGGTGCCGTGGGGAATAGATTCAATGTTGCCGCAGAGCGTACACGACGACAGGGCGAGGGGGAGGCATCAGTGGATGATCGCGAGGCAAGATTCCTCCTCCTTGAACCTCCGGGATGTTGAGGATACGACGGGCCAAACGTGTAGGCGTCAATCGTGGTGGCCAAAACTGCAACCACCCCAAGGACCATTGCCACGACGGCCATCGGCGAACGCAGCGCCATGTACTATTGACGTTCGTTACGAGGGCGATCTTACTAAAAAATGGGGATACGTATGGCTTTTCTATGGTGTGTTGAGGAACTCTGACGTCTGCGTCAACCTGACGAAGGCCAGACCAACATGTTCCCCATTTGAGTCATGGGATCTAAACACCAAGACCAATGCGATATTTTCTGAGATCCGCAGACTTCTTCTCATCAGGTCCAAACCTGTCCAAACCCGCATCCTGAGAGCCGGCCTGCTCGCCGACAACAATTCACAGTTGAACACCCAGCTCAACGTGCACCTCGCCCGTGGCCTAGCCATCCATCACCAGGGACGACGTGCACTGTTCATTCTCCTACTAATTGCCACCCACTTCTACGACCTCCCATCCTATTTCGCTTTTCCAGTGACGGCAGAAACAATCCCATCCTCTCATCCCAAAGGACAGTCCGAGCAGTTACCCAACGATGCCAACGAAATCAAAGCTCAAGAAGAAGCCACCCCCGCCGCCTCCGGCCATGTTCGCACTACACGCCCCCGTTATTGCATTTGGGTCCACGGCCGATCCCCCTCCTGTCGCCAAAGAGGGGGACGAGGACGATGGGAAGGTTGCGGCAGAACCCCGATCCCCCACAAAGAACAAGGATCGTTTATTCCTCGATTCTGATTCATCGTCCTCCGATGAGAGTGACGACGTAATCCCACCAAAGCTCGTGGCGTATCCGTCATCATCCGGGGGGAAGAAGGTCCATCGTGCTGCAGCAAAAAGTCGTGGTAAGGTACCTTCGAGCAGGTCCAAGAAGGGCAGTGGTGGCGATTTGAAGTCTCCACCTGAGGCCATCGTTGCGACCAGCAGGAAGAGAGGTGCTGACAATGACAGCAAAGTAATGCTTTCCAAGAGAGCACGTATGCCGTCCTCGGCTGCCGTCGAGGCGGCAAATAACGAGAGTTTGGGGATGGCAAGACATGCCATCCGAACGATCAAAAATCTGATCACGGGCGGTGAAACGACCGAAGCTGAAGAGGACAAAAAGGAGCAGGCTGCTAAGAAGAAAAAGATTAAGGCTGCATTTGCAAAGATTAAGAAGACACCCACAACGAAAAAGGCAGTCGAGAAGACCGTTATCAAACGAGTCACGAAAGTCAAAGCGACGCAGCCAACACCCGTTGTTGTGAAGAAGGAGCACACCCCCGCTCAGGTCGCGCTAATTGAGAAGAAACGATTGAAAAGTTGGACTGAAGGTATGGCACTACTCGTGGAATTGAAGAACCGTACTGGTGCATGCAGTACTTTGAATGCTCCAGAGGGATTAGTCTCAATTAAGTTGAAAAACTTTATTGGTGATTTACGAAGGAATCAGAAGCTCTTCCTAAAAGGCAAAGAATCTACTATAACCGCAGCAAAGATTAAAGAGTTGGAGGATATGGGATTTGATTTCAATCCACTTGAATCCGCTGAAGGCAAAGTGCTTCGTAATGTGAAGCACGATCAGACATGGGATAAGAATTTTTCGCTGTTGGAGGCATACAAGGCTGTATTCGGTAATTGTTTGGTCACGTCTATGGCTGGAACTGATAACAAGTCGGTGAGTAAATGTATTCTTGATGCTTACAATAAATACACTCACATTATATATATAATCATAATGTTTATACGTGCTCACTCATGTTGATTTTCGTGCCTGCCTCTTATACTCTTTTTGCGTAGCTCGGTTATTGGGTACGTGGACAACGCAAGCTCATGAACCAGGTCGGCCGCGAGGGATTCCCTCCCCATCGTCTTGCCAAGCTTGAATCCATTGGGTTTGACTTTGATCCGTTTAGTTCTGGAGCAATTCATGCTGTGAAGCGAGAGAGAAATTTCCCAGCGTCCAATGCTGCCTGGGAGGAGAAGTTCAATAAGTACAAAGCCTTCAAGGAGACACATCCACACGTCGCTTTGGGCCCAACGACACAGGGCTTTGAGAAGATATATAGCTGGGTCCATGTCCAACGGAAAGAGTACAAGAGATATCAAGCGGGGGAATCATCGCAAATGCACCCCGAATGGATCGAAAAAATGAATTCCATTGACTTTGATTGGGCCCCAATGAGTGGGAAAGGCTTTCAGAAGATGTTGCAGGTGAGGCAGAAGGGAATAGCCGAGAAGATTTGGCAGAACAAGTTCAAGTGAGTACTTATCTATCAAGCTTGTGTTACTGATACCATATCCCACTTTATCTTCACTTTAAAAATGTTACTAAATACATATACCACGTCTCTCTTATCCACAATCATTTCAGAGAGCTAATGAAATTCAAGAAGAAGTATGGTCACTGTGACCCCGCTAGCGTTCGCGGCATAAAGGATCCACTTGTGAAATGGGTCAACAATCAAAGGCAACATAAGACGAAACATGACAATGGGTATAATACTCCAATCAACGAAGAACGCATCCAGCTCCTGACTGACAATGGCTTAGAATGGAATCCTAGTCAAGACGAGAAGGTACATCGACGTGGTGGGGGTCAGTCCGTGGAGACCAAAGCAGCCAATTGGAATGCTATCTTCCAAAAGCTTGTCTCATACCAGAAGCAAAATGGACATTGTAACCCTAAGAAGAGGGATCCGCTATTGGGAGGATGGACAGCCCGACAGAGGAGTCTGTACAAGAAGAATAAAGAGGGCGAAGTAACGTCCCTGTCGGATGAGAGGATTGCAAAGTTGACGAGTATCGGGTTCGTTTTTGAGGCAGAGTAATGGGTGGATATTGTATGTTGTGGAGAATAGGTTCTGCTATCCGAGGCAAATCCAATTGAACCAATATCATTTTCAATTCTATGTAATTTATCTTTTCTCAGCAGTGCTTAACTGTAAGCATTCAAGCGGTATCTTTGGTGTTTTGTAAGTGAATTCATGATCTTTTGTTTGTAAACTTAAACCAAGAAGTCTGGTATCACATCTGTACCACCAATCACATCTGTACCACTTCAATCTTGAAAGACTACATACTCTAGACTAAAATAGCAGAACATAATCGAACTGAGGATGTCGTACACAAACGAAGACTGAAGCACCTGGAAGATACTACAGTAACGATACAAAACACTCTCACACACATCTCTCACAATTCCTACATCAAGGCGTTGCATCGCTGATCTTCTTGGTTTTGTCTTTTTTCTCTCTCACAAAACTGAAGTAAAATCCCGAAAGCTCAACTTCAAACATTTCTCATTTCCTTCGTTTGGGGAGGAAGGAGGAACAATGAGCGGACGTCGAGAAAAGAGGACGAACAAGAAAGATAAGAATGTTGCCCCAACCAAAGCTGAAGGAGAAACAGTTGGAGATGTCGAGGCCGAGGTCGAGGACGAGATTGAGGCCGAGGTTGATGAAGAATCTCCGTCATCCACAAATGACGGTAAGAAGACAAGGAAGGTAAAGGAGTCGGTAATTGATCATACCTATCGTGACTACTCGTTAGTTGAGGTTGAAGATGAGGAAGAAGTTCCTAACGCCGGGGAGGAGGAACACCGCCCGACGGTGGCTAGGGCGGCAGCAGGTGTCGATTTGTCTAAGAATTCCAACTTTCCGGCCAAGTTGCATGCGATACTTAGCAATCCTGGCTATCAGCACATTATTTGCTGGATGGTGAGTTCCATATCTATGATCTTTATAATAATTGTTTCTTACTCATACACTTCATCAGTCTCACTCGTTTTATTTCTTATCTCTCATCGCCACAATCAATAAAATTCAATCTACCCTCAAACACCAGCCCCATGGAAGGAGTTGGAATATTATTGTGAGTATTATCTTCTTCCTCATTTCATGGCATTAGATCCCTTAAGCTGTTACTCATGTCATGTTTTACTTATTTTATTCCCATCTATTCGTAGGACAAACATCTATTGACCACGTTAGTCCTTCCTAAATTCTTTGCTCATGGCAAGTTTGAGAGTTTTAATCGATCAGTGAATGGATGGGGATTCAAACGTCTCTTGCGTGAAGGACCGGTACGTAGTATATTGTCAAGCTCAACTATCAATCTTTAACCTTATCCCATCCTCTACGCCACATCTCAATGCTGTTTCTTCATTCCTTCATTCTTTCATTTCATTCAAATAATTGTAGGACAAAAGAACCTATTATCACGAATGCTTCTTACGAGGACGGCCAGAGCTCACGGGTCTCATGCAACGTCTTAGTAATCCGGGTAAACGTCTACCAGACAAGGCAGGTGAACCCAACTTTTACGAGATTAGTAGAAAGTATCCCTTACCGGAATTAACACACATGGAGCCATACCACGGTGGACTACAGAGTTCACCCATGTCAAGCGGTCATCCACCTCCTCCTGGGATGCTACATCACCCCTTTGCATACCCTCCCTCTGCTCAATATGGCATGATGTATGGTGGTGGGTATCATCATGGTATGTCACCTCCGGGTGGTATGCCTCCTCCATCACCAGCATCGTCGGCAGGTGGTAAAGGAGTGCAATCTCAACAGCAGTATTGGTCTGGACAATATGCGCCTAATTATCCACCGAATCCATATGGTTATTATCCCTATCCGCACATGATGATGGGCCCTCCACCACCACAAGCAATGGGAGCAGGAGGACCTGGGAACCCCTACCAGGGGTATTACTATCCATACCAACATCCATCATTTCCCCCATCCCCATTAGCCGCATCCTCACCCAACGGGGCTGCGGCGTTTGGGGTAGCAGCAGAAGAGAACTACTCCGTGGAGGTGAAGGAGGAGAAGGAGGCAGCAGTGAATACTGATGAGACGAATGGAGAAAAGTCAGATAACGACAATAAAGTAGAAGAAGCAGCGAAGGATGATGATGCACCCCCCGATGAAGATGATGAAGAGAAAGAATCTGTGGAAATTTAACATAATCATCAATGACGACATGATTAATTTTTGAGTAGTGGCATGATTCACAACTCGCACTGCAGACTCCCGATGTAAACCTCATATTTGTGTTCGAAATGTTTAAGCTAATAATTGTGTTAAAGCTGAAATCATTCACAGTTACGTCTTTTACAACATGGAGAGTATTGATTGATACACCGCCATGTAGGCTTCGGTCAGACATAATCCATTCAACATGAATTCACTAAGCAATGGATCTGTGGCCCAATTATTCAATGACCAATTGATACATGGTAAGACGAATAAGATACATCGCATCAATTGCAATTTAATAAGACGTATCTTTTTGATTAGGCTTGTCTTTTCTGTTACCATGCCGGCCTATGTTGTAATGTCAAAAGAAATAATATATATTTTCAGCAATGCAAGAGGGAAGCGAAAAAGTAAAACACTTTAGTTCGACGAATATATATATAACTTACAAGAGCTTCCTTGTCCTCGTTATTCTTCTTTCCGGCTAACATCGATTCAAGTGACCCAAGCTTGTCTTTCAACTCTTTCCACTTCAAAGTACTAACCCAAAAATCACTTATTGTATACACTGACCAAAAAAGACAACTAATTTGAGATACCTTATTCGCATTAATAAGTTTTCCGACTGTCTTGGGCATTTGCCATCCGACATATGCCAAATGGTCTAATGGATAATAACATATCATTGATCCGGCAAGTAAATATTTGGCAATTTTGGCTATAAGGGGGTTATCCCATGTCCCACCTGCCCATGACCCAGATCGGTAGGCTGCAATAGTATCAAAGAAACCATACATGCGAAATACGTATCTTGACATGCTCAGATCTGTATATATCTTACGCAAATCTGGCGATACACCACCGTTACCGTTGCTACTGCCGTTGCTACTGCCGTTGCGTTGTTGTTGTTGTTGTTGTTGTTGTTGTTTCGACTTGGAATAAATCACCGCCCATAAACTGTATTGTATAATTTTAAGACCCTGTTCGGCAGTGAATGTATTGCCACCGAATTTGCCCCATACGGTGAGAAATTTGTCAAACAATTTGCTGTAACCGCTTGACGACGTAGACGACACAATTGATGAATGTTGTTGTTGTTGTTGTTGTTGTTGTTGTTGTTGTTGCTGTTCCACTGATTTTGTTATTTCCTGCGTAGTAGTAGGAGTCGCTATCCCCGTGTCATCCTCAAAACTTTTCTCCCATGATTGCGGCGAGTCGTTAGGAGACGCAGTGGTGGTGATATCGGGCAAAGGTGAACCACGCTCCCCATCGTTGTCAGCCGACATGCTGCTACTGTTATTGGATGTCTTGCTACGCTGGCGTATGTTGGACATCTTGTTATTCTCAGGGCAAGGGCCGATCAATAAAAGGTCCTATCGTATCAATGCCGCCACCAAACCCTACGTACCTACCATATTGAGGAAAGTGTGGGTATCCTAAAAATCAGACGCCACGTTTCGTTACGACAGTCTTTTTGAGACGCGCCCTAAGTGCAAAAAGAACGTGTGTGTCATAACGGTGACACGCTCCCTGCTCGGCTCATTCAAAGTTCGGGTCCAGCTTGCAAAGACGGCAAGGTTCTTGCCCCGAGGAACTGTCATTGCGCACCAGAATAATAATATAATCGAAGACGACGATGAAGCGGAATAACAATTACTGCTACGGTAGAGCCACGCTGCTAGCCTTCGTGGCGAATTTGCTCCTCGATGGAGACGTTGCCGTCGCTTCGGCGCGTCAAGCTTCAGCTTCTGGGTCGTTGTTCGTTCGGCAAGGGAGGCGGCATCGGGAAGGAACCTTCCTAGCCACCGCCTTCGTTCATCAACTGCAGGTTTACAATAATAATTACGAGGGTGCAGTGACATTATCTTTTTCTCCTTCGGTCGTTGGGCCACGCCATTTCGTCAAGGATGATGGCTCGTCGTCTCAGGAGGCATTGCCGCCTTCGAACAACGGGGGCAGAGATCCCGTATCATCATTAGACGGGGAATTTTCACTCTTACGACGGCATTTGGAATTCAGTGAGCTAGATCTACAGCTATTTGCTGCCGAGCGTACCGCCCACCGTCCGCGTGGTACGGATGGTGGAGGAGACTCACAGCTCTATGACGAGTTCGTAGAGGTGGAAATTGGTCAATTTCATCCGGCCACAGAAGAAGCAGCACAGGGTTTGAGGACTATAGATAATAATGAGGGGAGTGATGAAATCAGTAGCAGCGAAGACAGCATCAATTGTGTCAATGGCGTTGGAGTATCCACGCTGAGCAGCAGTCCATTTTTCTTTGCCTCTCGTCCACAAGAGGTTGGAACTACGACATCAACGACAGCGACGGCAGCTTCTCCTTATGCCAATGCAGAAAGAGAAGACCTCACTCTTCCTCCCTGGCTCCTTCTGAACAATGCGAACTCTGCAACAATGAAACTCATCAAGCTTCGACGAGACTTGGGGCCGCACATATCAAGTAAGCAAATCGATCGCATCGTAAGAGCTATCCGATCAGCGTCCAACAATGATCTCAAAAAAGTTGCGGGTGCTGCCCATTTTTGTTCATTACTGGTTAACTCATTAGAGATGACCGACCCCGAATCTCTGTGCGCTGCTGCCTTTCACTATGCCTCACTGGTGGCCGTACGTGAGCGTGAGCTGTCATTGACATCGTCCAAGGGAACTGGGAACGATGATGATGAATCCTGTCCCGTCGAAGAGAATGAATGTCTCTATCAGGCTGGACCTGACGCCAAGTATCTATGTGCTCTTGCGGGTAGTGGCATTGAGGATTTTGGCTCACTAACTGTCAAAATTGCTCTTGATGCTGCACGGCTCAAGTCGATGGAATCCCTCGCTGCTTCAGTTATGAGCTTGAAGAACGGCCGACTAGGACCGCTTCGGTCTAGCGATGCTCGTAACCTTCGGAGTCTGCTACTCACCGTGAATGAGGAGGGAGATTGGAGGGCATTAGCAATTCGGTCGGCTGCATGTTTGTATAGACTCGAGGGTCTTACAAGTTACCGCTCGATGATGGAAGGAGCCACACCAATGAATAATGCAGAACAGAGGATTCTTGCAAGGAGGGACGGAGCTATGACCGACAAGAAGAAGACAAGACCTCCTACACCCGAAGAATCAAGGACGTCTCAGGAGGCATTGCACATTTACGCACCATTTGCTGCCCGGCTGGGGATGTTCCGGCTCAAAACCGAACTCGAAGATGCTGCATTCCGCACGCTCTGTCCGCGATCTCATGCCAAGGTCTTGAGCTTGTGCCGTGGTGAGAATACCAACAGCGTCGATGATGGTGAGGGGATGAAATCTATTTTGTCTGACATTTCAAATCAAATAAAGCGTCTCGTTCAGGAGGATACTCATTTTATGGACATCATTGAGAGCGTTAGTGTCATGGCCCGTGTGAAGGAGCCGTATTCCGTTTGGAGGAAGATGCTTAAGATAATTAAGGAGGATGAGAGCAAGAAGACACGCAATATTTCCATTCTTGATATCCCCGACGCCCTAGCGACGCGTATTGTCTTCTCAGCACGAAAGCTCACGTCGGACGAACCAGACACCACCACCCAACGTCGAGAGGAAGAGCTGTGTTACTATCTCTTTGACTTGTGCAAGCGAAGCTGGCCAGAAACTGCTGACTCAAGGTTCAAGGACTACGTGAAGAATCCCAAAGAGAACGGATACCAGAGCCTACATTACTCAAGTCGCAAGAGGTGGCGTGGAACAGACTGGCCTTTCGAGCTGCAGATCCGATCTAATGCCATGCATCGTGTCGCGGAGTATGGCGTGGCAGCACACTGGTCGTACAAGCGCACTGCCGTTGACGGGGACGAGACGGCGTCATCATCTAATCCCACCTTCGTATCGACCCATCGTCTAGATAAAACCTCCGAAGCCTACCTCAAGTCCGCACAGGAATGGCGCACACAACAGCGGGAGAATGCGATTGCGCTACCATCTTACGATCATGCAGAACCAGCAACTTACCTCGAGGATGAGATTCGTAGACAACGCAAACGCGATAGAGATGAGGTCCTTGCGCCATACCTCGAGGCACTGGTCGGTGCTCAGACGGATATCACAAGAGAGAATGTATTTGTCTTTGTGAGTGTTCAGCCAAATAAGAGTGACGATGGATCGTTGCCTCCCTGTGAGGGTACTGTCCTTTCCTTGCCTCAAGGTTCGCGACTATTAGATGCCATTCGATTGACGGAGAAATGCTTCTCATCCTTACCAGCAGGATCAGGTCATTTGTATGATGGTCGGAGTACCTTTGTTGCGTTACGAAATGGCAAGCATACATCGGCCATGGGCACAGAGTTGCTTAAGAGTGGAGACTTTTTGAGCATTTTGCCATCGAGTGAATTGGTCTCGTTGCGTTGAAGCAGCTAGGTTCTATGTTTACTTGTTGATTGTTCATTAATTGTTAGGAGTAGTTGTCCAGTATCTAGAAATGTAAATTATGATGTTCAAACATATTCAAAACCTATCGAAGCATCCATCCCAGTCAAATTGTTACAACTCTCTGTAACAACAGTCAAACTGAATGCAAGTATACCTCTGCCATTTCTATCAACCATACACGCTCTGTCTCGTTGAATTTCTAATTTCAGTGTAACCCTCCCTTACGCTTCGTCCAATCGGAGGGGGTGTTGAGGGAAATGATATTGTACCGTTCCCCCTAGCATATGCACCAAATACAAGAAAGAGAATGACAATTCCAACCAGGTAGTCCGATACAGTACTCTCTTTAATATCATCTTCGGTTGCTATGCTTTGATTACGCACATATCGAGCAGAATGTAAACCATCATTTCGTTTATTTTTCTTTGGTGCTGAATGAATACTATTGGTTTTTACATCTTTTTTGGAGGTATCGTTGTCTGACAGAGACACATACTTCGAATCTTCATGACCATTAGATTCTTCCCCCGCAGATTCATCATATTCACTATCACTAATTTCGGTCATATTGAATCCAGATACTGTATTACCTTCATCTGACTGATGCTTTGTATTGAGCCTGCGAGTATTCGACTTGAGAAAAGTATTCTTCGATACATGATTCATTGCAACAATGTTGTCAGCCCCTCCTCCTTCAGCTGAGGACACTGTCAATTGCAATATAGAAACAATCGTCAGAATGACAAGTGAAGCAAGAGTGGGCTTGTTTATGGTAGTATGACGTCGTGACATTGCCATTGTGTCTCGAGTGTGAGATATATGTGGCAATGATCCATGATAGGATGTTCCAAGAGATCCTGAATATGTGTCAAAGTTATTGACAATTCCTTCCTGTCGCCAATCCTCGAGGAGTGATGAACGGTTTCTTGATGAAAGTTTGATAGATCGTCGTCTCATAACTTCTCCTTCGATAACAGTTCGACTATTTAATTTCCCCTGTGCTCCAACATCCAGTCGACGAAAAGCTGCAAATGTTGACTTCACGTCATCTTCACTAATCCGTCCTAACCGAACGAGCATTGCCAAAGAGAACATTTCTCGTGTACACTCTTCTAATCCATCAGGTCTATCGGTTGCAAGTTTAAGTCGTTGTATTAGTCTCCCCGTTGACAATTCACGTAATTCATCATCCGTTAGGTGACTACCAAACTGTCCAAGTACAGCAATTTCCATACGACGTTTCCGTAGTTCTAATGGTATCATACTAATAAGGGACATATTCCTTAATAGTACACTTCCGGCAATGACAGTAAATATTGTAGTAAATAACTTACCAGCCGTTGTGACTGGCACTATATCACCATACCCCACACTTGTTAGTAGTACTGTAGTAAAGTAGAATGAATCTACAGCTGACATACCCTCAATGTAATGAAATCCAACACTCCCCGCTGCAATAATAAATATTGAATTCATTAATGCCTGTCTTAATGTTAAGAAGACATATTTGGCAGCCTTTATTCGTGTCATTGCCTTATTTGGATTCATTGAGGAGTTGGTGCTTTCAGTTGTGGATGTGGATGCAAATGAATGATTATCATCATCAATTATGTACGACTTTGTACTATCTATTATTCCTCCGTCGTTCGTAGCAATATTGTAATTCAAATTAGGATCCGTGAATGATCGTGTAGAAGTAGTTGTAGCAGAAGTTGTAGCAGTAGGAAGTGTATACATATATGACGATGGTGTTGGTTGCGATCGACGCAATAAATCAGTAGCACCACCAACCCCCTGTCGAAATGACGTTGATTCATCAACATGCGGTACATCCATTTCATGACTAAAATTTCGACGCAATGAATGTCTTATCCCCCCACCACCAACGTCTATTGACATGTGTCTTGTGTGAGTTTTCTGGCGGTCATTAATATTTCCTTCACATATATCTAACCCAACAATTTCTGTCTCTTCATCATCATCAGATTCGTCCTCTTCTTCGTATTCTTCTAAACTAACATCACTAGATGCATACAACCCATTCATCATTGCTCGTCTTTGTTCCTGCCGCTGTTGGATAATTAATAACATGCGTTTCTTCTCCAACTTGGCTTCCAACTTGGCACAATTAGGACAATCACGTATCTGCGCTATCCGTGCCTCCCTCTTACTTAATTCATCCATACTCCCCACAAGTAATGTCCCTAATAGTAAACCTATAGTCGCCACGCCAATATATATAAAGCATGTACATACAATCTTGGCACCATCAGAGGTGGGTACAAAGTCACCAAGTCCCGTAGTTGTTAATGTAATGACCGAAAAGTAGACACAATCGATAGGTGACCAACCTTCTTCTAAACCAAATACGAATAATGATGCCACGAGGTATAAAACAAAGTATAATGCCAAGTATCCCTGTGGCGTCACAATAACATCTAACATACGTCCAACACCATTAGTAGGAGTATTAGTATTGATTGATGTAGCTGCTGTGGCAAAGTTGATATAATCACGTTGATTCGTTTTACAATTTGGACAATAGAACATTGGCATAATCTTTGTTGATGCTGCTGCTGCTGCAGCTGCTGCTGTTGTACTATCATATGGTCTTCCCTGGTAGGGTTTATCAAACGGACGGTCAAAACGTTGAAGTGTTATTGCGTCGTCAAATTTTGTTATCACCGCATTGTTGTTGGTTTTATTTTTCGTCACAACATTTGCAGCAGCTGCATGTTGGTATGGACTTTGGAATTGCACCCGTCGACTACTATTATCAATGCCATCGCCTTCGTTGGTTCGACTAACGCAGCGGCTCGCGGTACTCCCATAGGACGACGATGCCGACGTCCCCTCCTCTTCTGATGACGACGACGACGTGGACGAGTCATCATCGTCGCTTCTTCTTCGTCGACGTCTGTTTGGCTGCAAAGACGACTGCGAAGAAGAACGTCCATCGACGGCATCTCCATCATCATGATCATTTTTCTCATTCACAATTGTCTTGCGAGGGAGGTGCAAAGTAGAGCGCTTATTCATGCTAAAAATCGTAATCAGGAATCCAAAAGCAATGATCTACGTCGTCTGGGCTACACCCTGAACAGCAATCTACAATAACCATCGCCCGGAGGGTGAATGGAGTTGAGGGATTTATGCTTATGTGGTGTCGGCCCGCCACGTGAGAGTAGAGCAGACCCGTAGTCGAGCGTCGTCGTTCGTTCGTTCGTAGCAAGTATCTATCTAGGAATCGTTTTGGACACAGCGTCCGAAGGCCCACACAGTTTGTTTGTCCCAATAATGACACGATTTGTCCGAATAGAAACTTGATTCGTCCAAATAAAGACAAAAAATACTTAACGGTAGTGATGTTTAGATTTCTTTTACTATTTTTTGCTTATTGATGAGAAGCGCGACTCATTTCTCCCTTCCGGTTCGTGGATTGTCCTCTTTTGGCTTCCCGCCGAGACGCTGAGTCTAAAACGACTCCTAGATAGTTTTTGACAACGATTTTTCTTGTCTCGCAAATAGACATAAGAAAATGACGTCTAATTATTAGACCTCACTGTCCACATAGGAATTCGTAGAATTTGTACCAAGAAAAAAATAGACCTCATTTTATGTAGTCAATTTAATAGACCTCAATTATTGACGTCTAAACAAGAGTCATCATGTGAACCGATAAGTCTTCAGGGCGCCTCCTTCGTTGATTTTGTAGACAAATACAATAGCGAAGGACGGATAGGACGGACCCGGTGACAACTCAGATTAAATCCCTCAACTTCAATCGGGGATGCCCCCCCGAACCCCCCCTCTGTTGGTGACGTCAAGGGCCATTCCCCCTTTCTTTGTTTTCTTACAGAAAGTTTTTTGGCGAATTAGCGGGAAAATATATTTAGCGGTGACGTTAAGGTAATTACAAGAAACACTAACAAACAAATGGCGGGCTTAGTTCCACTTGTATGCACGTGAGAGCGTGACAGACAGAGAGAGGGACAGGACATTAAGGGCTGCCGGGCTTTAGGAGTACCTCCAAAAGAATAAGGATAAGGGCTGCCGGCTTAAGGAGTACCTCCAAAAGAATAAGATACTTGTATGTATAGCAGCACTTACGTTTCGATTTTTGGCGGGGTGAATACCTGCCCAGATTTCCACTAAATCGCTGTGTAGAAAACATATGGGCCGGTTGGGTAGAAGCATTCGAGCTGAAATGAAACGAGATAAATAGACAAAATTCATTTGCTTAGCTGATCCTCGACTCTCCGTCGGCGGCAGCCGTAGATTGATCCATGATGTCTTCGAGATGGTCCGATGTGAATGAATATTTGGTTGTTGAGTGTGAATCCAGATATTGTGGCCATTCACTATATGCTTTACTATGATGTATTACAATTGACGCCTTAAACTATTTTGCGAAGGTAATTATTGTGAAGCTTTTTATCGTCACGTAGAATCTAATAGAGGAACTAGTATGATTTTTGAGTCTAGGTTGCATATTCCTGTTTCAGGAATATCATTTCTAGGTCCCT
>Ga0247833_1003770_pt1 | contig 19791 bp, 17 predicted proteins | sample LaCruzMarch2015__7_FD_187117 | JGI IMG/M metagenome (GOLD analysis project Ga0247833, IMG submission 187117) | Freshwater microbial communities from meromictic Lake La Cruz, Castile-La Mancha, Spain - LaCruzMarch2015_8m | ecosystem: Environmental > Aquatic > Freshwater > Lake | place: Spain... | reverse complement strand
CTCGTCCAAGCCGAATGCGGCCGGCCTTCCCCCGGCACCATTCCAAGAGCTCAGACGGGGAAGCCGCGTTTTCGCATGAGCGGCCCGATGCCGGCATCGCAGCCCCGAAAGGCCCGGTAGCCGTCGGCCGGATCGACCGTGTTGCCGACACTGAACACATGGTCGTGGAGCCGCCGGGCCACCGCCTCGTCCCATGGGCCGCCCGCCTCCATGAACGCCTCCCAGGCGTCGGCGGTCAACGTGTCGGCCCAGAGGTAGCTGTAGTAGCCGGCCGAGTAGCCGTCGCCGGAAAAAATATGGCCGAACTGTGGCGTGCGATGACGCATCACGATCTCATCCGGCATGCCGAGGCTGCGCAGCGTGTCGCGTTCGAAACCTGCCGCGTCGATCTGTTCGGCGTCCGCCAGATGAAGCTTCATGTCGATCAATGCACTGGCGAGAAACTCGACCGTCTTGAAGCCCGCATTGAAGGTGGCGGTGCTCGCGATCTTGGCGACGAGTTCCTCTGGAATCGGGCGGCCGGTCTCGTGGTGCAGGCTGAAGCGGTTGAGCACCTCGGGCGTCGAAAGCCAGTGCTCCAACAACTGCGAGGGAAATTCGACGTAGTCGCGGGCCACGTTCGTGCCGGAGACCGAGGGGTAGTCCACGCGGGAGCAGAGGCCGTGCAAGGCGTGGCCAAACTCGTGAAACAGCGTGGTGGCGTCATCCCAGCTGATAAGCACCGGTTCCCCGGCCGGGGGCTTCGCGAAGTTGCAGGTGTTGGAGACGATCGCCGGGACGCCACCGTCAAAACGCTCCTGTGACCGGTAGCCGCTCATCCAGGCGCCCGACTGCTTGCCCTGCCGTGCAAAGGGATCGAAGTACCACAGTCCCAGCACCGACCCAGCGGCGTCGTAAACTCCCCACACCCGCACGTCCGGATGGTAGACGGGCACGTCCCGTGGATCGACAGCCCGGAACGTCAGCCCGAAGAGTTTCTGGGCCGTGAAGAACATCCCCTCACGCAGGTTCTCCAGTTGCAGATAGGGCGTGATCTCGTTCTCGTCGAGGGCGTGCTTCGCCCTGCGGACACGCTCGGCGTAAAACCGGTAATCCCAGGCAGCGATCCTGAATTGGGCCCCTTCCCTGTCGGCGAGGGCCTGCATGTCGGCCACCTCCTCGCGGACCCTCGCCACTGCCGGCCGCCACACTGACTCCATCAGTTCCAGAGCCCGCTCGGGCGTCTTCGCCATCGAGTCTTCGAGTCGCCAGTGTGCGTGGGTCGGGTGGCCAAGCAGGCATGCGCGACGGGCCCGCAGCCGCAGGATCGTGGCGACGGTCTCGTGGTTGTCGGTCGCCCCTCCGCCCGCCCCGCGATCGGTGAACATCCGCCAGACCCGCTCGCGGAGGTCGCGCCTGAGTGCATACGTGAGAAATGGCTCAACGCTCGAACGCGTGTTGGGGATCGCCCAGCGACCCTGCTGGCCGCGTGTCGCCGCCGCCTCCGCCGCGGCGTCACGCACCGCCACCGGCAGGCCGGCCAGATCGTCGGCGGCATCGAGAAAGACCGCCCCCTCGTTCTCGTCGCGAAGGAGATTCTGGCTGAAGGTCGTGGCGAGCGTCGCCAGCTGCTCGTTGATCGCGGAGAGTTCGGCCTTGGCCGTGGGGTCGAGCCGTGCGCCGTGGCGGACGAAATGGGTGTATGTCAGCCAGGCAACCCGCCGCTGCTCCGCCGACAGTTGTGACTGGTCCCGTGCCTCGTACACCGCGGCAATCCTGGCGAAAAGCCGCTCGTTCTGAGCGATCCGGTCGCTGCAGGCGGCAAGCCGGGGGGCCATGATGCGTTCGACCTCCTGCACAGCGTCGCTACTGAGTGCCCCCGCAAAGACGCCGTAGATCGCCTCGACGCGGCTGAGCATCCGGCCAGAGCGTTCAAACGCGGCGATCGTGTTTTCGAAGGTCGGCGGGCTGGTGTCGTCCGCGATCCGGTCGATCGCCGCGAGTTGCTCCGCCATGCCAGATTCGAGCGCGGGGCCGAGGTCGTCCACGCGGGCCGCGTCGAACGGCGGAACGCCGCCATAGGGGCCGCGCCAGGGTCGGGTCAACGGTGGCGTCAACGGTGGCGTCAACGGATTCGGTTCGGAAGCGTGTGTATCGAGTCGCATGTCGTCGGGGGCCCGCGAGGCATCGGTCTTCAGGAGAGCCCTAGCACGTCCCGCATCGAATACAGGCCCGCGGGCTTACCGATCAGAAACTCGGCCGCCGCCAGTGCCCCGCGTGCGTAGCAGTCGCGGCTGGTGGCCCGGATATTCACAGAGAGCGCCTCCCCCTCAAGCCCGAAGAGGATCGTGTGCTCGCCCGGATTGTCGCCCGCCCGCACAGCATGGTAGCCGATCTCGTCGGCCGGCCTCGCGCCGGGCCTGCCCTCGCGGCCGTGCGCCACCCGGGTGAATCCGAAGGCGTCCTGGACGATCTGCCCGAACTTGAGCGCCGTGCCACTCGGGGAATCTTCTTTGTGGCGATGGTGGCATTCGATGATCTCGACATCACTCCGGCTGCCCACCCGTCGGAGCAGGCTGGAGGCCCGGCCGACCAGGTCCATCGCGATGTTCACGGCAAGGCTCATGCTGGGCGACTGGAGGACGGCGATCCTCTGCGCCGCTTCGTCGATCGCGCGACGGTCGGCAATCTCGAGTCCCGTCGTGGCCACCACCAGCGGCACGCCCTTCTGCACGCATGCCGCAGCGATGCCGGCAACGGCCCCGGGCAGCGAGAAATCGATCGCCACGTCGGCCGGGCAGTTCCATGTCTCGCTGACCGACACTCCCGCGGCGGCGATGCCAGCGAGTAATCCGGCGTCGTCGCCCTGCCGAGGGTGCCCCGCCCGTTCCACGGCAGCAACGAGGTGCCAGCCCGGGAACGATGCACCGGCGGTCTCGGCGGCTGCACAGGCGACAATCCGCTGCCCCATGCGGCCGGCGGCACCATGAACGACAAGACGACGCGGGGTGGCTGCTGGCACGGAACGGACTCCATGATCGGGGCAGGTTTGGGACGGTATGAGAAGGCCGGCGGCCGCATGATAGCGGAGCCGCCGCCGCGGCAGGAGAGGGCCTTTTTCACGCTGGCAACGGTCGGCTGAAAAATCGAATTAGACTTACCCGGCAGCAAGCACGGGCCGAAAAGCGCGCACAGTACGAAAAGCTTTAGACAGCATGAACACCACCCAACGCCTCCTACTCACCTCGCTTGGTCCCATCCTCGGGCTCATGATCCTGTCGGTCCTGACATTCCTGAACCAGCGGAATCTCAACGAGAGTCAGAGCAATCGCCACGAGTCGCTGGTGTTGGCCCGCGAACTGCGTGCGAGCTCCGACGAACTGACCCGTCTGGCCCGCACGTATGTCGTGACGGGCGACGCGAGCTACGAGCGGCAGTATTGGGACGTGCTCGACATCCGGAATGGCCGGCAGCCGAGGCCGGATGGACGCACGGTGCCGCTCCGCACGCTCATGCAGCAGCAGGGCTTCTCGGCCGAGGAATTCGCCAAGCTTCAGGAGGCCGAAGACAATTCCAACGCACTCGTGACCACCGAGACGATCGCCATGCATGCGATCAAGGGAGAGTTTGACGATGGCCGCGGCGGCTACACGCGGAAGGGGCCGCCGGATGTGGAACTTGCCCGCCGGATCATGCACGACCAGAAGTACCATGCCGACAAGGAGGTCATCATGGGGCCGATCGCCAAATTCGAGTCGCTCCTGGATCGTCGCACCAACGCGGCGATGGTTGGCTCCAAGCGATGGGGTGACTTTCTGCATCTGGCGGGATTGGCGCTGACGGCGTTCGCGCTTGTGTCGGCCTGGCTGGGCGTCCGTCGGCATGCAGATGCCCTGCGCGAGGCGATCCACGCCCTCGCCGCAAGTTCCGAATACGTTGCGATCGGTGCCACGGAGGTTGCCTCGTCGAGCCGCCATCTGGCCCAGGGGGCCACCGAACAGGTTGCGGCTCTCGAAGAGATCTCGGCCTCGGCGAGGGATTTGGCTGCCGGGGCCACCGACAACACGCGGCGGACAAAGTCGGCCAGCGAACTGGTTGATCGCGAGCAACTGGAGTTTGCCAGTGCCACGACGCTCCTGGGAGAGATGGTGGCGGCCATCGAAGAGATCGCTGCCGCCGCCGGTCGAATCTCCAAGATCAACAAGCTCGTCGACGAGATCGCGTTTCAGACCAATATCCTCGCGCTCAATGCCGCCGTGGAGGCCGCCCGTGCGGGTGAGGCCGGGCAGGGATTCGCCGTGGTTGCCGATGAGGTCCGTCGCCTGGCGCAGCGGTGCGCCGGAGCGGCCGGCGAATCGAACGCCCTGATCGAGGAGTCGATCGACCGCACCCGCCTGGGGCACGAGAAGATGGGGCAGGTGTCGGATTCGATCCGCCTGCTGGCGGCCCTGGCCGCGGAGGTCCGCGGGCTGATGGACCATGTTCGAGATGGCAGCCGGGCGCAGCACGAAGCGGTGACGCGGATCGGCGCAGCGATCGGACAGATCGAACAGGTCACCCATCGCGCCGCCGCCGGCGCCGAGCAGGGCTCGGTGGCCGCGGAGGAGATGACCGCGCAGGCCGTCGCGCTGCGGGGCGTTGTGGCCGACCTCGAGACGATGGTCGGCACTGCTGAAACTCGGGCGGCGGATGCCGCCGTGCGGGGGTGACCGATCTGCCGGCTTGAATACCCGCGCTGCGTGTGACGCCTGTGCCGTCTGGCCCGGCCATACTGTCTGGTCCGTCTATGCGATCTGGTGCAGGCTAGAGAAATGCGGTCGACCCTGCGGATTGGCGAACCGGTGCCGGAAAAACAGGGTAGGATTGCCTGGCCTCGCGGCTTTCAAAACCCTTCCCCCGGACGGGCCGCAGGTTATTTCTGGTGTCGGGTTGCCCCGGGCGGCCAGACGGATTTTCCAAGCGAATCATGACGCCCGATCGATCTGCCACCATCGAGCATGCTCAAAAACTGCTTCGGCTGATCAGTATGGAACTGGCCTTCGTGGATCCCTACGGCCAGAAGCCGGCGGTGGAACTGCGGCGGCTCGTCGTCGATCTCGAACAGACGGTGGCCCCGCATGCCCCCGAGGCGATCCGGCGACTGGCGGCGGAAGCTCTTGGGCAGGTCGAGTCTCTGCCTGGAGTGGCTGCGACGCTGACATCGGACTCGCTCCTGCAGTTCCATGACTGGCAGCCGCGGATGGAGGAGGCGGTGATCGCCTGGGGCCGTGCCTCTTCGACACACGCCGTGAGTGATTCGCCGGCCGCGGAGCCCCCTGCCCCAGCTCGTGAGGCCGGTCAAGCTCGTCATGACGCCGCGGCCACGCAGCTCTTCTCCGTCATGCCGGCAGACGCCGACGCTGAACTCGTGCGTCTGTTCTGCTCGGAATCCCAGGATCTGCTGCAGGACATCGAGCAGGGCGTGCTCGTCCTCGAGGTGAACCCGCAGGACCACGACACGCTCGCGACGGTATTTCGCGCGTTCCACACGTTCAAGGGGAATGCCAGCGTGATGAAGCTGGCCGTCATCCAGCGGCTCGCCCACGAACTGGAGTCGCTGCTCGACGCCGCCCGCCACGGCACCCATCAGCTCGATCGTCGCGCGATCGACGCGATCCTCGCCGGGGCCGACATTTTCAAGCGATTTATCGGCGAGATGGCCTCCCAGATCGAGGGTGTCGGCGTTGGCCGTCAGATCGGACTGCCGTTGGCGGCAGTCATCGACGAGGTCCGCGGCCTGCTGGCTGGACAGCCCATCCCGACGGCCGTGCCATCTGCCCCGCCGCCGGTTCCGGCCGGTCCAGCACCAGCACCAGCACCAACCCCGGCACCAATCCCGACCCCGACCCCGACCCCGACCCCGACCCCGACGGCAACGCCTGTCTCGCATGCACCGCAGCCAGACGTCATCCCGCCGGCCGAAGCGGCTCCAGTGGCCGTCACGGCGGCCTCTTCTGACGGGATCGTCGCGGCCCGCCCCACCCCGGCCAATGCTGCTGCTGGCATGATCCGGGTCGATACGGCCAAGCTCGACGGCCTGATCGATCTCGTCGGCGAACTCGTGATTGCCCAGTCAATGGTGACGCAAAACACTGAACTTCAGTCGCTGGCCAGCGAACAGCTCTCCCGTAGCCTCGGACAGCTGAAAGGAATCTCGACGGAACTGCAGCGGACGGCCCTCTCGCTGCGAATGGTGCCGATCCGGGGCACCTTCCAAAAGATGGCGAGGCTGGTCCGCGATCTCTCCGGGCAGGTCGGCAAGGAGATCCGGCTGGTGCTGGCCGGCGAGGAGACGGAACTCGACCGCACGCTGGTGGAAGAACTCGGCGATCCACTCGTCCACATGATTCGCAACGCCGCCGATCACGGCATCGAGTCGCCGGCCGACCGCGTTGCCGCGGGCAAGGAGCCATCCGGCACGATCACCCTCCGCGCCTTTCATAAGGGAGGCATGGTGTTCATCGAGATCCAGGATGATGGCCGTGGCTTGAGTGTGCCGCGGATCCGGGCAAAGGCGATCGATCGCGGCCTGATCGATCCGCTCGAGCCCCTCTCAGAACGCGAAGTGCTCGACCTGATCTTTGCCCCTGGTTTCTCACTGGCGGCCACGGTCACTGACCTGTCGGGCCGCGGCGTGGGCATGGATGTCGTCCGCCGCAACATCGAACGGCTCCGTGGCACGATCGAGATAGACTCAGCGGAGGGCCGTGGCACGACGTTCACGATCGGTCTGCCCCTCACGTTGGCGATCATCGAAGGCCTGCTCGTGAAGGTGGGCGATCAGCGATTCGTCGTCCCCACGCTGTCGGTGCGGGAGTCGTTCCGTCCGCTGCCCCGGATGATCTCCATGGTGCAGGGGCGGGGGGAGATGGTGAGCGTGCGGGGGACGTTGACACCGCTTTTGAGGCTCGGCCGGCAACTCGCCATCCCAACCGCTATCGACGATCCGTCTGAGGGCATCGTGATGGTGCTCGAGGCTGGTCAGGACTGCCGCTGTGTCCTCGTCGACGACCTCATCGGCAAGCAGGAAGTGGTCATCAAAAGCCTCGGAGAGACATTCCGGGAGCAGCAGGAGTTCGCCGGCGCCGCCATCCTCGGCGATGGCCGCGTGGGACTGATTCTCGACGCAAACGCTCTGGTCCGATTGAAGCTCAAGCAAGGAGAGACGGCGTAGCCATCCACGCCCACGAACCATGACACACCCCACAGGTTTCCCCGACGTAGCCCAGGAAAAATCAGAGCAGACGGCCCTGCCGGGCAAATATCTGACGATCACGCTCGGTCGCGAGTCCTACGGGATCCCCGTGCTGAAAGTCCGGGAGATCATTCGCATCTGCCCGATCACGCGGGTCGCCAACATGCCGCCGCAGGTGCGGGGCGTGATCAACTTGCGGGGCAAGGTCATCCCGGTGGTCGATCTGCGGACCCGGTTCGGCCTGCCGGCCGGCGCGGATCACGATCGAACCTGCATCGTGGTTACACAGGTGGCCGCCACGACGGGCCACGGCACCCGCCTCTATGGCGTGATCGTCGATGGCGTCGAGGAGGTGGCTCATTTCTCCGCCGCCGATATCCAGCCCACGCCCGACTTCGGCGGTGCCGTCGACACCCGGTTCATTACCGGCATGGCGAAATCTGGCGACAACGTCAAGGCGCTGATCGATCTCGACAGCCTCGCCGCTGCCGAGGGAACAGCCCTCGAAGGGACTGTCCCCGGCCAGCCTCCAGCCACTGAAGCAGCCACTCAACCACGCACTCAACCAGCCACTCGCTAGTGCCTTTTGTAAGCCATCGGGCCCGCCGCGGCCCCACCTTTCCACGTTTTCACGCGACCCCTTCACCCCGCCCCCGAGAAAATCTGATGACTCCCACGACTCGCTGGACCATCCCGCGCCGCATCACCGGCGGATTCGTCCTGCTCTTTCTGCTGACGCTGTTGCTGGGCTGCCTGAGCCTGTGGCGGGTGGTCGACATCAACTCGAATGTCGTCACGTTGTCGAGCAATTCCGTGCCGTCGGTGGTCGTTCTCAATCGCATCGTCCAGAAAAACCTCACGGCCGCGCGGGCGGCACGGCGCGGGCTGCTCGACGCGCTCGACGATCCGAAGTCATGGGGCCCTTCGGTCGCCATGGTCGATTCCGCCGTGAAGGATGGCGACGCCCTGTGTGCCGACTACCAGGGACTCTTTTTCGACGAGACGGACAGACAGTCGTTCATGGCAGCGGCCGCCGCCCGCACCACGCTCGTGACCGTGATTCGCGAAGTGATGGGGCTTGTGCGTGAAGGAAAGACCGCGGAGGCCCAGGACATGCTCCGCACCCGGCTCGATTCCGCCGTGCAGGAGAATCTCGACCGTTTCAACGAGACGATCGAATTGAACGCCGCTGCGGCGCAGACGCAGGCCAATTCCGCGCGGCGAAAAGTGCAGGCGAGCTTCGTCATCATCGTCGGCACGTTGTTGCTCTCGCTGCTGCTGGCGAGCCTGCTGGCGGGCGGCATCATCCGGTCGACGATCCGGGCCCTGCGTTCGGTATCCGACTCACTGGAAAACAGCGCGACGCAGACGGCAACCGCCTCTGGCCAACTCTCCAGTGTGAGCCAGGCCTTTGCCGCGGGCTGCAGCGAGCAGGGCTCGTCGGTCGTGCAGACGAGTGCTGCGCTCGAGGAGATGTCGACGATGATCCGGAGCACGGCCGAGAATGCGTCACGGGCAAAGGAGCTCGCCAGCCAGGCCCGCGTCGCGGCGGAGACCGGCTCGCGGACGATGGTCGCCATGAACGAGGCCATGAATGCCATCGAGGTGTCGAGTGCGGAGGTGGCCAAGATCGTGAAGAACATCGACGAGATCGCCTTTCAGACCAACATTCTGGCCCTGAATGCCGCCGTGGAAGCGGCTCGGGCGGGCGAGGCCGGAGCCGGCTTTGCCGTCGTGGCCGATGAGGTTCGCTCGCTGGCCCAGCGGAGTGCAGCGGCCGCCCGGGAGACCGCCGACAAGATCGAGGCGGCGATCGCCAACAGCCGCCACGGTTCGGCCAGTTGCGGCCGGGTCGGTGCATCGCTCAGCGAGATTGCGGAGAAGGTTGCCGCGGCCGACAGCCTGGTCGCCGAGATCGCCACCGCCGCCCGGGAGCAGACGCACGGTATCAAGCAGATCGGACTGGCGATGAACCAGATGGATGGCGTCACGCGTGGGAACGCCGCGCGGGCCGAGGAGAGTGCCAGCGCCGCGGCCGAACTCAACAGCCAGGCCCATCTCATGCAGGAGAGTGTCGATTTTCTGCGGTCGCTCGTGGCCGGAGGTGGGCAGGCGGTCGGCGTGGCTCGCAGCCATACTGTCAGTCCGGGCGGGTCTGTCCTGCCGCGATTCGACGCTACCCACGGATCACGATCGCGGCCGGCGTTGCCGGTCGTGAAAGCAGCTGCCCGGCCGATGCTGACCGGGCCGGTCGCCGGCCGGATTCCGATGCCGGGTGACGGGGACTTGCCCCGTGACGACGAAGACAGAAACTTCAAGAACTTCTGACATGCTGCCCTTTTCCGAGCCGCCGCTCTCTCCCGCCGCGTATGCGTTTCTGGCTGATCTGGTCTATCAGCGGAGCCGCATCCGGCTGGGGGCCGACAAGCAGGCGCTGGTGGCGGGGCGGTTGGGCAGGCGGCTGCAGGCAATCGGCTGCGGCAGCTACGAGGAATACTGTCACCTGCTTCAGTCCGCCGACGGTGAGGACGAGATCAGCGCGGTGATCGACCTGATCTCGACCAACCACACCCACTTCTTCCGGGAGGCGGCCCATTTCGACATCCTCGGCCAGCGGGTGCTGCCGGCACTCGCCGAGCGGGCTGCTGCCGCCAGTCGCGACCTGCAGATCTGGTGCGCGGCGTCGGCGTCGGGTGAGGAGGCCTACTCGCTGGCCATCGTGCTGGCCGAGTTCTGCCGTTCCAGGCCGGGCCTCGGGTGGCGGGTCTATGCATCCGACATTTCCCGCCGCATGCTCGCGGCCTGCCGGCTTGGCATCTACGAGTCGGATAAGGTCGACCTGCCGACTCCTGATCTGCTGGCCCGTCACTTTCAGCAGGGCGTCGGCGAACGGTCGGGCTTTTACCGGGTCAAACCAGAACTCCGCCGTCAGGTGACGACCGAATACGTCAATCTGTTTCAGGACAGCTATCCTCTTCCCAGGGGACTCGATGTCATCTTCTGCCGGAATGTCATGATCTACTTTGACGTGGAATCGCGGCGGCTGCTGGTTGAACGGCTCTTCGAACAGCTCGCGCCCGGTGGGTATCTCTTCGTAGGCCATTCGGAGAGCCTGCTTGGGCTCGGCCATCGCTTCAAGGCCGTGTGGCCCAGCGTCTATGTGCGGCCCGCTTGACCGACCACACCACGGTGCCACGGAACACCACACCATGAATCCCCCGACCAACCGCCGCCTCCGTGTTCTCGTCGTCGACGATTCGGCCCTCGTCCGTAAGGCGATCACCGACAGCCTGAGCCGCGATCCGGAGATCGAGGTGGTGGGCTCGGCCTGCGATCCGTACGTGGCCAGGGAGAAGATCGCCCGACTCGACCCTGACGTGTTGACGCTCGATCTGGAGATGCCGCGGATGGATGGACTGACCTTCCTGCGGATCCTGATGGAGCATCACCCGATGCCGGTGGTGGTGGTCAGCTCGTTGACGCAGGCTGGGTCGCAGGCGGCGCTTGAAGCGATGGAGGCGGGCGCGATGGACGTCCTGGCCAAGCCGGATGGCACGATGTCGATCGGCGCGCTTGGCGAGCGGCTGGCCTATCACGTCAAGGCGGCTGTGGCGGCCAGCCGATTCCGGCGGCCGCGGGATGATGCACAGGAGCCCGGGGCTTCCGGGGCCGCTGCTCCGGCCGGGCCTGCGGTGCCGACGGTGCTGACCGTCCAGCCCGGTGCCGTGGACAGTCGCGGTCTGATCGTGCTCGGCTGCTCGACGGGTGGGCTCGAGGCCCTGCGGACGATTCTCGGTAGCCTGCCCATCGGTCTGCCGCCGATCGCCGTTGTGCAGCACATTTCAGGACACTTCTCCAGGGTCGTGGCGGAACGGCTCGATTCGATCAGCGCGCTGACGGTCCGCGAGGCCGAGGAGGGCATGCCGCTCGTGCCCGGCATGTGCGTGATCGCGCCCGGGGAGCACCACCTCGTTGTCGAACAGTTGGCCGGTGGGTTTCGGTCCCGGCTGTTGCGGAGCCCGCCGGTGCATCACTGCCGTCCTGCGGTCGACGTGCTCTTTCGTTCGGCGGCCGAGGCGGCCGGTCCGCACGTGGTCGCCGCGCTGATGACCGGAATGGGAAGCGATGGGGCGATGGGGCTGGGGCTCATCCGCACGGCCGGTGGCATGACGATCGCGGAGCACGAGAGCAGCTGTGTCGTCTACGGCATGCCGAGGGCGGCCATCGAATTGGGGGTCGTTGACCAGGTGGTGCCACTGCCCCGGATCGCTGCGGCGATCGTGGCCGCGGCATCACGCCGCATCCCGCGCTGAAGCCTGCTGGCTCGGGAGCGGCCCGGCGTTCGGAGCCGGGTTCAGAGCCAGCGTTCAGAGCAGGATCCGCAGCATGCGGCGGAGTGGTTCGGCGGCACCCCAGAGGAGTTGATCGCCGATCGTGAAGGCGCCGACATACTCCGGCCCCATCGCGAGTGTCCGTACGCGGCCCACGGGGATGGTCAGCGTGCCGGTGACCGCCACGGGCGTCAGGTCACGGAGCGTGGCCTCGCGGGTGTTGGGCACGAGCTTCACCCACTGGTTGTCGGCGGCGATCATCGCCTCGAGATCGGCCACGGGCACGGCCTTCTTCAGCTTGAAGGTCAGGGCCTGGCTGTGGCAGCGCATGGCCCCCACCCGCACGCAGAAGCCGTCAACGGGAATGGCTGGCGGGCCGACGCCGTCGCCCTGTCCGAGGATCTTGTTCGTCTCGGCCATCCCCTTCCACTCCTCCTTCGACATGCCATTGCCGAGATCCTTGTCGATCCAGGGAATCAGTGAGCCTCCCAGGGGCACGCCGAAGTGGGTGGTCTGGTCGCTGCTGAGCGCACGTTGCCTGGCGATCACGGCCCGGTCGATGTCGAGGATGCCGCTCCTGGGATCGTCGAGGAGATCCTTCACCTCCGCATACAGCGTGCCGTATTGGGTGAGTAATTCCCGCATGTGCTGAGCGCCGCCACCGGAGGCCGCCTGGTAGGTCTGGGTGCTCATCCACTCCACCAGGCCGGCCTTGTAAAGAGCCCCCACGCCCATCAGCATGCAGCTGACGGTGCAGTTGCCCCCGATCCAGTTTTTCATACCCTGCTTCAGGCCGCGTTCGATCACCGGCATGTTCACCGGGTCGAGAATGATGACGGCGTCCTTGTCCATGCGGAGCGTTGAGGCGGCGTCGATCCAGTGCCCCTGCCAGCCGGCGGCCCGCAGTCTGGGAAAGACCTCGGAGGTGTAGTCGCCGCCCTGGGCCGAGATGATGATGTCGCAGCGTTTCAGGGCCGTGATATCGAAGGCGTCCTGCAGAGCGGTCTCACGGGTGGCCAGTTCGGGGGCCAATTTGGGGGCCGGGCCGCCGGCATTCGATGTGGAGAAGAACACGGGCTCGATCAGGCTGAAATCCCCTTCGGCCTGCATGCGGTCCATCAGCACCGAACCGACCATGCCGCGCCAGCCTGCCAGTCCCACCCGTTTCATGGAGTCTCCCTCTCGCACGTGAGTGCAATCTGCTTCTTACCCGAGCCACCAGAGCCCGAGCCGCCGCGGCCCAACCAACGTACGGCCCAACCAACGTACGGCCCAGCCAGCGGCCTACTTCAATGAACGCATAAACTCGATCACGTCGAGGAACTCATTCGGTGACATGGTGCCCGCGAGGCCCTCGGGCATGCTGCTCTGCTTGAGCTTCACCCGTTCGTCGATCTCTGCCACGGGAATCTTCTTTTGTTCCTTGCCATCGAAGATCACGACCTCTTCGGGCGTGTCGCTGACGAGCAGACCGGTGATGGTGCGGCCGTCGTTGGTGATCACCGAGGTCGAGAGATACTTATCCTCCACGGCGGCGTTGGGATCGATGATCGATTCGACGAGCTTGTAGCTGTCGAGCCGTTTGCCGACGCCGGTCATGTCAGGGCCGAGATTCGCCCCCTCGCCATACACCTTGTGGCAGGCGACGCACATGCGGCGGAAGACCCGCTTGCCATTGTCGACGCTGCCCCCCTTTGTGTCGGCCATCGCCTGCATCGCCTTGTTGCGAACCTCGTCGGGCTGTGGATCCTTGCTCAGGAGCACCTGCAGGTGGGGAAGAATCTGGGCTGCCTGCTTGTCGAGCCCCAGAACGCTGTCGAGCACCCGGGCCGCAGGCGAACCCTTGGTGACAAACACTCCCTCGTCGTGGGCGGTCCGCCAGACGGCCAGGTTGGCGCCGAGAGCGGCATCGCAGGTGTAGTCGACCCAGCGGTCGGCGGGCTCGATGTTGACCGCTGCTGCCACGGCCTGCATCGCGGTCATCGTCGGGAAAAAGCTCAGGCCCCGCACGGCCTCGGCCCGAACCCGTGGCTGGGGATCGGCCGCCTGCTTGCAGAGCCGCTGTTCGACTGACTCGAGCCGCTCGCGCTCGTCGGCGAGCACGCGGGTGGCCGCGGCGCGGGCATCGGGCGTGGGAGACTCGAGCAGTTCGTCGAGCAGCCCCGCGTCTACCGCATGAAAGCTCTGCTGCAGCCAGAGCACCTCCGTGCGGAGTCGATCGGCATCGGGATCGGCACCGAGCGTCGTCAGCCATTCCTTGGCAGCGGCGAGCACCTCGTTGCCGGGGCGGGACTGAAGGTCGGCGCGGGCACGGTAGTGGGTCCGCCACTCGGGCGATCTGAGCTGCCCGAGCACCTCGGCGATCGACCGCCCGGCCTGTGTCTCGGGGGCGACAAGCGGGCGGTCTTTGCAGACGAGCCGATAGATCCGGCCGTGAGTGTGGTCACGATTGGGGTCGCGCTGGCTGTATTGCATGTGGCCGATCAGCGGGTTGGCCCAGTCGCCAAACCAGAGCGCGCCGTCGGGGCCGATCTGCGGATCGACCGGTCGAAAATGCTTGTCGGTGCTCTTGATCAGGTCGAAGGCCGTCTTCTTGTCGCTGGGGTCATGCCGCACCCGGGTGCCCACAAAGCCCGCGCCGTCGTTGGCGAAGGTCCACCGGGGCATGCCGTTGGTATTGATGACGCAGGCATAGATGAATTGATCCTGCACATCGTCGGGAAACTGTCGCGTGCGGAGAAACTCGCTCCCCACGACCGGCCGCATGCCCTCGGTGTCGAAGACCGGATTGAGGCCCTTGCGGCCGCGGTACTGCGCCCCGGAAAGCGGCGTGTCCCAGTGCTGGGAGGCTCCCGTGCCGTCACCGCAGAAGCCCTGCCCCCACTGGTCGAAGACGTAGCACCAGGGATTGCCGTAGCCGGGGGTGACGAAGTGCCGCAGCTTCCACGTGCGGGGATCGAGCACATAGCTTCCCGAGGAGCCGTAATTGCGGAACGGACCCCAGGGCGTTTCCACGGCCGTGCTCATTGCGACACCCTCGAGCATGTGCAGCAGGCCCGCAGGGCTCGCCTCGAAAGCGCCCACGGTGTGGTGCGTGTCTTCGGTGGCCCAACCATCGAGGACGTGGACGGTCTGGTCGGCCTTGTCGTCGCCATCAGTATCTTTCAGCCAGAGCAACCGCGGCTGGTCGACTACGAGAACACCGCCGGCAAAAAACTGGAAGCCTGTCGGACAATGGAGGGTGTCGCAGAACACGGTGCTCTTGTCAGCCGTGCCGTCGGAGTCGGTATCCTCGAGGATCACGAGTTTGTCGGCCGGCTTGGGACTGCCCGGCTGCCACTGGGGATAGCTGGGCATGGTCGAGACCCAGAGCCTGCCCTTGGCGTCGAACGCTATCTGCACGGGGTTGGCGATCTCGGGAAACCGGCTCTCGTCGGCGAAGAGCCTGATCTCGAAACCGGGCGGCACGGTGCAACTGGCGATCAGGTCGGCGGGAGACTTGATGACGGGACCGCCCTCGGCATTTTCGCTGTAGGCCTGTCGCGGTTCACCGAACCGGGTCTGCGGCACGAACAGTTCGCCTGTGCCCGAGTCGTCGGGGACCGCGGGCACCGACTTCCCGGCGGCGATGTCCCAGACGTATCGGTCGCGAACCGCGGCCATCTTCCGCAACTTGGCGTACTCGCGGGGGAAGGTCTCCGTATCCCAGGTACGGCGGCCTCCATAGACATACCAGCCGTTGACCATCCGATAGTCCTGCAGATGCACCCACGACTTGTCGTTGACGGCGGATCGCAACCGCGCGAACGCCGCGGAGTCGAGACGCCCAGCCGGCGTGGGGCCGAACAGCAGCGTGTCGAGTTGCTCTCCCACGAGCCGGTCGCCCGCCTCATTCAGATGGCAGCCATTGATCGTGAACTGCAGGCCGGGCTGGGCCGTGAAGGCCGCCAGCGACTGAGGAAGAAGGTCGACAAAGGCGAGGCCACGGGCGGCGGCCACATCCCGTGCGGCGGCTGCGTAAAGGCTGAGCTCGGCATTCTGCGCCGCTGCATCTGGCATGAGCGGGTCGCCGGAGGGCTCGACGGCGATCGGCGAGACGATCACGAACCGGGGCGTGGCCTTGGTGTCGTCGCGGGGATACTTCGCGGCCATGGAGTCGAGGAGCTTGGCGTAGTCGGCCTTGAACTTCTCGACGCCGCCGGGGCCGGCGAACGACTCGTTGAATCCAAAAAACATCAGGTAGGTATCGGCGCCGAAGGCGGCCAACGGATCATCGAGTTTCGTGTAATCGCCGGCCCGCTGCTGGTTGGCCACTTCGTCGGTGGGCCGGGCAAAGTTGCGGACGACAATCTGCTTGCCGGGAAAACGCTGGTGGAGCAATGTCTCGAAGTGTCCAAACAGGTTCATTCGTTCCGCGGTCGAGTTGCCAACCAGTGCGATCTGCTCTCCATCGAGGAGTTCGAGCGGCAGCCGGCTGGCGGGCAGCGGCGGCCTAGCAGGGCGGGCCGCCGGCGCGAGGATTTCACGGGCCACCTTGAAGGCATCGTTCGCCGCCGATTCCTCAGCACAGGCATGCATCCCGAAGCCGCCGAAGAAGCATCCCGAGACGAGCATCAGGGATGTCGCGGCAGAACGACTCAAAGCCTGCGAACGGATAGACCGAGTCGCAGAGGCAGGCATGGGAGATGTCATTGGGCAATCCTCACAGAATGTCGGGGCAAACGGCCGTTTTTAGCCACATTACTATAGCAGACAGGGGGCCCAGTGGCAGGCCGATCCATCGGCCAAAACGGCGGCTCGAATCCTTTTCTCTGCCGTTGCAATGGCCGTTGTGCTGGCCGGTCGGCAGCATTTCCGAAAGGTCTCTGCTGCCACGCGTTGGCCCCGAGTCGCTATGATTTCCTTGATCGCTTTCGAGCCCACGAACGTTTTCGTTCTGGCGGCAATTTTGGCAATGGAGACGTGAGCATGCGTACCGGCAATCCCGCCCTCAACGATAAGACATTTGAAAATTTCGGCGTCTTTCGACGCGATATGGCCGCCGAGCAGTCGCAAGCCGGCACCATGTCCATCCAGGGCACAGCCCAGAAAACGATGTTTCTGTTGCTCCTGGCGATGGGAACGGCCTGCTTTACCTGGTCTAAGACGTTCGCTGGTCTGGAGGCCAATCCTGGGGCTGCCATGCCCTGGGCTTTCGGTGGAGCGATCATCGGGCTGATCGCCGCGTTCACGATCTGCTTTCGGCACACCTGGGCCCCTGCCCTGGCACCGGTCTACGCACTGGCCGAGGGCCTGTTTCTGGGCGGCGTGTCGGCAAGCCTCGAGGCCCAGTATCCCGGAATCGTCATTCAGGCGGTCGGCGGCACGTTCGGCACGCTTTTTGGCCTCTTGCTGGCCTACCAGTCGGGGCTGATCCGGGCGACTGAAAACTTCAAGCTCGGCATCGTGGCGGCAACCGGTGGGATCTGCGTGGTCTATCTGCTCTCGATGATTGGCGGCTTCTTCGGCTTCCCGGTGCCCTACATCCACGAGGCCGGCCCGATCGGCATCGGCTTCAGCCTTGTGGTCGTTGTGATCGCCGCCCTGAACCTCGTGCTCGATTTCGATTTCATCGAGCAGGCGGCGGAGCGTGGGGCACCGAAGTATCTGGAGTGGTATGGCGCGTTTGCCCTCATGGTGACGCTGGTCTGGCTTTACATGGAGATTCTGAGGCTCTTGGCAAAGATGCGGGGCCGGGACTGACCGGTCACGGCTTGGCTGGTTTCATCTCATCTCAAGGGCAGTCCTATCCAGGGCAGAGTGGCGACTCTGCCGTGCACCCAATGGCCAAAAAATCCTCCAAGCGGCGTCGCCGCAGGCCCGCTGCCAGCCTCGAGGCTACCTACATCTGCGACTCCTGTGGCGAGGAGATCGTGGTGCCGGTGGATATTTCGGCCGGATCGCATCAAGACTACGTCGAAGACTGCCCGGTCTGTTGCCATCCCATGACTCTGCACGTCGATATTGACCCCGATGGAGAGGCCCACGTGGAGGGCGAGCGGGAGTGAGGCTGCGGTGGGCTCGTGCGAAGGCCCGGGATCGACCGGGCAGCGTCTGCAGGGCATGAAGAACGCACCATGCAATCGGAACAAAGAAAGATGGCAATGGAAACACAGATGAACTCAACAGGATATGTTTTGGCGGTCTTGGCATCGGTGCTCTGGGGCTTGACCTACTGCCTCGATGAACGAGTGCTTTCGAGCATGTCCGTCTTCAAGCTTTATTTCTTGCACTGCGTCTGCGGCATGCTGGTGGCCGGGGTGATTCTTCTGCTCCAGGGCTCTCCGGTGGCGTCGTTGCTTACGATCGACACCGCCAAGTCGGGGCCTCTCTTGGTAGGGCTGACACTCGTAACAGCAACCGCGGCGGCGCTCTCAATCCTTGGCTCGATACAGCTTCTGGGGGCGAGCAAGTCGGCAGTGCTCGAAATTTCCTATCCGTTGTTCGTGGCCCTGTTTTCGACCCTCTTGTTTCGGGGCCAGCTGCAGCTGCCGGTTGTGATTGGTGGAGTCTGTATTTTTCTCGGGGCCGCCATCATCGTGCTCGCCGATTGAATGATCGGAATGCCATGCCTTCTCCAACGCCCAACAGAGACGAGCCGCCGCGCCGGCAGCCGCTGGATGCCTGCCAGCAGCCGCTGGACGCTTACCAGCAGCAGCCGGAGACCTATCTGGAAAACGGCCTGCTTGTATTCACCGCAGCGCATCACCTCAAACGCGGGTCCTGCTGCGGCTCAGGCTGCCGTCACTGCCCCTACGAGCCGAGGCATGTCGAGGGGAGCCGCAAGGTGGGCTGAGCGATGTGGCGGAGAGCGACGAGTTGCGAGTTGCGATTCGTCGGACACATTCAAGCGACTCTTGTGAGCCGTGCTGCTTAGAACGTGCTGCCGATCAGCCGGAGAATATTTCGGGCCAAACTGGCGCCGCCGACCGTTCGGCCGTCCGTGTAATCGTCGATCCCAAAGCCACCTTTTTTACTCTGCTCAACCTGCTTCGAGATGGCCGCCTGGCACATCTTGATGATCTCTTCGATCTTCTTTGAGTTCTTGTCGGTTTTGATCATGTGCGGTCCTGCATTTTTTGGAGGTTCTGCCGGCGGCCAAGGGCCGCCGTCGCTCTCTCCGCCTCTCAAATAGTAGTCCGAGGATCGAGGCACACCACCGGGTGGGGAGCCCAATTCAGGGCTGCGGTCGCAGGCTCGGAAAAACTGCGACGAAGCGGCCGTTTGAATCGTCTGGAGCGATTGTGCGTGCCGTTTGATGGGGCAGGTGGCGAGTGTGGGCCGGGCAATATGCCCGGCGAACCGGGGCTTTGCTGTAAGCTACGCTCCCACTGGGGCCAATGACTCGATACCCTTTTATTGCCCAGGGCGTATATTCTCGGGGCAGGTCGACAACGTTTCGTATGGCCTCAGATATTTCGAAGACACTTCATCTGGACACTCAATCCGGACACTCAATCTGATAAACAGGGGATAGCAGAAGTCACACCATGAAGAGCAAATACTTTTTTATCACGGCCGCGTTTTTGAGCTTTGTGTTGAGCGTCACTTTGTGGTTCGCATTCAAGAGCGAAATGCAAGCGATCTACGTGGGGCTCTGGGTTCCCAGCATCCTGTGCCTCGGGAGATACTTCGATGGATAATTTCGTGCTTTTTATCCTGGGAATCTCCATAACGCTCATCGCCGGGCTCGGCGTGGTGGTCTACTGCGTGTCGCTGGGGTACCAACGACCATCCAAGTTTCCAGCCGATCCAGAGGCGGGGCAGCGTTGACCGTATCCCACTGAGCGTGGCCGCACGCCGGGATTCCCTTCTCGCCTCAGCCAGCGTTTCGCCTCAGAACTTCCGTGAAGCGCCCAACTGCACTGATGTCGGGATTGCCCGATTGTCGTTGCCGTTCACGACCCGGCCATACACAGAGAGCGTGTCGCCAAAATACCGCACGAACCCGCTGCCTTTGTCGTGCAGGTAGACGAAAAACCTGTCGCCGATGGCCGTTTTGATCGACCACAAAGAGGCTTCGGATAATTCGGCAGCTTCCACCGTCTGTGGGGTGGCTGCCACGCCGATTCGCCATTCGGTCTGGAGTCCCCAGGGCAGCATCTGGCTTTTTTGCAGAACGATTCCGGGCCTGGCTGGCGTGTTGTAGGCAGGGGCTTTCCATGGAGTCTGCACGATCGAGTCGAGAGCTATAACCGAAAGTTGTGT
>Ga0247833_1003758_pt1 | contig 19835 bp, 11 predicted proteins | sample LaCruzMarch2015__7_FD_187117 | JGI IMG/M metagenome (GOLD analysis project Ga0247833, IMG submission 187117) | Freshwater microbial communities from meromictic Lake La Cruz, Castile-La Mancha, Spain - LaCruzMarch2015_8m | ecosystem: Environmental > Aquatic > Freshwater > Lake | place: Spain... | reverse complement strand
AAAGCCCCAGTGCATTTATCTTGCTTGTTAGCCATCCGAGCCAACGGTTCCTTGAGACACTTCATAAACCAACCCAGCGACGACAATCGCTTGCGAGCACTCGCCACCCACTCCATGTTGCCCACACGCGCGGCCACCATTTCCGTGGAAACCTTCATCGGCTTGCGATCCGACCCACGAGGCGGAAACAGCCGAAACCAACGCTCGACCACCTCCGAATCCGACCAGTTGCGAGCAACTTCAGGATCCATGCGCAGCAGCAAATGCAGATGGTTGTCCATGAGACTGAAACCACCGACGGAAACCGCAAAAATCTGGTCAAGTTCCTTAAGCCGATTCTCGATCCAATCCTTACGCCCTGGAGTGGCCTCGTGACCGAGCAGATGTGCCCTGCGGACGCAGCGTGAAATACAGTGATACCAGCGACTTACAGTCGTATCAACAAGTCGAGAACGAGAAATAGTCACACCAAAAGCCCCCAAGATAAAGAACCAGAATACCCGGAAAAGCTTACCAAAATCACCATGTCCGTCAATCGCTGTGCCTGTCCTTTTTTTGTCTCCTGTCCTTTTTTTGTCTTTGGGGGTGTGTCCCTTTGGGGGGGCACTTCCCTTTGGGGGTCACTACTTTGGGGGTCACTAGGCCACTGTTGCTACTGAGTCTGGAAACGGCCTACAATGGGCATTCCTGTCCATCGAAATTCTAGGTGTAAAATGTCGTCATTAAAAAGATTGTCTTTTTTGTTTTTAGCTCTTCTTGCAAGCGCAAAACCATCCTGCGGGACGGAGGTAGAACCGGTTGATAGATTGGGAAGCCAGTTACGACCGTGGCTGGATGCCTGGAACTTGAAATCAGAGTCGCTTCAATGGAGTGGCGATTTCAATCTTCTCATCGATGGCAAGAAGCAATCGGTAAAGTTTCGATTGATTCGACAGGACCAGCAGACCTTTCAATTAGAACTGGTGCATGCGGACTACGAAGTCACTATCGTCCGCAATCAGACGCACACTGCATTCGTCCTGCCCAAGCACAAACGTCTCTTCCTGGGGAATGGGGCTGTCGATGCATTGGACCACTTGCAGCCGACGGATCTGTTTCAGCGTCTCGTTAGTGATGGCAGCATGGTCCATCTCGCCAAGGGAATTCTGAAGAACAACGATGCTTCCGATGTTGCAGGCACCCTAATATTTTTGACCAAGCTTCAACAAGCCACGGACCTGGGCAATGCGGTTTGGAAGCTACCAGATGGAACAACGATTTCACTCGACGCTCAAGAAGTGAAGATCCGCACGGGGGATGTGGATGGTGTTCTACAAATGCATAGTTCCGCAGATTCGTCTGTTTCGATTGCAACAGGCGAGCAGATTGCCCAGCGATGGAAAGATTTCGAAGTCGTTTCGATCGATCGCGCCGAATTAGAACGCAGTTTTGCTCGGGGAGTTCGTCGCGCACTGGAAGTTTTGGCTCCATCTCCGAAATTGACTTCACCTAAAACGAAAGATAAATCCGTCGAGCACGGAAAACTAGTATGGCGAGAGGGGCAACGGTTAGTGTTGTTGTGGGGAACACCCGATGAGATTGGCGAAGCGCATGGCAAGCTCCTGGGCGAGGAAGCTCAACGATGTATCGATTCGGTCGTTTATGCGTTTGGGGCCGTTCAAACCATTCAAAATGGTCGTTGGTTTCGACAGGACCTGGAAAAAGCATACGAACGATTGGCGCCGCATATTCCTGAACGACATAAATCGGAAACTCGAGCGCTCGCCATCTCGATGGGTGTGGAACCGGCATTGATGCATGTCGTGAATGTTTTTCCCGAGTTATTCCACTGTTCAGGATTCGCAGTGTTCGGATCTGCAACGAAAGATGGAAAGCTTTACCACGGTCGCGTGCTAGATTACATGACAGCGATCGGACTTCAAGATGCTGCAACGACGTTCATTGTTTCCCCAACCGGCTATCAATCCTTTGCAAACGTCGGATACGGCGGATTCATCGGAAGTGTCAGCGGTATGAATAACGCCCAGATTTCACTTGGCGAAATGGGTGGTAAAGGAGAAGGGAAATGGGATGGCGTTCCCATGGCGACATTGATGCGTCGCGCTCTGGAGGAATGCACGACCCTAGATCAAGTCAAAAAACTTTGGGCCGATAGCCCGCGGACCTGCGAGTACTACTACGTATTCGCCGATGGGAAAGATCGAAGCGCTGTCGGAGTATCCGCAACTCCAGAAGAAATACAATTCGTTGCACCGGGGGAGGATCATCCTCTTCTCGGTAAAGGTATTCGCGATGCGGTCGTTTTGTCCGCGGGGACTCGGCTCGATGCGTTGAAGCAGCGAATTCGGGACTCGCATGGCATGATTGACGCGACCGTTGGGCAACAGTTGATGTGTCGCCCCGTAGCGATGACTTCGAATCTGCACAATGTTTTGTTTGTTCCCGAAGATGGCATTTTGTATGTCGCGAATGCGGACCATCAAAAGCCTGCCGCGGACCGTCCGTATGCAAAAATCGATTTAAAGGAATACTTGAACCAGATTCGTCAACTGCAATCGGAATCCTCGAAGACCGTGACCCAAGGAGACCGAAAGAAATCGTCCGACGCTTCAAATGGTAACTTGGTGGGCCAAACATGGACTTCCAAGGATTCCTTTGCTGGCATCCTCGGAACCGAAGATGAGAATACGAAGGTCGCATTAGAGAGGTTGCTCTGGAAAGCGAGTTCTTTTGATGTAAACATGGAATCCAAGGATGGACGGAACTATGTTCGCTTTCCTTCGCCCGTAAAGAGCAATATCGCCTCCAACGACTTGGTCGCATTGGATTGGTACAACGCGAAAGGGAACAGCGACAGCTCGGGAAAGAGACCTGCTGTGTTGGTGGTCCATGAATCGGGACGAGCGATGACCGTTGGCAAAATGATCGCAACCGGGATCGCGAATCAAGGGATTCATGCATTCTTGATTCATTTGCCGCACTATGGCGTACGTCGTTCGGAAGCCTCGCAAGAAATGGATCCAGCATTGTCACTGCGGCAATCGATCGCTGATGTTAGGCGTGCTTACGATGCGATCTCGGTTTTGCCGGGCATCGATACCGCTCGAATCTGTTTGCAGGGGACTAGCCTAGGCGGATTCGTAGCAGCGACGACCGCCGGAATGGAGGATCGCTTTCACCGAGTGGTTATTCTCTTAGCTGGGGGAGATTTGGTGAGTGTTATTACCGATGGAAAGAAGGATGCGCAAGGGTTCAGAAAACAAATGGAATCTAGAGGACTCGACGAAGCTGCGATCCGAGCCAGCTTGCAGATCGTCGAGCCCATGAACTTTGCCCATCGAATCAATCCGAATCGAGTTTGGTTGTACTCTGGCAAATACGACGATGTCGTCCCGCCACGAAACTCCAAACTGTTCGCCGATGCGGCCAAGCTCAATGGCCACCATATCGAGCTTGAAGCGGACCATTATTCGGGCGTTTTGATGTTGCCGAGCGTTCTTAGAGACCTTGCCCGAATCGTTCGAGAATGATCAAAAATTGTCTGGTCGTTTCTGACCTTCGTCCACATTCAAAATGAGGTTTGATGGTTGAGCAATTGTCCCCAAAACACCAAAACATAAAAAAGGACAGGCACAGCAATTCCGTTAATATTCCAGCAATATTGCCGGCCGCCGGTTCCCACTTGTCTTTTTCCTGAAATTCCGTGGCAGAGTTTCAGGGTGGATTTCGCACTGATCATTGACGGCAAACCCGGCTCTGGGCGTCCGTCAAACACTTTTCCTGTTCCGAGTCCATGTTTTCCTCAGTCTTCAGGCTGAGAAAGTGATCCAAAATGAACTTTTCTAAGCTTTTCAAATCGCGGGCTCGATCCCGAAAACTGGTTTACGAATCGCTGGAGCTGCGGCAACTCATGGCGTCCGATCTGGTCGCGATGAACAACTTTATGATGCCCGAAGATGCGGACATGAGCGGTTCCATCACCCCTCTCGATGCTTTGGTCGTCATTAATCAACTCAATTTGCAAAGCGGCGATAGCCTGCGTGGTCGCACCGCTGCAGACCAGGCTGTGGCCGTCGATGTCAACGCGGACGGGAATCTTTCGCCATTGGACGCTTTAGCCGTTATCAATTTCATCAACCTCGATTCGGAAGATGCGGCAGGTCCGCTTCCGAGCTCCATCAGTAAGGAGAATCGAATTTCGCGACTCGAGCAAGCGATCTCGACTGGCGAAATGCCCAAGACCTTGGATGCAGCCAAAGCTTCGAACGTGCTAGCGACTCTCAAAGCGGGCGGCTATCCAGAACTTGGTGACAAAATCGTCAATGGGGTTTTGACGAACGAGAACGATGTGGTCAACGTGATTATTCCCTCCGACGCGAGATCATTTCCCGATGTGATCGTTGATGCTTTGGCGAATGACACAGGAACTGGATTACGGATCGTGGAGGTCGGCGTTCCTGCCACCGGAACGGCAACCATCGAGCAGGATCCTGCGAATCCAGGTCGCGATGTCGTCCGATACAAGCCTGCGAACCAAAATGCAAAGTACGATCGATTTTCTTACACCACCGAGGATGCTAATGGGAACCGCTCTATGTCGTTCATTTCGGTGAACTACGAGCAAGACCGAGAGGGGTTTGGTGCCTTCAGCGTCGATGTTCCCGACGAGGTCATTGCGACACCTGGAAGCTCTACGACTTTCCTCGGCGCGGACGGAACACCGTTGATCCAATTGAATTACGATGGCGACCAACCTGCCAAAGTTGGGATACTACTGAACTGGGCATTCCCTGAGGGCTATTTTGCAGGGGACCGATTCGCAGGAACGCTTAAGACATCAGCAAACGTTGACGACGCAACGTTCTATCCACAACCGAACGGAGCGGTATGGATATACGGCTCTATCCCGGGAGTCAACCAGATCCTCGCCGACCTAGAATACGAGCCGGCGCCCGGATTTGCCGCACCAGACGGTATCCGTTTGAACCTTCACGCATTTCTGTATGGTCTTGTCAACGTCGATGTGGTTTCGGCTGGTTTTGACATCACGGTTCCTAGGGCCGCGCAATCCCCGGTCGCAGTCGATGATTTTTTCAAAGTCGCATCGCTGGATGGACCGTTCGAGCTGGATGTTCTGATCAACGACATCGCAAATAACACGCCATCAGGAACCGGACTTCAAATCACCAGCATCTCTCAACCCTTCAATTCCGATGCTGGGATAACGTTTGACAACGCAACGGGCAAGGTCACTTACACGGGTAGGCAATACAATTTCCTCGGGTTCGATCAGTTTGCGTACACGATCAAAAATGAATTGGGAGTCGAATCACAAGGGATCGTGACGATCGCGTTGAACTAACGCATTCGAGCCATGGAGTTGATGAACACCCAAAAGGACTCGTGCTCAGGCCGACTGCGTCTGAGCACGAGACTTCGTTTCATGATTCTTCGAATGCGTCTGTCTCGTCTTCGATGAAAGCTCGCAGGAATGCCTTGGCATAGGTCCATTGGCGATGCGCAGTTCGCACCGAGATTGAAAGAGTTGCAGCAGCTTCCTCCATGGTCAAACCTGCAAAAAAACGAAGCTCAACCAACTTCGCAATATCTCTGTGCGTTGATTCCAACTGAGTCAGGGCACGGTCCACTTGCAGCGTCCATGAATCGTCTAAAGATTGACTTACATGTTCAAAATCCACATCCTGTCTTTGAAGCAAACCTCCACGTTTTTGCGACATTTTTTGCCGTGCGCCTTCGACGAGAATTCGTCGCATGGCTTCAGCCGCCGCGCCAAAGAAGTGACCTCGACCGTTCCAGCTTTGTTCTTCCGATCCGACGACAAGACGAAGATAGGCTTCATGCACCAAGGCTGTTGGTTGCAGCGTTTGACCTGGACGTTCGAGAGCAAGCTTTGCGGCAGCAAGTTTTCGAAGCTCTTCGTAAACCAACGGCAACAACGACCTACTCGCCTGTTGATCTCCTCGTTGAATATCAGATAACAGTTGTGTAATGTCGCCCATGGCACCTTAAACTTTGAGCATTGAATTGCATCTTGGATTCCCCGAACGGATACGTACCTTGATCATTCTGCCCGATTTGGATAGATGTTCTTCGGTTTCAGTTCCAACGATCTAAACTAGGATAACACCGAATGAGCCACCTCAAATGACACTCGGAAATTTTTCCATGAGACTACCATGAACGAAGCGGACCTGTTTCTTCTGGCAATCGAAATCGACGATTCGAACGCGAGAGATTCGTTTTTGAACCAGCATTGCGGCACCAATCCGAAACTGAGGCAAAGAATCGAAAGATTGCTTCGGGCGGCAGTGACGGACGATGCTTTTTTGGAAACACCCATGCTAGAGAAGAGCTCGACCTCTCTGGAGCGAAACGTATGCGGTCAAGTTTCCGTCGGCGATTCGATTGGCCCATACACGCTTGTGGATTCGCTCGGCGAGGGAGGCATGGGGACAGTCTTTCTCGCCGATCAAAAGGTACCGATTCATCGAACGGTCGCTATCAAAGTAATCAAGCCAGGCATGGATAGCGAACAAGTCCTCGCGAGGTTTGACACCGAACGCCAGGCGATAACGATGATGAATCATCCAAACATAGCCCGGGCATTTGAAGTTGGTGCGACCGATCAGGGGCACCCCTACTTTGTGATGGAGCTCGTAGACGGCATACCAATCTCGCGATATTGCGACGAGCATCATTTCGATATTCACCAAAGACTGGAGCTTTTTGTACCTGTCTGCGAAGCAGTGCAACACGCACATCAAAAGGGCATCATTCATCGCGACTTGAAACCCTCAAACGTCCTTGTCTCGAAAATTGAAAAGCGAAGTGTTCCCAAGATCATCGACTTCGGCATCGCGAAAGCGGTAAACGGTCCATCCAATGCGTTGCCGAACCTAACCCAATTTGGGCAAATCGTCGGGACCATGGAATACATGAGTCCGGAACAATCTCGTTTTAACCCTCACGATATTGACACTCGCAGCGACATCTACTCTCTGGGTGCTCTGCTCTATGAATTAATCGCAGGCAGCACACCTATCCAAGTTCATCGTCTCAAGGATCTCGCATGGGACGAATTAGCACGATGGATTCGAGAAGAAGAACCGATTGCACCAAGCGCCAGAATTTCCGGGGATCCGAATCAAAAAAGCATTTGCGAACTGAGGCGAGCCACTCCAACACAATTGCAGCGAGAGGTTCGAGGCGAACTCGATTGGATCGTCTTAAAAGCACTCTCCAAAGATCGAACGCGACGTTATCAGTCGGCATCTGACTTGGCCAAGGATATTCAGCGATATATCAGCAACGAACCTATCGAGGCATCACCGCCTTCTGCCGCATATCGCGCTAAGAAATACCTGCAGCGGAACAAGCTGGCCATCGGTTCCGTCGCCATGATCACCTGCGCCCTGCTTCTCGGGCTTGCTGGGACGACATGGCAAGCACGCGAGGCTCGACAAGCTCGGGCAATCGCGGAATTGCAACGGGATATCGCACGAGCCGAGAGTCAGAGAGCGCGAGAAGCAGAATCCAATGCGGCCAGAGACGCTGCGAACGTTCTCAAGCAATCACTCTATTCTCGTGCCACCTCGAACTTCGTAAATCAACATTTGCTCAAGTTTACCGATCCAGACATTGAGCCCGATCGAGATATTTCGTTACGAACAGTACTCGATCGCGCTGCCATCTCGATCCAAGAACTAAACGATGCTCCGGAGACACAAGCTGCAATGCGTCATACTCTTGCCAAAAGCTATTTGAGCCTCGGGGAGTATGCAGAAGCGCGTGTGCACGCGCAAGCAGCTATAGAATTACACAACTCCGCCTTTGGTGAAACGCACCCAGAGAGTTTGGCTACGCTAATTCTCCGAGCCGAAATCCAGCTCCGTTGCTGTGAGTATCGAGACGCCAACGAATCGTTCACGCGTGCTGCCGAACTGTGCCGAAAAAACCTTGGTTGCGACCACTTATTGACGCTTCAAGGTATCCGAGGGCTGGGGATTTCATGGGCAAAATTGGGACAATTGAAAACCGCCCGCAAGCTTTTTCAAGAGTTGTATCAAACGCAGTCTGTAACGTTCGGCGAAAATCATTGCGACTCGTTAGAAACACGTCGTGAACTTGCAGAAGTTTCCGCCGCGATGGGAGCACATCACGAGGCGATCGATGCCTTCACTGCCATCCGCGACATCGCCCGTGAACAACTGGGTAACGCGCATCAACTAACTCTCAAGATCGAGTCTGGCATAGCCGCATCCAAAATTGAGCTCGGGCAATACGATGATGCTCGAATGATCCTCCAATCGATTGTCGATGCGACCACCGACAACTTGGGGGATTCGCACCCCGAGACGATACTCAGAAAATCATCGCTAGCCTCAATCTCTCTGAAACAAGGCCGGCTAGAAGAGTCCGCGTCATTGCAACGAAATCTGCTGGCCCTAGCCGAAGAACGTCTCGGTCAAAAACATTTGATTACCATTCAAATCGCGACTTCGCTTGCTGACGTTTTGATCGAACAGGGCTCAACCGAAGAGTCGAAATCTCTGTATAAAAATGCGATCTCCAACGCGGAAAAGCTGCTTGAACCAGATAGCCTCCAAACACTCAAACTAGGTTTTCGATCCGCTTCCGTTTTGGCCTTTGAGGGAAATTATGACGAAGCGTTGCGGCAGTGGAAAACAATCCTTGAAGTACAACGAAATGGAGACTCCGCAAGCCATCCTGATACACTGAAGACCCTGTCTGCTATCGCCGGCGTTTGGATGGCGCAAGGTCGTTATGAAGAGGCCAAAACCGCGTTGAACGAAATTTCCACAGCAGCTAGACAATCGTTCGGAGACAATCATCCTCTGGAGCTAGACGCAAGATCCAAACTAGCCTCGATTGCAGGTCTGGAAGGCAAAATCGAGGAGTGCAACGATCGTTTTCAGTCGTTAGTCGATGCTTGCAAAAAAACCTATGGAGACAAATCGCCTATCACCATCGATACCTGGATCAACTTCTCGGAATCTCTATCCAGATCGGGTTTTCATGCAGAAGCATTATCGCATGACGAGAAAACTCTCGCCTCCGTCAAAGAAGTCTTCGGATCAAACCACGCCATAACCTTCAGGGTCTTGGATAACATGGCAACGAGCTTAAACGCACTCGCAAGACACGAGGAAGCAAAGCAGATCGGCCTGCAGTTGCTCGAACTGCGAAGAAAGAACTTAGGTGAGCATCATCCGCTGACGCATCGAAGCGCAAACAATCTGGGGTGTTGTCTGTTGACCGCAGGAAGTTTCAAGGACGCCGAGGTGTTGATTCGCAGTGCAGTCAATGCGAGCCGGGACAACTTTGGAGCCGATTTCCCCGCAACCTTGCAGTACACCCAAAACCTCGCAACTCTACTGAGCATGCAAAAGCCAAACGATGAACCTATCGAACTGTTTCGCGATCTCATCGCTCGATTGAATCGAAGCCTGGGTCCAGAACATGTCGAAGTACTTTCCGCGAAGGCTCGCTACGCGGCGGCGCTTTCGTTTCAAAAAAGATTCCATGAAGCGAAGAATGAATACGAACAACTGCTGGATCAATACCGTCGAAATCTTGGCGAGGACCATCCCATCACTTTGATATGCATGGATAATCTGGCAAGCGTTCATGGCGCAATCGGTGAATACGATAACGCCATTCGCCTCGGTGAACAGATCGTAACCCATTCGGTACAAAAGTATCCGAAAATGGCGTTCACCCCAAAGGCTGTTCACGGGCTCATCGAGTATCGAATCCTCGCCGGACAACCACTCGCCTCCGCAGAAGAGTTGCGCATTGCGATTGCACTTCGCCAGGCAAATAGTGTTAGCCTTGAATGGATGATCAAGGATTTACATCATGTCGCAACCGTCTATCTAGCAAAAAATGAACTGAATGAATCTGTTCGACTCATGCGTGAACTGGTCCAGGTATGCGACACACAACTGGGGCCGGCGAACGTCAACTCGTTGGTGCACAAAGTGCGCCTCGCTGAATTGCTCAAGCGACAAGAGGATACGAACGGTGCTCAAGAACTCATCGAATTCGCGAAATCCTCGCTCGCAGCAAAAGTGGGCATTCCCCAGGACTCTGGGCCTTTTAACTCCGGCCTAGAACAGCTGAAGGCTTCGCTTTCAACAAGCCCTCAAGAGGTCGAAGTCATTGCGAACGCCTTCGCCGCTAGGAAGCAATGGTTGATCGCGACAAAGTTGTACACGCAATGCGCCGCGCTAGCCCATTCGAATCAAAGTACTTTGACCAGCGATGAATCCAGCTCCACTCCTTCCGAAGAAATAGTCGGCTTTACAAACCAAGCGATTGCGATGCTTCGACGCGCAGTTGAAAATCGAGCTATCTCCAATCGCCGAGTTCTGGAGTGGCTCGAATTGTCACCGGACTACGATCTGCTTCGATCAACAGGTGAGTTCCGAATGATTCTGGATCAAATCGATGGCCAATTGAAGTGCGATCTTATGACCCGAGTAGCATGGAGCCTAGCCCGTGCAGGCGAGCATGATCGAGCTCGTATCATGGCTGAAGAAATTGTGTCGCAACAATTGGAGGAGAGTGAGGAGCCTCGCATTCGTTACAACCAGGCATGCATCTACTCCCGTTGCTATGAATCCGCGCGGCAGTCTGACGAGACTTCGATCCAGTACCTAAATTTCTCGATCGATTGCCTAAAAGCGTGTGCGCAACTTCATTTTTTTGACACCGATGGGATGTCGCGATTGCAGGTAGAAACCGACTTGGATCCCATACGTCAAACCGAAGATTTTCAAGCCTTTCTAGGAGACTTTGCGAATCACTCCGCCGTTTCCTACCCTAGCAAGAATGCAACCTCAGAATGAAATACGAGCAGAACGCGACAATCCATTCGCTCGGCTGTACCTCCGGTCAAGGATGTTTTAAAGCATTAGGCTCACCAGCCATCAGAAAGTCACCCAGCCCGGCAATGGTATTCGCTCCATGCGTCGTAACAGGGGACGGATTTAGCAGCCGAAAGTTGCTCTATCGGTGCCAAATGAATCAATGTCACGACACCAAAACCAACTGCAATGGAAAGATCAGCGGAATGCCGAATTGGATCAATTGCTTTTATCCTCCTTCCGCAATGGAGCTTCCCGTTTTTCGATAGGCACATGAATGCGAAGTCGAATCCGCTGGCTACGAGCGGGTTATATTGTTGGAAGACGAAACCCATATTCTTTCATCAATAGAACACCAGTATGGATGCACGACGTTATCTTGGTCCAATCGGCATCTTGGTCCAAGAGGCCGGCGGTCGGTGTTTTCGCGACACGATGCCCGCTGTCGGTCTTCCATTCGAAAGTCACCACGAGTATGCTGTGATGGCATCGAACGAGAGTTCACTGGAGGTGATGAAGTAATCCTCAAGGCTCCGGCGGTTTTGGAAATTGCAAATGCAGAACGCTTGCTTGTCAAACGAGGTTCCCGTCGCGGGCACGCTCCGCCGACCCCAGATGCGCTATGACATCTCGTTAAAATCCGCGGAAGCGTTCCGGTTGAGAGGTCGTTTTTCCAAGAGGCAGCGGACGATCAAGAGCATCAGATGGATCCCGTTTGCATCGGCGGAATGCCCCCCTGAAAGAGAAGGCACAATGAATCGTTCCTCACCAATGAGCTTGCAACCAGTTCCCCCAAAAAGCCAATGGTTTGTGTTCCACGTTCTAGTTGGCTTCATGCTTTCCAATTGGGTACCTAATGCACCATTGCTTGCGCAAGATGTCTCGCCAGATCACGCAAAATTTTTTGAAAACGAAGTGCGACCACTCCTGGTCAAACGTTGTTACGAATGCCACAGCGGCGATGAAGCCAACGGCGATCTTCAAGGAGACTCCTTGGATGCCTTGTTGAAGGGTGGCGAATCAGGGCCTGCTGTGATTCGAGGCAAACCGGACGAAAGCGCTCTGATCGATGCGATCAATTACAAATCAGTCGAAATGCCTCCCGATGAAAAACTCGACGACGCAGAAATTGCAGTTCTGACACGCTGGATCGCGATGGGAGCACCGTGGCCGGAATCAGAACTCAATGCACCATTGCGTCAACGGGAGTTGTTTGATGAAGAGGACCAAAAGTGGTGGGCCATCGCTCCCTTAGCAACGACAAAGTTGCCCGATCTCGATGCAACTCTCGTTGCCTGGGCCCGAAACCCCATCGATCATTTCATTGCAGATCGACTTATATCGCAAGGTCTTGCACCCGCACCAGAGGCTACGAAGCTCGCCCTGGTTCGGCGTTTGTTCCTGGATGTAATCGGATTGCCTCCAACGCCAGAACAAGTCGATGCGTTTGTCCATGACCAGTCGCCCGATGCATACGAGAAGCTCGTGGATCGGCTGCTCGATTCCAAAGGCTACGGCGAAAGAGCTGCCAGGCATTGGCTGGATCTTGTACGTTACGCCGACAGCGATGGTTATCGAGCCGATGACTTTCGGCCTCATGCATGGCGATACCGTGACTATGTCATCCGCTCCTTCAATCAAAACAAACCTTTCGATCGCTTTGTGCAAGAACAGATTGCAGGGGATGAGCTGTTTCCCGAAGACGCCGATGCCAAAATTGCTTTGGGGTACCTGAGGCATTGGGTTTACGAGTGGAACATCCGGGACGCGAGAACGCAGTGGAAGACGATTTTAGATGACGCCACGGATACGACGGCCGATGTTTTTCTAGGTTTGGGGCTCCAGTGCGCCAAATGTCACAACCACAAGTTTGATCCGCTGTTGCAAAAAGATTATTTTCGCCTGCAAGCGTTTTTGGCGCCGATCATGCCGCATGACAGCGTTGTTGCCGACCCGGGAAGCGTTGCCCAGCACCAGGCGAAACTGTCCGTGTGGGAAGAGAAAACCACGAATTTGCGCCAACGTATCGCCGCGATCGAACAACCATACCGAGACAAGTACCGCGACATCGCGATCGACCGATTCCCGGAAGATCTGATCGCTATTGCCAGGACGCCTATCGATCAACGATCGCCCGGCGAAGAGCAGTTGGCCTATCTTATCCAGCGACAAGTCGAGTCTGAATACGAACGATTGGATCAGTATCTATCCGCCGAAGATAAAGAGAAGCTTGTCGCCTTGCGTCGAGAATTGAAAGAGTTTGATGATCTCAAGCCGGCTCCGCTTCCTGTGGCGATGGCCGTGTCGGATGTTGGTCCAACAGCCCCAAGCACGGTCATGCCGAAACGGACCAGCGAGGTTGTCGAGCCCGGTGTACCCTCCATACTCAATCCCAAACCCATGGAAATCGTTCCCCCAGAATCGGGACGGACGACCGGCCGTCGCAGCGCACTAGCGAAGTGGCTGACGGAACCGACCAATCCGTTATCCACACGGGTAATCGTCAATCGCACTTGGCAAAGTCATTTCGGTCGCGGACTCGCTGAAAACCCTAGCGATTTTGGACGCTTAGGGGGGCCGCCCAGCCATCCTGAATTGCTCGATTGGCTGACAACGAATTTTATGGATGCAGGCTGGAACCTCAAGTCTCTGCATCGACTCATTTTGCTGTCGGCCACTTATCGTCAATCGACGGATAATCCCCCAGTTCGAACGAATTTCTCAGATTGATCCGGCAAACCATTTTTATTGGCGTCGCAATACATCAAGACTAACGGCGGAGCAGATTCGCGATTCGTTGTTGTCGGTGACTGGCGGTCTAAAGGACTACGACGGCGGTGCGGGCCAACTTGCTGACTCCCCCTACCGCACGATCTACACACGGGTCATGCGAAACTCACCCGATCAATTGCTAAACAGCTTTGACCTGCCTCAATTCTTCTCTAGCAATTCAACACGCAATACGACGACAACTCCGGTGCAATCCTTGTTGATGCTCAACAGCGATCTAATGCTTGGGTATGGCAGAAAGCTAGCGGCACAAGTTCGCACCGAAGCAAGCGATCTGCCGCTGCAAGTCGAACTGGCCTGGCGGCGCGTTTTCGGACGGAAACCAACGTCTCCGGAGCTGACTGAAGCGATGGCTTTCATCGAGCGGCAGCGATCCGAGATCGTAGCATGGGATTCGGCTGCATGGAACGATTCCGTCGAAACGGCCAAGTTGCCCTATCGCGACGGTCAAGGAATCAAGTTTGATATGAGCCCCTCTTCGTTACGGATGTCGGTTCCTGATGACCCATCGCTGGAATGCAGGGAGTTCACTGTCGAATGCTTTTTCGAGTTGCGGTCGATTGCAAAAACAGGAGCCGTCAGGACATTAGTTTCCAAGTGGGATGGATCGCTCAAGAATATAGGCTGGCGTTTCGGCGTGACGGGGGCTGGTTCGCGTCGCAAGCCGCAGACGCTTGTCATGCAGATGGTAGGGATGAAGGCTGATGGCGTTGTTGGCGAAGCTGCCATCTTTTCGGATCAGCATATTCAGCTCAATACACCCTATTTCGCTTCAGCAAGCTTTCGATTGCCGCACGTTGACCATCCAGGCTCGGTCACCTTTCACTTGAAAGATCTATCCAACGATGATGAACAACTGTTGTCGGCAACGGTCCCACACGACATCGTAGAGGGAATGAAGAATAGCCTACCGCTGACTTTTGGTGGCTTCACCGCCGATGATCCACAAAGTTTTGATGGTCTGATTGACGACGTGCGGCTGACTGGCACGCCACTGAATGCTGATGCCATTTTGCACACCGTCGAAAGCGTTCATCCGGCTTCGATCGGTTACTGGCAGTTTGAAAGAGTCCCCGGAGTGATGCGAAACAGCGTCGCCGACAGACTCAATATTCATGGTCGCGGTATGCAAGTCATCAATCTGTCGCCAGCCGAAGCAGCACTCGCTGACTTCTGCCACGCACTGTTAAACTCCAATGAATTTTTGTACCAGAATTAAATGAATCATCGCATCGATATCCCTCCAACACGTCGTGAATTCATGTTGCGTAGCGGTTCTGGTTTCGGAGCCTTGGCTCTAGCTGGAATGATCCACAACTCGGACGCGCTGGCCGACCAACAGCCGCATCACAAGCCAACAGCCAAACGGGTAATTTTTTTGTTCATGGAAGGTGGTCCAAGTCATCTCGATTTGTTCGATCCCAAGCCACTGCTGAACCAACTTGCAGGGCAACGAATCCCTGAAAGCTTCGGCACGGTCATCACCGCCATGGGAGAAATGAAGTCACCCTTGCTCGAATGCAAGCGGAAGTGGGCACAGCATGGTACCGGTGGGTTGTGGATCTCGGATTGGTTGCCGCACATTGCCGAGTGCGCTGACGATCTTGCTGTGATTCGATCCTGTGTGGCGGAAGGCATCAATCACTCTGCTGGCGTTTGTCAGATGAATACCTGTTCGATTCTCAGTGGTCGCCCGTCGTTAGGGAGTTGGGTCACTTACGGGCTTGGAAGCGACAACCAGAACTTACCCGCATTTGTGGTGATGCAGGATAACAACGCGCAAGTGGTTAATGGCCCTCGCAACTGGGGCGCTGGGTTTATGCCTGCGGTGCATCAGGGCATTCGACTGAGCGAAGGAAATCAGCCAATTCCGTATTTGAATACGCCAGAAGGATATACGCAAAATCGCCAACTCTCCAAGCTGGATTTTGTGAATCAACTGAACGCTCGCTATGCAAAGCAGCATCCCGAACAGACGGAACTGGAGGCTCGAATCGCAAGCTATGAACTTGCATTTCGAATGCAATCCGATGCTCCGGAGGCAATTGACCTTAGCCAAGAGTCTGCCGAGACACTGGAACTTTATGGCGTGAACGATAAAGATACTGCCTCCTATGGTCGACTATGTCTGCTGAGCCGTCGACTGGCCGAGCGGGGCGTTCGCTTTATTCAGTTGTACCATGGCGCGGGAAGCAAATGGGATTCCCACACCAAGCTCGATGTCAATCACTCGAATCTTTGCCGAAGTATGGACAAACCTGTTGCGGCCCTGTTAAAGGACCTGAAGCGTCGAGGCATGTTGGATGAAACTCTTGTCGTGTGGGGAGGAGAGTTCGGTCGCACGCCGATGAGCGAGAAAGGGGATGGCCGCGATCACAACCCCAGTGGCTTCACAATGTGGATGGCAGGGGGAGGAGTGAAAGGCGGACAAGCAATTGGCGAAACCGATGAACTCGGGCTGCACGCAACCGTCGATCGATTGCATATTCATGACTTACACGCTTCGATCTTGCATTTAATGGGGATCGACAACATGGCGTTAACCTACTCGCATAAAGGTCGACCCGAACGTCCTACTATCAACGAAGGCAAGTTTTGCAAAAAGCTCACCGGATAGCAGCATGGGATGATTGCACCGTGCATCTAACCGGTACATCCATGTTGTTACCCTTTCCGTTTGCTAGTATGTTTAACGCTATTGCGCGTTCTGAAGAAAAGAACAGATGGGTCGCAGGCAAATACAGAGCGACTTGTCTCATTGGACCTAAGCCAGGGATACCGATTTACACAGGGCGGTGAGTATTAAAAGATAACGGAATTTGAAAACGATGGCCGCTTGGAAAGCATTCCTTGCTAAAGTTGAAGCGATCGAACGGTAAGCACGAGAACGGTACGCCTGAGATGGGCATCTCGGCTCTTCGATTCTCGGGTGTTCTCGTTCTGTGGAACGGCATTTGCGTTCCATACTATCCGAATTGCAGAACCGGACGTACCACACGGCCGAGTCAGAATTTTTAATGAGCGTAAACTGATTTACTTTCCCTAAAACCTCAGGATTCCCGAAATGATTGCCCGCTCCATCGTTGTCGTTAGCTTTCTTGGATGGATTGCTTTTTGTGACAACAGTCGTGCTCAATCTGATAACGATCGAAGCGAACAACGACTGCCCAGTACTTTTCTGCAAACAGTCCTCCATGGTCAAAAAGGTGAAAAAACGACTTTCCGCGATTCGTCCGGTCGGACGCAAGGCTCGGCAACTCAATCTGGCAATCGAATCTCATTCCGCGATGGCTCAGGTCGAACAATTGGTTCCGCCGAAACATCTGGAAACAGGATAACATTTCGTGACGCAAGTGGCAGAACGATCCAAACCGCAACCACAAACGGCGGTAGAACAACGTTCCGATCGTCGAACGGAAGTAGCTTGGGCAGCGCAAGTCAGTCGCGCAATAACACAACCTTTCGCGACGCAAGCGGAAGGGCCATTGGATCAGCATCCAAAACTGGAAATCAGACGACCTTTCGCGATAGCTCGGGGCGTTCCTCGGGTTCTGCCAGCAGCAACCGACGATGATTTGTCTAAGAAGATTCTAAGATTTTTCGACTTACATTATTCGCCAGACTCTTTTCCAGAAGGGGGGCGGGAGAATCCATGAAACGCCGAGTCGTTTATTTGCTGTTGGCCATGGTTACGATGCTTGTCGGTTTAGCATCGCGTCGATATCGGCCGCATCTGCCATCCTTCATCGGTGAATACAGCGGCGATGTTCTGTGGGCCTTGATGTTGTTTTGGATCGTTAGTTTTCTCCTGGCTGGCCGCCCTCTGGTTCAACGATACGTTATCTCGCTGGTTCTTGCGTTGGCGGTTGAGCTCAGTCAACTGTACCACGCACCCTGGATCGATGGCATCCGAAGCACGACATTGGGTGGGCTGGTTCTCGGTTTTGGATTCCTGTGGAGCGACCTTGTTTGCTATTTTGTTGGTATCGCTTCGGGCGCACTCATGGAGCGAACCGTGCAGCGACAACGCGAAAAGCAAGAAACCAAATCAACTAGCTAAGAATCGCACCGCGGATGCGACGCCAAGGGTGACCTGCGTCATCCTTTGGTAGTCCAACGTATCTGGCGTGTCGGTGGAGCGATGGTAATTGGGGTTTCTTAGGAAACTGGTGTCGGTCAGCATCAAGGCAGGATAACCTTGATCCCAAAAGGAGCTGTTGTCGCTGGGCCGAATCTCTCTGACCTTCTCGGGAAGGCAGATAGAAAAGAGTGGCATCGATCGAGCACCACGCTTGAAGCCGCGACGAAAGTTCCAACACAATCTCCATGATGGCATATTGCCGACCGCTGCTAAGAAATCACCTCGGCGTGGAAAAAATCGACGCAACCATTTGGGAATAAGCGGTGGCACGGTCTGTGAATTGTCGTCCGTGCTGTAGTAGCCAACCATCTCCAAGCAAAGCATCCCTCGTATCTTTTCCCCTCTCATTCGAGCTTGGCGAGCGTGGTGTTGGCTACCCATCGCATCGACATTGAAATAAGGCGGCTCTTCACAGGCAAAGGCAACGTAACGAATCGTTCGTTTGCATTGGTGTTCGCGTAGCAGTCGACTCACTTCGAGCAAAACAGCCACCGCGGATGCGTTATCGTCGGCGCCCGGAGTGGAGTAAACCGTATCGTAGTGAGCGCCCAGCAGAATGATCTCATCGGCTCGCTTACTTCCGGAATGCTCGACGATCAGATTGGTTGCTTGATCGCCAATCGCATCGTAGCACTCGTGAGAACTCTGGTAGCCCATATCGCCCCACTGACGCTCAATATACCCAATCGTGGCTTGAATGGTCTTGGGCTTCTGAAGATAACGTGGCCCGATCAAACCTGCCAATCGATCGACATGAAGCCGAAGATTTGATTCGATTCGGTTCTTATCAGGTTTCATGAATATTGCGGAACAAGTTGAAGAAACTACTGGTTATCCATTACGTCCAGCATAAAAAACTGCCAGGAACAAATCATGGGGTTCATCAAGTAGACCAAAACAAGTAGGCCGTAACAAGTAGGCCGTAACAAGCGCTAGCGCAGTTACGGCAAGCCCCGCGCGCCCCCAATTGCCCCATCGAACGAGTCAAACATACCTAGCGTTCCATGCCGTAACTGCGTCCAAAGCGACTTGTTACGGCCTACGATTGTCGGGCCCCTTGGGTGCCTGGATCCTTTCTGGTAAACCGTGCGAAAGTGGCTGCGGCCGCTGCAACGTTCCGTCGCGTCTCGATCGAACTGCGTTTTATACGCATTGACCCCCGCATCGTCCCCAAGAAATCCCTGACTGGCGGCACAACTGAGCGGGTGGATACTCGCGTTCTGTTTGTTGTTTACGAAGTCGTAGCGTCCGCGGCTTAAGGGAAGGTACGCCTGCAGCGGAGTGCTTCAGTGAACGGTATTGCGGTTAACAACGCCTACTCCGCAGCTCGAAACTTGGCGACGACAGTCCCCGCACTTAAAAGTTCCAGGTTGTTACCATTGACATGGAAGCCATCTACGGTGGACATGATTTTGGAGAAGCTGTTTTCCAATTCCATCAGCGAAGGGGGGCCTGCCATCCTTGTGCTCATCAAATCCCCCAGCGTGACACTCTCGCCAACCAATGCGTACGAGCCTGACATACGATTCACGCCACCGAAAATTGTCACTTTGCCTTGTGCAAACTTCATGGTGGGAGGTTTCTCGGAAGCAACGGGCTTGCCATGGAGCGATATCAGGGTCCAATCTTTGCCCGCTGCTTGATTCACTTCGGCCATATCGCACACATGAGCCCTCCACATCCGCGTCATTGTGTCTGTTTTGGGTGCTGTCGGAAGCGATTTATCAAAGTCTGCGGGGGCGGGGAAAATCGTTACTCCCTCCTTAATCGTCTCAACAACCTTGATGTCTTTGATCGTCATGGGATCGACCTTGAGCGGGTCCCTATCAAGGATCACAAGGTCGGCTAGCTTTCCGGTTTCTAGTGTGCCTTTGGTATCTTGTTCGCCGTATTGTTCGGCGACCCACTCGGTCATGGCCTTCAAACCCTCAAAGGCTGTGACGCGTTGCTTGAGCCCAATCTCTGCGCCGCCGCGTGAGATGCGATTGACGGCC
>Ga0247833_1003745_pt1 | contig 19882 bp, 21 predicted proteins | sample LaCruzMarch2015__7_FD_187117 | JGI IMG/M metagenome (GOLD analysis project Ga0247833, IMG submission 187117) | Freshwater microbial communities from meromictic Lake La Cruz, Castile-La Mancha, Spain - LaCruzMarch2015_8m | ecosystem: Environmental > Aquatic > Freshwater > Lake | place: Spain... | reverse complement strand
CGATGCTGCGGAACGCCTACCGGCCTTGGTACATGAAGAAGCGCCTCGAGGAGTTTGAGGCTGTCGGTATTGAGCGTGATCTGGCTGGATTACCCGTGGTAAAGGTTCCTGCGGAAATGCTGCGTGCTAAGCCCGGCACAGAACAGGCGCAGGCCGTTGAGGCGTTTAAGCGCATGGTCAAGAGCGTTAGACGCGATGAGCAAGAGGGCGTCGTGTTTCCCATGGCTTATGACCAAGACACCAAACAGCCGCTGTACAGCTTTGAGTTGATGGGTGGCGGTGGCGGTCGGGCTTTTAACACTGACGGAATCATCAAGCGCTATGAAGAACGCATTTTGATGACGGTGCTGTCTGACTTTATCCTTGTGGGGCATCAGGCCAATGGCTCGTACTCCTTGCATACCGATAAGACGGGCATTTTCCGTACAAGCTTGAACTCGATTGCGCAGTCGATCGCTGATGTGCTGAACCGGTATGCAATCCCGCGTTTGTTTGCGGTGAACGGATGGAAGCCGGCGGCGCTGCCACAGATCAAACCGACTGACGTTGATTCACCTGATATCGGGCAACTGGGTCAATTCATGCAAGCAATGGCTGGTACGGGAATCACATGGTTTCCTGACGGTAATCTGGAGAATTTTGTTCGCGAAGCTGCTCGGTTGCCGCAATTGGATAAGGACCAAGTGGAGGTGCGCCGGCAGATGCAGATGCGTACGGAAGCCTCAGCGTTCGCGTCGGCTAACACGGCATATGTGCAATCCCAGCAGCAGCAGCAAATGGCTCAAGTGGGTCAGTTGCCGTTGCCAGGAATGGAAGGCATGGGGGAGCAAGCCGAAGAAAAAGCGGTTGCGCAAGAGCCAAAGGAGAAGGCGCAGTGATCGAGAACCCTGAGGTTGCGGTGGCGCGTAGGGCAGCGGTCGGTATGGCCGCGCAGGTCGCGCAGGGCAACCAAGATGAATACAAACTGATGATGCACATGTATTTGTTGGACTGCGCTGCTTTGGGTATTCCACAAGGTCCTGCTCTTGGTTTGTTGGCAAATGTGGCTATTGGACTGGCTGTGTTTGCGCATGACTCAGATGTGGAGTGGTTCCAAAGCACGGCTATTACGTTGGCAGGGGTGTGTGATGAGTGATCGTAGAAATGCTGCTGACTATGTCGCTGCTGGTGGTGCCTTGTTGGGTGTTTCGGCTGCAACTGATGGTCTTGTGGCCTATGACCGTAAGCGCCGCGGAATGGATGGTCCGATTCGGGCTGCGTCCAAGCGACAGTTTACGCGCCGTCATGCAGGTCAAGTTGCTGCAAAACTGGGTGGGCGGGCAGTGTTTGCTACTGGCGCACCTCTGGCTGCCTATGGCGGTTACAAAATGGTGAAGCCGGACGGTAAACCAGTGCCGCGTCTTGATCCAAAACGTGATGTGGTCAAGCCTGTTGCTCGTGGCGTTGCTTTGCGTGATCTGGCTGATGAGCAAGAGCGCCGGTTTGCAAAGGCTGAACTTGCTCGAACTGATCAGAGGCGTTTGGTGCGCCGTAAGAACTCGGGCAAGAATTTGTCGATTGCCGGTGGGACGTTGGGCTTGGCGGCTCTTGGGTTGCGTGCTCCTGAAGCCGCCCGGGCTTTAACAAAGATCCCGAAGTTGAATCGGACTCCGTTAAAGCAGATTGCTGCAAAAGAGCCGGGTGCAACAAAGGCATCGAACGCTTTGGGTATCGCTGCAATTGGTACCGGATCGGTGGGTTCATTCAACTACGCATCTCAGCAAAAGATTGAAGCAAAGCAGTTTAAGAAAAACCTGGGTGACGGGATTGTCAGAGGTATAGGTCGAGTGCGGGTGCTGTCGAGCCCGAAGAAGGACATGTTTGACGTTTTGGATAGCAGGGATGTTCGCCGTTTGGTGCCTCGTGGCCGGTTGGTGTGGGCAAAGCAGGGTACTACTGCGTCGAGAAAGAAGAAAGTTGTAATTGAGAATCCGGTGAAGTACACCGCTCCTGCGGAGAAGGTTGCTCGTGAAGCGGCTATGAATCGCCGCCCGTTGGTTCCGCAGCAGATGGAACTGGATTTCGGTAAGTCTGACCGTTTCCTGCGCGGATACGGTGACAGGATCAGTCCCAGTGCTGAACAGGGCTACAAGTACCTCAAGCGTGGTCGCAATGCACGTGCCGCTGACACTGCCGTGTCTGTGGGGTTTGCTGGATTGTCTGGCGGAGTTGGAGTTCATGCGCTTAAGCGCGGATCAAAGGGCTGGGCTGCTGTGGGTGGCGCAGGTGCAGCGTTGTCGGGTATTTCTGCTGCCCGTTCTGGTCGTGATACTGCCCGGTGGAATCAGAAGTTGGGCAAGATCAAGGCGAAGGGTAGGGAGCGTGCCGCTGCTGGTGAGTTCGGCCCGGGCCGTGTCGCAAAGAGCGCGGGTAAAAAGGCTGAAGGTGCTACGCAGGCCGCAGCCGGTGGCGCTGCGCTTGGGTTGGGTTTGTCTGCAAACCGTCTGGTAAATGCAGCTGAGCGCGCAGGAAACGTTCAAGTCGCAAACTGGAGAGACAAGCGAGTTGCTCGCGTAGGTAACCCAGTAGTGAGAACTATCCCGGGTGCTAGCAAGAACACTAAGGACCGAGCCAAGAAGAGAACTAAGGCTGGCCAGCAGCGAATCAATACGATCAATGCCAAGGCCAACCGCGCTAACGCGATGATTCGTCGTGGCGCTGGCGGCGGGACGCGGGGCGCCCTAATCACTGCTGGTTTCGCTACGGCAGTCCCGAGCGTGTGGATGGGTAGCCGCAAGGTTGTGGAGAAGGCCGACCAACATGACGTGGACGCGTTCATGGGCGGCGCTTTGGCTACGGCTGGGGCGTATCACGGTGGGTTGTATGCCACAAAGCGTGTGGATCGCAAGGCAGAGAAGAAGATCGCTGACGATGTCGACATGAGGCGCACGATTGCGGCCCACCGCAAGAGCGTGGGATTGCCAAAGGATGCCCGCAAGGGAGATTCGCGTTGGCTGAAGTATCACCGGACTTTCCCCACGCACACTACGGGCGACCCCAATGCCGGTTCACCCACGAAGCGGATCCCGGGCGTTCGGTGGAAGCGCGCCATGTCGTATGCCCAAGGCGGCAAGTCGCAGGTTGCGATTACAGGTGCTCTTGCGGCTGGTGGTGGTTTGGCTGCTGCGAGAGTGAACCGGAAGATCGACCCAGTAAGCGACCGCAAGGTCCGTAAGGCGTTTGGGCTGCCTGCGGGTCGTCTGGTTCCCAAGTCACCGCTCATGCGTAAACCATCTGTTCGGCGTAGTTACGTCGGGACCAGCCTGTCGGGCAAGAAGTTCACCGTACGTGGATCAGTGAGGTAGGGACAGACATGACGATCATGGACATTTTCGCTAAGGCCGTGGCGGCTGATGATGCCGCTGGTGCTGCCCTCATTGACTGTGTGGTCTATGACTTCATGGCTGATCTGGTTGAGGTGAACAAGGCTGATTTGAACGAGGTGTATGCCTTGTGGGCGTTGGATCGTGTGCAGATTGCGAAGAAGACGTTGGCGAAGTCTTATGTGAACACGGTATCTAAGGGGAGTTATCCCTTAGATGATGTGCATCAGGCTGCTGCGTGGCTTGCGGGGATTGAAAAGTTTGTGGCTGCTGCGGCAAGTGGTGAGGTGTCTAAGGCGGGGGACCGTGAATGGTGGACGGTTGGAAACAAGCGCGTACAGCGCTCCGTTGCCCGTGACGCGTCGGGCCGGTTCACCCGTGGTGTAAACCAGAATCTTTCTCGCACGGTTTCTCCTGCGGACAAAGACCGCATGGCTCCTGAACTGAAAAATTTTTCCGATGGCACAAACTGGATTGGCGGAATGACTTCGACGGCTGCTGCTGAGCACCAAGGTCAGTACGAGGAAGCCATTGCTATTGCTACTGAATTTAAGGACGCACTTGGCGGGGCAAAAGCTGACGCAATGTTCATGGTGCAGGGCCCTGATGGGTCTATCCGCAATCTACGTACGCCCATGAAAGACCTCGACCGTAAGAACACAAAGATCAAGGGCATTCGCGCTGACGACAAGATTCTCGGTGTTGAGGTGGCTCCTAGTTTTGGGGCAAGTGCTGCTGAGGCTGCCAAGATTGCTGAGTTCAATCTGCTTGGTGGTGCGGGTGGTTCGGCGCTGGCGCAGTTGGCAATGACGGATCCAAAGCTACGCGCGAATCTTGCCCAGTCACTCAAGATGCCAAAGGCGTCAGAAGACAAGGGCAACTTGACTCGCTTGTTTGGCATTCTTGCTTCGGGTGGGGCTGTGCTGTCGGGTGTGTCAGGTGCGGAGAAGATCGGGGAGATGGCCGCCTTGGTGGGAACGATGGGCCCGCAGGCTGAGCAGGTCCTTGGCCCGTATGTGAAGCGGTCGGCGTACCGGTACCGGGGCACGGAGACCACTCCTGCTGCTGGGTTGCGTGATCCGCAAGCGGTGTTGTCTTTTGAGCAGGCTGACAAAGTCAAGAGCGATTTCCCGATGGCTTCGGGTAGTTCACTGACGATGCACGCTCGGGCTGATGCGGCCTCGAGCATTCTTGCGGAGACGATCCCGCAGGATCCAATTGTGGCGCGTTTGTCTGAGGCTGCCGGTCAGGTGCTTCCGTCACAGGGTGTCATTTATGACCAGAATGGCAAAATTGTCAGCCAGTCTGTCGGGTTTACGGACGACCATTACTTGCCTTTTGACTTGTCTAACCTTGGTCGCTTGCGAGGTGGGCAGTATGTGCGTACCCGTCAGCAGGGTGGCTTGACCGGTGAGGATATTTACACCGCTGTCATGTCTGGTGCCCGACAGGTGCAGGTTGTGTCTGGTTCGGGTGTGTTCACACTGGAGATGGCCCCTGATTTCCGTGGCGCTCGGGCGATGAGCGACAAGGCCCGTGGCATGTATGACCGTTACCTAAAGATTTTGGATGCGGTGGATGAGTCGGGTCTGTACCTCGAGGACATCCCCACGAAGCAAAAGCAAGAGATTTACACGCAGGCTCGCGCGACCCTTGGTGACAACGCCGAGGACAGCGATGTGAAGGCTTTGGCTGAGGCAAACGTTGATCGTGCCCGTAGAGCTGCGCAGACGATTGAGCCACAAGATGAGTTGCTGGCGGCAACGAACGCGCTGCGTGAGGCTGGCGGTTCCCCACGTGATGGGGAAACTGCGATGGATGCCTCTAAGCGGTTGCGCGGCAAGGAACGCCGGATTTTTGATGATGCTTACTCGGAGCAGATTGAGGAGATCCGGGCGTCTAAGACAAACAAGTTGCGCCTAAATGCTGAGGGTTATGCGGTGGCGTTGCAGACGTTGAAGGAGCAGTTTCCGTATTTCATCGCTGATGCGAAGTATCGGGAGTTGCGTTCGCTGCCGACGGATAAGACGCAGAATCTGCCGAAGACTCGCCGGTATGCACAGGATCAGGGGTACGCGCAACCGGGCAGTTTGCGTGCGCGAAGTGTGGAGACGGGGTTCTACAACCCGGGTGAAATTGAGCCACGAGCAAAGCAGCAACGGGGTCGTCCTGCGCGTGAAGAGTCTGCTGAGGTTGCTACACCTAGTGGTGGGTCTACTACACCGGAAGTAAAGTCTGAACAGGTCACACCAGTGCAAGAAAAAGCTACTAATGTGGGCGCTCAGACGGTTTTAAATAACGGGAACCGGATGACGGACAAAGTGCTGTCGGATACTGGTGCGGCGATTATCGAGGCGGCTAATGCTCTCCCGCAGACTCGCATGTTGAGTGGAACGATTGCGTTGCCGTTTGAGTCGCTATCGGACAAGACCGAGCGCGTGAAGTGGCTTCTTAGCCAGAAGAATGGCGAGTTGGTAGTGGGAGCTTTGACTGGTCCTGCTGCGGATAAGGCCGCTGAGGCACTATCCGATGAAACTGTGGTCAGAAACGCTCTCACACAGATTTTGTCTGGGGATGGTATTGATGACTGGTTCTCCAGCGGTAACACGTTTGGTGGGGAGCAGACACCTGAAGGTGCAGTTTCATGGCTGCTGAGTAAGGGCAAGGCTGCGGGTGAAGCCGCTGCAATGAAGCAGGGATTGGTGAAAACTCCTACAAATCCTGAGGACATCATTAACCACCGTGGCCTAATGCCACTTCAGATGTCGGGGATTGCCAACATCGGTACGGGTGATGAATTCAAGTTGTTTGCAGCTGAGAATGAGGAAATTTCAACTCTTGCCCGCGTGCTGGCGTTTAATGGCGGGGAGTTGCAAACACTGCCTCAAATCGCTCAGCGTGCAGGTGAGCAACTCGATGCCATCAAGGCAATTTCTACGGCTAAGGATGCGTTCCTTAAGGATGTCAGGGCTAATCCCAGTAGGGATCTTGAAAAGGTCAAACTCAGTCAGTACGTCACTGATGATGAATGGAAGAAGGCCACAGGTAAACCGCTGCCGGACACCGTGGGGGCGCTGTCGGAATACGACGCGTCGGCTAAGTCGATGCAGGTGCAGCAGGCGTGGAGCCTTGCTGCGACAGGCAGGATTATTGAAGCATCTGAAGGTGGTGATGTGTTCCCAAAAGCGGGAAGCCGGCTGCTGGAGCCGGTCGGGAAAGCAGCCCGGAGGCCACTGTTGACGGTGACGGGACGGCCAATGACGCTCGAGGAAATGCTGTAACGGAGTCCATTGATATTGATCAGGTCTACAACATTCAGGACAACATTGATGCGATGGTGGGTCTGGATTCGGTGAAGGACAAGATCGACACTTTGGTTAACTCGGCAATCGTGCAGGACCGCCGCCGCCAAGAAGGCTTTGACGTCCCAAAGCGTGACCTCAATCTGCTGTTTGCAGGTCCTCCCGGCACGGGTAAGACCACGGTGGCGAAGGAGATTGCGCCGTTGTATTACGCACTTGGGTTGGTGCCGACTGAAAAGTACGAGTCTGTAACTGGTGACGATCTCAAGAGCCAATACAAGGGTGGTTCAGCGAAGCAGGCTAAGGAAACTTTCCAGAAGGCCAAGGGTGGTGTTCTGTTTGTTGATGAGGCGTACGCGCTGGTTTCTGGCGAGAACGACGATTACGGCAAGGAAGCCATTGCTGCGCTGCTGCCGCTGATTGAGAGTAATGACACGGTGGTGATCTTCGGCGGTTATGCCCCTGATTTGAAAAAGCTACTGAGCACCAACCCGGGGCTAAAGTCTCGTTTCGGTGAGACGCTCGATTTTCAGTCATATACGCAATCTCAGCGGGCTAAGATCGCCATAAACTACCTGACCAAGAACAAGTACGACCTTGATAACGGGGCAAAGGGGGCGTTCAAGGACGCTGTGCTGCTCACTGGTGATGGTAATGCTCGTGACGTTATGCAGTTGGTGGGCCAGGTGCTGTACGCGCAAGAGAACCGGGTTGCACGGAATCAGACAGCGAACGTCAACGAGATCACTACTGCTGATGTGGAAACTGGTTCGTTTGTTTATCAGGATTCGAATGCACCGGATAACCGTTTGATTGACCAGATGAAGGTGAAGGCCTGAGGTGAACCGTTGGTGGGCGGATCCGCGGGACGCGTTCAGTACGTTGGAGTGCGTCGATTCTTCTGACCCCGTTCAGGGTGTGGGTACTGCGGTACTTGGGTACCACGGGCTCTCTGAGGGCGTTTTGAGGCCTTTGACAGAACAGACCCTTGTTGATGTCAGCACTGTTTCCAAAGCCTTAGAAAGCCTTGATTTGGCTCCTGTGGCTAAAGCGTTGGCTAATGCAACCCGACCGGTGGTGGGGGATGCAGCTGAGCGGTACGGGGAGTTGCTGGCGCGGGACTTGCATGATCGTGCGGTCGAGTCCACTGGGCGGCTAATTTTGAATCTGGTATCTACGGGGATGGCGTGGCCAACGGCGATTGATAGGGCAGCCAGTGTTCACGGTGTCCCTGTGGAACGACTGGGTAAGGCTGGGTCGGTGCTGCGTGCTCCTGCGTTAGCAAAAATTGCTCAAGCGGATGTTGCTGACCGGGTGTTGATGGAGTACGCCTCCCATGTGGGTAATCGGGAGTACACGCCTGAGGTTGTTGCTAAGGCGCAGCAGCGGGAGCGAGAGTTTAAAGAAGAATTAGTCAACAGGGATGCAATGGGCAGGTTCTCCGATAAGCCGGAGCGGAGCCTTGCAGGTTTAGGGGCCGAAGCAAAGCAGGATTTTCTTGAGCGGCAGGCCAGACGCCAGCGCCGCAAAAAGAAGCAGAACAATCGCGCTGAGCAGACGCAGGTATCTGACCTTGCTGCTGCACTTATGGCTCGGGACTCAGAGGCCAAAAACAAGCCTTTGACCATGCTGGCTTGGGAAGCCAAAACCAGTCCTAAGGATGCGCTGGATGCTGAGTTTGATGCGTTGCAAGACAAACTCATTGAAAACATGCGTGACAAAGAAATTGAGAAAATGCGTCAGCGTGCGATCGATAAAGCAATTGATGCGCTAGCGAACCGCAAAGCGCTTACCGATGATGATTTTGAATCAATCCCTGACTTGCTTGAGGTTCCTGATGACATCTTGCTAAACGGGGATTACTACCCCGGTTGGGTGGGCGGCTCTCGTGACGGAATCTTGTTTGCTTTGGTGGATAAGCGAGCGCTGAAAGAAGCTGTTGAAGTGGGCGGTTTTAACTGGGCAAAGTTAGTAGAAACCGGCGCTGTTTACACGTTAGAGCCTTTGGATAAAGAGCAAATGCAGCAAGCGGTGCTGGGTTTTTCAGCCAAATTTGGTGAAGGCGAGCCTCTTAACGATGTGGCAGTTCTTGCTTTTGATGGCTTGGTTGCTTATGACGAGGATTTCACGGCTGGTGATAAAACATATCTAGCTGAGGCTGGGGTTTATAAAACCAGTACGCGTAATAAGGTGACGGGGCAAAAAGGGTTGGAATTTGACGATTATTTAGATTTAGAGTTGAAGGGATATTCCACTCCGGGGATAAATTCTGGGCCTCGGGTACCGATCACACTGCCGCACATGACGGTGGTGTTGGAAAATGACAAAGACTTTAGAAACCTGCCGGGTAATGATTTTACGAAGTCTGACCGGTGGGATGAGAACGAGGTCGTTCGGGACGCTTTAGGGCGGTTCGCTGAGGAAGGTCAGAACACGGGGGCGGTTTTGAGGGATGAAAACGCAGAGCGCAGGGCTCGTATGGAGCGCCGTAAGCGCCGCCAGAAGAAGCAGGGCCAACAAGCTCAAGGGCAAACCAATGATTTGGTAGCAGCGCTTCAAGCTCGTGACGCCCAACAGTCCACTCAGTCGGACGCCCGGCGCCAGGATCGCTCATTGTCATTGGCTGAAATGAAAAATGACGTAGCGCAAGACCGAATTTTTGACGATATGCAGGAGCAACTGATTGAGCGCCTGCGCCAGCGGGAGTTAGATAAAGCGTTGGCAAAAGTTACCCAACGTCAAAAAAGACTTGTGTCGTTTAAAGACACGCATGAAGAATGGCGTGGCCTTAAAGCAATGAAGTTTGCTAATGACGGAGACATGGGCACATTTACGGAAATCTTTGATTTTGATCCGTACACGGGCAAGTCGCTTGAGTTGGGTGGTGTTACCGATGCAGCGCAGCGAATGGACACCATCGATTTTGTAATGGACCGACTCAAAGATTCCCAAGCGGTAGTGGAAGGAATGTTCTACAACAGCCGAAATCCAATGGTGGGTGTACCAATTCCGGCTGGGGAATTGGGTACTGCCCGATGGGGAAATATTGCGGAAACGCCGTGGAAGGGTTTCTTGGAGGCTCAGGCTGCTGCCGAGGAGATGAATAAAGCGTCAAATGATGCTACTCGGGAGTGGATGCCGATGGTGCGTTTTGACGATGAGCATCGTGAATTTCCTATGTATAGGCCGTTTATTGTGGAGGTTGTAAAGCTCGATGAGGATGTCGTGGTGCTTGGCTCTGATGCAGAATGGGCTGCACTGCGCCGTGGTGACAAGGTGGCGCTGGAACCATTGACTGGTTACAACGATGACCCTGATCAGCCTGGTCAGGGCACAATTAAAGAATTGTTTTATGCGGTGGGGTCGGAAGAGTCTGTGGGTCATGACAGTGAACTTCATGACAGAAGTGACTTCTACGTACGTGCATTTCGCATCAAGACGTAGCAGAATGCTCCAGAAGGAGGCTTCCTGATGGATTCCAAAACAGCCGTTGATGCCTTGTACCGCGTCGACCCCGGATTTACAGCTTTGTGCGAGACCTTGTTGGGCGATGCTGTGGATGCCCGTGAGGTGTGGTCGTACGTGTACGGCAACGAACCAGTCGTGAAGATGAGCCCTGATTCGTCTTCGCTCCACGTAAACCGACCCATGGGCGCAAATGGCAAGAAGCGCAAGGGCAAGCTTAAGCGCACGCAAGCAATGATTACAGATCCTGCACAACAGATGGAGTCTGGTTCTGGGTACAACAAGCCCTCTGAAGGGTCCAGCATTTTGGGTTACTCGGTCACGAAGGCTGATGATTCCTTTGGTGTGACGTGGGTGGGGGAGTTTTCCAAAACTGACGATGACAAGCGCCAAGTTTTTGGTTGGGCTTCTGTGGTTGAGGTTGACGGGCAGCCTGTGATTGACCGTCAGGGTGACTGGATCACTCCTGAGGAGATTGAAAAGGCCGCGTATGAGTACGTGGTGAAGTCCCGCGTTGGTGGTCATCAGCACAAGCGCACCGATAGTGGAGCTTTTCATGCGTCGGACATGATCGAGAGCATCGTGTTCACGCCAGAAAAGATCGCAAAGATGGGTTTGCCGGATGAGTTTCCTGTGGGCTGGTGGGTTGGCTACAAGGTTCATGACGATGAGACATGGGCAAAGGTGAAAAAGGGTGACATTACGGGGTTTTCAATTCATGGGCGCGGGAAGCGTCAGAGTGTGGATTCCTGATGGAGATGCCTAACAGTGGCTCTGTGGCGTTCGGTAAGTCTGATCAGGTGCAGGATCTGCCGATCCCGGAGTGGGCGAAGCAGAACTTCGCGACGCGGCCAAACGCGATGCTGAGCCCGTTGAACATCCATGCTTCGTCTGGGCAGATGGCTGAGGGGTACCGCAAGGTTGCTGGTAAGCGCATTTGGCCGTGGCAGCGCAAACGAGTCCGTGAGGGCGCTAACCAAGTGGCGTTGGGTCGGACGACCTTGTATCAACCGCTTGGTTCGGGTAGGAGCTATTCATGAGTGAGCGGACACGTACTACGAAGCGGAAGGAACGCCGGCAGGCCCGTGATGAGGGCATTGAGGCGGGTATTGATGCGATGTATAAGCGCAGCAAAGGACGTCTGGTGTCGCTTGCAAAGCGGGACGCTGACTTTGAGCGCAGGCAGGCCCAAGTGGGTCTGGCGTCGAACATTCTTGGCATTGCTGCTGGCACGGCTGCTCTTGCTACCGCGGCGAAGAACCCTGCCTTGCGTAAACCAACTGCTGACAATGCAGGACCGGTGACTCGCCGAGCCATGCGCAAGATCAAGACCCCGAAGGGCAAAGCAGCGCTGATCGCTGCTGGTGCTGGCGGGGCGCTGGCGCTTCAGGGCGCTAACCTTGGAGGAGACGTCGTGGCAAATCGTGTGTTGAGTCGTGAGGCGAAAGTGGGTAAAGCTATGGACAAAAAGGAAACAATAAGCACGGTTGCAAATAGTGCCCTGCTGGGTTCGGCTGGTGGCTACCTTGGCTACAAGTTGGGACGCCCTAGTGGTTTCGATACTGCCCGTCAGCGGATCATCAACGATCAAATGACGCAGAAACTGGGCCCAGAAAACGTTGCCGCGATGGGTGCTGCTGGTCGTAAAGCAAAGGCTAAGGCTGTGTTTACCGGCCAGGGCGCAAAGACTATGGCTCGTGGGCGTCTGCGCCGCATGTCTGGTAGGTCAAAGTTGGCTTTGAGTATCGGCGCTGGTGGCGCGCTTCTTGGTGGCGCTAGTGGATACTCGGCAGCCTCAAAGTCAATTGAGCAGTCGTACATCAGTAAGTCTGACCCTGTAACGGTTACTGGTCATGGTCAGTCGCTGGTGGAGAAACGAAACTTCAACGCTGAGGCTGATCGTCAGCGTCGGTTGGGTTTATATGCAGGCGCTGGTCTTGGTGCCGGTGCTGTCCTAGGTGATGCGGCTCGTCGACGGATGCCGCGCATTGAAGAAGAACTAAAAGATGGCCGCAAAATCAAGCGTTTTGATATGCCAAAGGGTCGTCGTGGCCGTTTGACATTGGCAGCATTGGCTGGCGGTGCGGCGTTGAGCGCTGGTGGTGGCGTGGGTGCATATCGACGTGGAATCTCTGAACGGAACAACACTTACCTGTAATTAATGACGTAACGGGACGGGCCACGGGCAACCGTGGCCCTTTCTCGTGTCACTATGAAACGTAGTGCATCAAAGTAGCAATCAAGTCAAAAAAATATACCTCGTGGGGTAGTGCGTGAAGCATTTTGATGCTCCAATATGAGATCACCATGAAGAAGCCGATCAGTAAGTTAATGGATCTCGACATTGACGAGGTTTCTCTTGTCGACCGTGGAGCCAACCAGCACTCACTGGTCTCCTTTTCCAAAAGCCTTACAGAGGCCGAATACTCGGAGGAATCCATGAATGACACCATCGCTGTATTCAGCGAAACGGGTGATCCCGTAGACATTGACTCGCTGAATGATGGCGATGTCGTGTATGACGCGGATGGCTACGCCCTAGAGTTTCTGATCGACCCTGAAGAGGATGACGAGGCCGATGAGGCCGCCGCTGCCTTCGTAGGTGTTGGTAAGTCCCTTTCCGCGTTAATCCTTGAGGATTTCTCAAAGGCTGTCACAGAAAAGGATCGCGAGGCCGTCATCGCCAAGGCGATGGACGAGGTCTCTAAGGCGCAGGAAATCGCCAAGCAGGCGATTGCTTACGCCGAGGCTGAGCGCGACGCCCGTATGACGGATGCGTTCATTTCCAAGGCTGCGGAGTACAACCTCCCAGTTTCTGCCGAGGTCTTCGGCCCGATCCTTAAGAGCCTTGCTATGGCCCTTGATGAGGATCAGCTTGAAGTCTTGGACAACATTTTCAACTCCGTCGGCGACGCCCTCTACAACGAGATTGGCTACGTCGGGGAGTCGAGCAATTCGTCGGTGCTTGACCAGGTCAACGCCATGGCATCTGAGTTCATCGGTAAGGCCGATGTTTCACACGCTGCTGCGGTTACGGCCCTGTTTGCGGACAACCCGGCGGCGTACGACGCATACATCTCCGAGACGGGACGGTAAATAACCATGGCTTTCGAAGAGCAAATTTCCAGTATCTCCCTTGCCGCTGATGCGAGCATCGGGATTTACACCGGAGTTCCCGGGCAGCCAGGTTCGGCCGTTCCTAACTCCGGAATGCAATACCGGTTTGTAAAGGTAACCGGTAAGGCACAGTGCGGGCTCGCCACGGCAGCCGCTGACCGCGTGGTTGGCGTGCTCCAGAACAAGCCGCAGCAGCCAGGCGCAGCAGCCACTGTCGGTATCTGGGGCGTCAGCTTCGTTACCGCTGGTGGAGCAGTTGCTGCCGGCGACAGCGTTGATCCCGATGCCGATGGACGTGCAGTTAAGTCCGCCGGTCGTGGAAACGGCGTTGCATTGTCCGCTTCGGCTAACGCAGGCGAGCTCATCTCCGTCCTGCTCACACTCTGAGAAGGAAGGTAGAAGATAATGCCTAGCCCAAGCCAGTCTGATCTGCACGTAAACGTGCCGCTGACCAACGTCAGCATCGCGTACATGCAGTCCTCAGACGCATACATTGCGGATAAGGTCTTTCCGAAGGTCCCCGTAAAGAAGCAATCTGACCTGTACTGGAAGTACAGCAAGTCCGATTGGCGTCGCACTGACGCAGCCCGTCGTGCCCCCTCGACTGAGTCAAAGGGTGTCGGCTGGAACATGGACACCGATCAGTACTTTGCACACGTTTACGCCGTGCATAAGGACATCGATGACCAGCTGCGGTCCAACGCTGATTCGAACTTCAACCTTGATCGCGACGCGACCGAGTTCATCACCAACCAGCTTCTGCTGCGCCGTGACCTCGACTGGAACCAGCAGTACTTCCAGCCGGGTGTGTGGGCCAAGGATCTGACCGGTGGTACGGACTTCACCAAGTGGAGCGATGCAGGTTCAGACCCAATCGGTGACGTGGCTGAGTGGATCCTTGAGTTCCGCAAGCTGACCGGTTTTGCACCCAACAAGATGGTTCTTGGCGCTGAGGTCATGAAGGCCCTCAAGCAGCACCCAGACATCATCGACCGCATCAAGTACACCCAGAAGGGAATCGTTACTGAGGACCTCATCGCGACGCTGTTCAACGTTTCGGAGCTCTACACGAGCTACGCGACTATCGCGACTGGCCCGCAGATCGACGATGCTCGTTCACAGGACGCAGCAGCCACGTTCGACTTCATCTCCAACTCGAAGTCGATCCTCCTGGCTTACGCCCCTGCTGGGCCGTCCCTGATGACCCCTTCGGCTGGTTACACGTTTACGTGGACTGGCTACCTCGGTGGCAACGCTGAGGGAATCAAGGTGAAGCGCTTCCGTATGGAGGCCATCGCCTCGGATCGTGTTGAGTCCGAGATGACCTACGACATGAAGGTTGTCTCTCAAGATCTCGGCACGTTTGCGAAGGCGGTCGTGGCCTGATGTTTCAGGTCCCAAGCAATGTTGTTGTCCGTCGGCCGATCTCCCTTAATGGGGCAATCGTGCCGGCGGGCACATCGCTTTCTCAGGAGCAAGTTAAAGCTCTTGGCCGCAATCTAAATGCCCTGCTGGATTCGGGCTACGTGGTGGCGACTCCTGATCCGTTTGCTCGTAAGGGAAAGGCTCGCCCGACTCCTTCTTCACTACCTCCGGTTATCCGTGACGCGATGATTAAGAAGTTGGGAACTCCTCTTGGAGTGTCTGCAACTGTGGCGGGTAATGCAATCAGCGTTTCTGTGACTGGCGGCGTGCAGCCGTTTACGGTGACGATTGATAACACAAATCCGCAGACAAAGTCGTCTCGTACTTTTGCTTTCACAGGCATTAATGCTGGTGATCACGAGATTGAGGTTGTAGACGGTTCGGGGGCTAAGGCTTCTTGCTCGGCTTCTGTAACCGTTGCTAACGAGGAACCTAAGAAGCCCCGCAAGAAAGATGAGGGCGAAGAATGACCGCTCCTGCGTTCGAGATGGTGGACTCAGCGCAGGTTCGCCGTAAGGCTGTAAAGAAGCCTTTAGGCCCTCAGTACGTGGCGCGAAAATCAATGCAAATCGGTGGTCGAAAGATCCGGATTGGCGATGTTGTTCCTGAGGCTGTTTCATGGCCTCGGATTGAGTCGTGGATTCGGGCTGGCTACCTCGATGTAGTGGAGTAGTTATGGCTGGTGAGTCGCTTGTTGAGTTGAGCAAGGCGTTTCCTTCCATAGGGGCGTTAAAACCTATGCAATCAGCGTTAAAACCTATGCAATCAGCGTTAAAACCTATGCAATCAGCGTTCGCACGCGGTGCTAAAGGACGAAAAATGGGTGCACCAAGAAAGCCCACTGGTGTATTCCCAACACCTAATCAAATAAGGGCAAATAAAGCGGGTTTGCTTGTAAACCAGTACCGGACACCCCTGGCAGCTATGGCTGCTGGTGGCGCTGCTGGGGCTGGGGCTGGGTATCTGGCAGGTCGCAAGAAGGACGACTAGCCATGTGGTCGTATAGCGGTGACCCAGCAACGTCTGAGAAGGACGCGATCCGGTTTTACATCGGTGACATTGATGATTCTCTCCAGTTGCTGTCGGATGAGGACATCAAGTTTCTGGTCGATACGTGGGGTCCTAAGTACAAGTCGACGATTCTGACTGCGGCTGTGGCTGCGGAGATGGTCGCCAATCATTTTGCCCGTGAGGTGAGTGTTTCTGCCGACGGTGTGAGCGTTGGCAGCAACGAGTTGCAATCAAAATACAACTTGCTTGCGGAAAACCTTCGGGATTTGTACAAGGTGGAGGAGCAGGGTTCGCCAATCATTCCTGGGTTGTTGTGGGATGGGACGTATGACCCGTTGATCATGCCGTTGCGGTTTGGGATTGGGTTTACCGATAACTATGCCGCTGGTCGTCAGGACTATGGTGATTATGACCCGTCTGGGTATCCGAACTATGGCGGTGGGTCCCCTAATGGCCCTCTTATTGAGCCTGATGCTGCTGATGAGGGCGGTGGGCCGTAATGGTGCAAGCGGGGCCGCTTTCATTTGATGTGACTCGGCCACGGTTTTCCACGAAGACGGGTGCGTACATCGCTCGGGTGTATGCAGAGCGGAACATGGATGCGTCTGTGGTGATTTCGCGCCCTGACAATCCTGACTTTGCCCCAGATACGGGAAAGTTGTTTGCGGACACAATGTTTGAGGTGTATTCGGGTAAGGCGCGCGTGTACAACGTGCAGGGGCCGTTGACGATGGGTATTGGTGATGAGCCGACGTATTTCTCGTCCACGTACGTGTCGATTCCGTTGGCCGTGGAAGATCCGTTTAGTAAGCCTCAGATGGAAGTGGCTCAGTCCACTCGAGTGGATGACATTGTCCAGGTAATTCGGCATCGGGACCCTTTGATGGTGGAACGGTATTTCCGGGTGATGGATGTTGAGGCGGGTAGTCAGTTCCCTGCGGTACGCCGAATGCAGTGTGTGGGCATTCAGGCGTCTAAGCAGTGGGGTAGTCCACAGATTCCTACTGAGTGGATTATCCGGTGACGCCGGCTGAACTGGCGCGAGCTTTGGACACTTTGGTAAGTGAAGAGGCGGCGCAACGGGCTATTGAGGCAGGCGCGCGGGATGCGTTGAAGGGCGTGCGGGTTCGTGGGCATCGGATTGCAATGTCTGGGCCTCGAATTCGAGTCACCGGACCCATAGCTCCTGCTGTGGCTGAGCGACTTGCTACGCAGGCTGGTAAAGGCGCTGAGCGCGGTTTGAGGGAGATGCTGCCGTGAGGATGACGCCGGAGGAGTTTGTATTGCGGTACGTGGGACTGGTGGAGGTGTACAACGCTATGTCTGATGACGACAAGGAAGCCGTCACAACAGAGTTTGTCAGGTATCAAGCTGTTAAAGAGGAGTGGGTTACTCGGTTTGTGGGTAATCCGTGATCAATATTGGGCAGTTGACGAGTCAGGTTGTAATGGCTTTGGCAGAAGAGTCGAATCAACTGGTGGGCGATGGGATCGCGCCCGATGGTGGCGGCTGGTTGTCGGGGCAGCCGAATGTGTCGGCGTTTGTGCCGTATGGCGTTGTGGTGTTTACGGGGGCAACGTTGAGTGATCCCGCGCTGCGGTATGCCGAGCAGATCCGGTCATGGGAAACAGGGTGGCGGCTGTCAAGTTTTGGAGGTTCTCGGGAGCAGTGCGATTGGGTGGCAGCGTTGGTGCGGAACGCACTCGATGACTGCATCGGACAAGAGTTTGGCGCATACCGAGTCACTATGGCGCAGTGGCGATCACTTGGACCCATGACTCGCAATGACTCCGTTGATCCACCCATGTGGAGCGTTTCAGATACGTTTACTTTGCGCTGCGATGCGTAAAGACTTTGCACTCTGACCCATTTAGACTCACTCATAGTCACTCGCGCGAGTACTAACTAGTCGAAAGGCGACCGCCATGCGGATCATTCCGAACGAGAACAGCTGGGTGGGCTTTACTAAGACCCGTCCAGCAAACCTGCAAGCTCCAACTGAGGCTGAAATATCCGGATCAACAAACTTGACCAGTTTTATCATCTCAATCACGGCACAATCGCAAGGCAACACCGTCCCCACACCGAACATTGACTCGCTGTTCGAGACTTCGGTCCCGGGCACTAGCCAGGCATCGTTCAGTGCGGACATGTACCGCGACGACGCGGCCGACACCGCATGGACCACGCTGCTGCGTGGCACCACGGGCTACTTCTACATCTCCCGCTTCGGCGGCTCCGGCACAGGCTACGTGCCCAAGGTTGGCGACAAGGTGGAAGTGTGGCCGGTCCGCATCGTGTCCCGCACCGCTTCGGCGATGGCGTCAAACACCGCTCAGACATTCACCTGCACCGCTTCGGTGCCGGAGGAGCCCGCTGAGAACGCGGCTGTTGTTGCTACCGCTGCCCGCCAGCCCGTTGAGGCTGGCAAGTAACCCATGCACGACCCGCAGGAGCCATTGGACGGCCTAGAAGCTGATCTGGTGGCTCCTGCGGTGCAAGTTCCGAGCCCAACCAGGGCGCAGACCAGTCGGAGGAAAAAGACAATGACCACAGCAAACACACGCCGCCCAGCGACGTTCAAGGACCTGCTTCACAAGCCAGCGCGTACCAAAGAGGTCGCTCTGAAGGTTCCTGACGAGGGCGGGACGATCATTGAGTACGTCGTCACCCTTCGCGCGATTGGCTCCAAGTCCTATGACGTACTCGTTGGTATGCACCCGCCCACGGCTGAGCAGAAGAAGGACGGCGCGTCCTACAACCCTGACACTTTTGGTCCGGCACTGATCTCGTCTTGCGCTGCTAGCCCACTGATCACGCCAAACGAGGCGAAGGAGTTGTGGGAGTCCGATGAGTGGAGCCGTGGCGAAGTTATGGAGTTGTTTGTGGCTGCTGTGGAGGTGTGCAGCAGGGGGCTCGATGTCCCTTTTACCGCAACCGACTCCGATACGACGCAGCCTTCCAGTTAGAGGTCGGCTGGTGCTCTGACCATGGGCTTCCACATTCAGCGTTGCTGGATTGGGAGGCCGAGGACAGGGCCAAGCTTGTCGCCCACTTGCTGGAGCAAGGCAGTAAATGCCAGTCTTGCGGCACCGCAGGGTGGGAGTGGGAGGAGGACCGATATGCGTATGAGCCATCGGTCCAACAGTGCTGGGGTTGTTACCTCAAGGAGTTCGCTCGCGATGACATCCAAGGTATGGCTGGCGGGCGCATCGTTTTGGTGCCCAAGCACGTGGCTTCCAAGCAGCGTGACGTTGCAAAGCCGCGTCCGCTATCTGCCAGTGAACGGGATGACTCATGAGTGAGTACATGGTTGAGGTTGGCCTCAACCTGAACGCGGACAACTACGTCACCACGATGGGTCAGGCCGTCAACCTGACGAAGCAGTACAGCGAGGTTGCTTCCGGTATTCCAGGTGCGGTTCAGGGGCTGTCGAAGTCGATGGTGAACGCCACGATGGCGGTCACGGGGTTCAACAAATCCAATTCGGTCGGCGTAGATACAGCTGCCTCGTATGAGAAACAGTTGTCGAACATTGAGGCCAAGACGAAGGTCATGGGCGGCTCGTTTGAGAAGCTGTCAAAGACTACAAAATCTTTTGCGCGTGATTTCCCCATTGGGATGGGTCAAGCCACGCAGGTGATGGAGACGCTCCAGAAGCAGGGCATCAAGTCTGAGATGCAGATGGCGTCGTTGGGTAAGTCGTTCATCAAGTTGGGTGCGGCGACGGGTACGTCGAGCGCTGCTATGGGTGCTGAGTTCCTTCAGTTGTCTAAGACGATGGGTAATGGGATCAGCCAGTTCGAGAAACTGTCTGATTCGCTGGTGTACACGACGGCGAAGATCGGTGGTTCCGCGCCGGCTGTGGTGGCGTTCTCCAAGGCCCTGGCGCCGGTGGCCTCGACGGTGGGGCTGTCTCAGACCGCTGTGATGGGCCTGTCCACGGCGATGAGCAAACTGGGTGAAGACGGCGGTTTTGCCGCGAACAGCCTGAACAAGGTGCTGCTGGACATGAACCGGGCGGTTCGCGATGGCGGCCCGGAGTTGAAGGCGTACGCCGACCTGATGGGCACGACGGGGGAGAAGCTGACGGGCCTGTTCAAGTCAAACCCTGCTGAGGTGTTGGCGAAGTTCTCTGAGGCTGTGGCTAAGGAAGGCCCGAACATTTCCCGGTCCCTTGAGGCGCTGGGCTTTGACTCT
>Ga0247833_1003743_pt1 | contig 19889 bp, 15 predicted proteins | sample LaCruzMarch2015__7_FD_187117 | JGI IMG/M metagenome (GOLD analysis project Ga0247833, IMG submission 187117) | Freshwater microbial communities from meromictic Lake La Cruz, Castile-La Mancha, Spain - LaCruzMarch2015_8m | ecosystem: Environmental > Aquatic > Freshwater > Lake | place: Spain... | reverse complement strand
ATCCAGACTCATTCCTTGATGATGACTTTCTATCGTTTGCCAATCACAACAATGGCGGGCAACACTTGGATCGTCCTGATCCCTCCTCTCTTGATGACCATTACAGCGCTCCAGGTGCTGAGAAACCTGCAATTATTCCGTGGATGACTAACGCTGTGACAATACCGGAGCATCAGTCCTCGAACAGGCAGCAACAACAAAAATACGATCGGGGATATGGCAATATTGCATACAACAATAATAGTCAACGCAGAATACCGTCGATGATACGTCTGCATAACGAGATTGTATCATTCGTCAACCTCATGTCACCAACAGTTGATGAAATGAAATTGCGTGAAAAGGTTGTCGAACGGGTAACGAAATTAGCCCAAGCAACATTTCGTGGTGAGGATGTGAAGGTACTGCCATTCGGTTCACAGGTTACGGGACTATGCTTGCCGGGTTCTGATATCGACTTTGTCATTCGCCTGCCATCACGTGATCCTGCTGATATATCAAAAAACAATCCCCTTCATCGGTTTGCAGACGCAGTCCTGAACGAGTTTGGTACACGCAGTGAACTTCTTGAGGGTGGTGCACATGATGATGAATATGACGGCAAAAAAGACGACCACCAAGGCAAGGAATACCTATCTTATCTCGAAATCATTGAACAAACACGTGTTCCACTTGTAAAGTTCACTATTGCACCATACGACATTGATGTTGACGTATGCTTCAATCAGCCGCACGGACCAGAAAGCGCAGAATTAATGTTTCGATTTATGGAGAGTATGCCTCCACTACGACCAATGACTATTGTGCTCAAGTACTTTTTAGCAAGTCGTGATATAAACAAGCCATTCACTGGTGGGATTGGAAGTTACCTGTTACAGCTAATGATTGTGAGCTACCTCCAACATCGTGCACGAGAGGATGTGGCTAAGCGACATGGCGCGAGTGGCAAACATTACAATCTGGGTTCATTGTTATTAGACTTTTTGGAATTGTATGGTATGGATTTTAATTATGTTACCACGGGGATATCTGTCCGACACGATGGGTACTACTTCCCCAAGGGATTGTCAGACCGTCGTGAATCATTCTGGCAGCCCACTCGACCTTTTAGTTTAGCAATGGAAAATCCCCTCGACCCAACTGCCGATGTGGGTGCTGGTGCATTTCGGATGCAAATGATTCAACGTATCTTTGGTCATGCATTCAAAACCTTACTCGCATATGTGAGTGAACCTTCTGTGGAGACTGAGTCGATACTGGCACGGATAATCCCGCCAACCGAGGAGATGGAGCGTAGGATGATTGCGAAAGGGAGGTGTGATGACGCGATGAGACATGCGGTTGATTACGACGACGGAGAGGGTGTCGGTGATGAACGCGGTGATGACTCCAAGAAGCGCAAGTCTTCTCAGAAGAAAAGGAGGAGAGATGATCATGGTAGACAAGGCGGTGGTGGAGGAATCAAGAAGAGTCGACATTCCACGTGAGGGGAACTTCCTCCCATCTTGACTTGTCTCATTGTTGAGACCCTCCCACTCAACAGCGCACTGATTGAATATTCAATTCTTTTGACACATGTTAGTACATAACTCTCATCTATTATTATTCAGTTAGAATCGATGCATGAATTGTTTATTTCATGGTACTTGCACTGCGTTCGGCTAAAAGTTTCTTCACTGCCTTCTGTTCCTCAAGCAAAAATGCCCTAACAATACGCATCCGAACGCATCCCCCGCAAGCACTACCACCATATGCACGACTGACGGTCCGTTCCCTCTTCTTCAAGTTCTTGTATGCCGATCCCTTCAAGTGCTTAATCCCAGGCAATGAGCATTTGCAATCGGAGCATCGTGGTCCCTTGGTCGTCTTCTTGATCTTCTGGGCCACGTGACGTCCACCAGGTGTTAGGATGGTACGGATACGTGCCGACCTGGTGTTGTAGGAATGACGTCCTGGACGCGTGACTCTGTTGTCTCCCATAATTGCTAATTGTTATTGATAATGTAAATAATAAATGAGCTGGGATATGAGGAATGAGAGGTTTGAGTGACAAATAAGAAAAATGTAAGAAGATGTGGGAAAGTGTTGATACAGAGCCACTTCAAATACATTAAAAAAGCACCGCCTGCCATGGACGCAACCCAAATAGATCTCGCACGAGTATAGAGCAAGAAGACAATAGCCACACTATTCGGTGGTAATGCTCCGCTCGCATTGCAATATCGTGCAACTCAGATCTCTCACGACTATCAGGCAAGACAGACAATGTTTGAATGAAGCAGCTTGCATTGTTTATCGTGGATATTTGCCGATAAAGTGGAAGTCTCCATCATTATTTGTAATCGTCAAACCGGAGTGACGCCACCGGAGCCGACGTCTGATGCCGCCGCTGCACCGACACCGCTAATCCATACACACCCCTAATGCTTCACCGCCAACCCATCATACAACTCACCGTAAAAAGTGTGTCCTACGTCTTACCGCTCTACTTATTGAAAATAGGTACGATTTCTATGTAGGATTTCATTCTCAAGGCACCAACAAAAATAATACCAACAAAATAATTCATCATGGCAAAAACCGGGTTAGCCAAGGGCATCAACAAGGGCCACATTACCACTGTTCGGGAACGTGCCCCAAGGCCGTCTCAATCGAAGGGGGTGAGTAATTGAATAATTTTATCACATCGAGAGCGTCACAGTTCAACTTTGGGTGCGGGGTCGGGTTGTTGCTTGTTGCGGCTGTGGAGATGTTTTACATCGACAATATTCGTATAACATTTTGTTTACGAGGGAATCACATCGGATAGTCCATAGCATGCATCTTTGATACACCACATACGACCCAGACATCCCAATTATTTAACGATCAAAATTTCTGACATTGCCCACCATCCACACGCTCGTCACAGAAAATCGGTAAGCGGACTGCCCTCTGCCGTGAGATTGCACGGGAGGTTGCTGGACTTGCACCATACGAACGTAGAATTCTGGATATGATCAAGACTGGAGGTTCATCTGCCGATAAGCGTGTATACAAGTATGCCAAACGTCGCTTGGGAAGTCATAAACGTGCCTTGGCAAAGAGGGAGGATATTAAGGCGGTCAACTCGAAGATGCGTGCCAAGCAGGCTCAGGCATAAATAATATGAGATTTGTTTAAGAAGTAGAATTATGAAACAAATTGTTCTTAATAAAAGTCGTCAGTAATACGGACGCACACATGCTTTTTAGCACTTTAATTCTTGTGAAACAGGTGTCGGTACCATGGAAATGTGATTCAACAAAAAATGTCTCCACGAAGCACACATCTTGTGACTTGAATGGAACATACCTTGTGTGGGTTTCAAAGACTTCCTTTGAAATTTGTTAGTCGATGCAAACTTAACAATTGCAGATCCAGCAAAGGACGTGTGTTTACATGCGATCCGTAACAAGCAGAGTTTATTCTGTATCATAACACGTTCATGCAGTTCCTTAAATATTTTTATTTTTCACACAATCAACTTTTATATCTTAATTCAATACATTCACACACTTTAGGTCTTCGGCAGCCTTGATAAGACGTGCAGCCATGGCTTCCTCGCCGGCACGGAGACTCATTCGTGGATCGTAGTACTTCTTGTTTGGCTTATCGGGTCCCTCCGCATTGCCAATCTGTCCCTGTAGGTAGTCGTGGTACTTGGCCTCGTATGCGCGAACACCATCCCAAAATGCCCACTGAGTATCCGTATCAATGTTCATCTTAACAACACCGGCACCGATTGCGTATTGGATATCCTCGACACTCGATCCTGACCCTCCATGGAAAACGAATTTCATTGGCTTATCATCATCGGACCCAAGCTTCTCCTGAATGTATTTTTGGGAGTTGTAAAGGATGATGGGCTGCAGGTCAACATTGCCGGGTGCGTAAACTCCGTGAACATTACCGAACGAAGCAGCGCATGTGAATGCACCGTTGGGGACCTTTGACAACTGTTCATAAGCATAGTAAACTTCCTCCGGCTGAGTGTACAAACGAGATGAGTCAACGTCGCTGTTATCTACACCATCCTCCTCTCCTCCCGTCACACCAAGTTCGAACTCAAGTAGGATCCCGACCTTAGCGAACTTCTCGAGGTATGACTTGCAAATAGCAATGTTCTCCTCAAGAGGTTCCTCCGACAAATCAAGCATGTGCGATGAGAAGAGAGGTTGGCCAGTCTTGGCAAAGTGCTCCTCCGATGCAGTGAGGAGTCCGTCAATCCATGGAAGCCAGGCCTTTTGGCAATGATCCGTGTGCACGACAACGGGAACGCCATACAACTTGGCAACCTCGTGAACGTGTTTGGCACCGGCGATGGTCCCTGCAATCGAGGCCTGGTCATTCGCGTTGCTAACGGCCTTACCTGCAATGAATTGTCCACCTCCCTTGGAGAATGTTACCATGATCGGACCGCCGTATTTCATGGCGGCTTCCATGCATGAGTTAATAGAGTTTGTCCCAACGATGTTGACTCCCGGGATGGCGTATCCACGTGCCTTGGCGTCATCGAGGAGATCGACGAGCGCTTTTCCAGTGACAACACCAGGCTTGATGGACGCCGGGAGCTTAGCGTACGTCTATGTTATGTGAACGAATAAAAAATATAAGCGATCAGTATTGGATAGTCATCATTGTTCTTTTTGCTGCTCCTTGTCAAGCCTCACCTTGGCGCCTTCGGTGGCGGTCCCAGCCGCCATGTTCAACGCATTATTACGACTGCTGACAGAGGCAGTGGGGGCGAATGCAGCGGCAGAGCCGACGAGGAGGGAAGAGATGGTAAGCTTCATCTTGGGATATGACGTGGTGTACGTGAGGAGAGAGGTCAAAAAATGACGCACGCGTGGGAGCTTCGCCTAAACAGGTATTATGTGTCTCCCCAGGTTTGTTGGCATAACAGACGTCTTCGTCAACCATTTTACTTTCATTTAGGTTATTACAACGTGGTGTATATAGAATTCCTTAGTTATTAATGGTGGTAGGAGTCACAGGTAAATATGCTAATGCATCATTATGAATTTGGAAAGGAAAGCCAATCTGAAGTGCCTCAATCAGTGCTGGGCAGGAGATATTACATTCTCTCTGTTCATCATCTTTCACAGGAACTAGAGATATTGAATGAGCAAAGTTTGCCACCACGCCTCCTGGTGAGCCATTCAAACTTGTAGCCGCCGTACCAGTTACCAACATATGCACACCATTGCCCTCTGCGGTGTCTTGGGCGACAACTCCACGCACGATAAATTTAGTTCCAGCCAAACTGCATATCTGAGCTGTAATATCAACCCTTCCCGTCACGACTGAGTGTGCTTCGCCAATGCTCACTGATTTTTGTGCTTTCAAGGTGTAGTAACGAGCTAGGTCGCTAAGACGTAAGCCAGATGTACAATCGAAATAAGAGTAATACTTGGTGATGAAATATCTTGCGGCTGGCACTGCAAGTGATGCATCAGGCTGGCCGTGGATACGTTCAGGTCGTTCGCAGAGTGGGACTGTAATGTAGAGTGAATCGGAAGTTTGGGACTGCAATGTAGGTCTATCATCAGCAATCAGAGGCGGTGCACTCATTCCAGGTGGTGGCCTCAGAACCGATGGTAGTGAAATAATGTTGTTATGTTGAGGCTCATTGGATGAGCCTCTGACTCCATCGCCCACATTGTTTCCAAGAAACACTGTCTCCCTCTGTACTCTCCTTACATCATTACTGGCTAAATCACGACCAGAATCACATTCATCATCAGCTGTACATTTGATATTAATCGCTTTCTCAACACTTTCAGACAACACATTTTCAGAGTCTTCGTCAATAGCTGATGATAAGCTTAGCTTCTTGCGTTCCTTCTTTCTTCTTTTGTAAATTTCTAAGATTCTCCTGCGATCTTCTGCCGCAAACGATGGTAATTTGTCGCCCGTCTCGGGGAGTTTCCAAAGTACCTTGCCCTTTTTGTTGACTCGCGGAGGTAGCACTGAGTTATTCAATACGAATGTGTCCACCACCAAAGAGTCATCGCGTAATATGTCCACTTCCCAGCATGGATTAGCGTCCCCATCGTTGACGAGACAACGTGGCTCTGAAATCGTGTGGCGTTCCATGATGTTATCCTATTGAGGAATGGAAGTGTTCTCCCGCCCATTTCAATAACGCCATGAGATGTTATGATAAAAAATACTCGAGCTGAATGTGGATCGTTCTCCGTTGCTATCGCTACCGTCCTCCTCCGCATCAGTGTCGCTGGGATTGGACTTTGTGATGATATCACCTGCAGAAGAATCAGATAGAGCGGATGAAGTGGATCGTCGTGTGCACAGTTATCTTAACAAAATCCTCAATGATACTCATGCAAAATCGTTTGAGCGTGTGATCTGTTGCAACTCATCTAGGTCCCTATACTGCGAAGAGTGCTGCAGACTTCTTGTTCCGGATGATTCTATTCCCAATTCAATACGTCTGCGGAAAAGAAATAATATCGATATGGAGTTAACATCTTCGGAAGAAGGGAGACCATTAACTATTCCATTCAATCTTCACGTATATTTAAATGACCGAAGGAAGTCTGCTACGGGTCTACATGCGGTTGCCTTGTTGCTAAATGGAATAGATGGTAACAATTTCGAGTCGGTGAAACTATTTGATTCAAAAAGAGATGATGATAACATACCATCCTATCTAAACGATTCTTCCACATACTTATTATTCCCATCTCCCGAGTCTGTTTCGTTGGAATCGGTAGCATCAAAAGTCCAAACATTGGTGGTATTAGATTGCAAATGGACGAACAGCAACTTTATTCGACAACACGAGGGCTTATCATCGCTGCAGAGCCTACAAAAAGTCCATTTATCATCACCACCTAAACAAAGTTACTATTGGAGGTGGCACAATGAAGGTCAAGGTATGCTCAGCACAATTGAAGCCATATACACTGCAGCATTTGAAGTTTCCCAGTCGAGGCATAAACGTCGACTTGAAGCTGGAACAATTACGCAATCGGATTCAAATGATATTGTAACTGATGAAGATAATTTGATTGACTTGCTCTGGCTGTTTGCACACCAGAGAGCGTCAACGATAAAGATAGCCGAGAATAATGGTAATCCGGCCCCGTGTACTGACGAGTACAAGTCATTGGAAAGAGCAAAGAGGAAACAGAGAGGAACATGGCGTCAATTGCGACACAAGGAGGATGAACAAAGGTTGATGGAGAAACGTACAGTCAAGAATTCTGATCCCATCAAGGACTTTCTCATCAAAGAAGGTGAAGATTGGAAGAGGGATTATGCAGGAAAGTTTACGAAGGACATACCCCCATGGAACAATGAGGAGTCAATGTGTGTCCGTTGGCAGGTCAATGGATATTGCTTTAAGAATTGCAACCACAAAGGGAGTCATGTCGGCGCAAATGAAATGCCATTCGACAAGCGAGATGACTTCCACAACTTCTTGAAAAAGGTTCGCGAAGAGTTCTGATAACGAATCATAAGAAATACAGTGTACTTCCCAGTCAGCCCGATTGTTGGGACTTTTGTTCTATGGTATATTATCAACTTCCCGGTCAGCCTGATTGTTGGCTTCTTCGCCGATTATCTCATTCATCACTCTTCCGTGTCTCTTTTGGTAGAATATGTTTGCTTACTAACTTTTGCTGCTGCAGGGTTAGGTCTCACAACAGCAACAGTCTCCATCAGTTCCTCCTTTGCTGCCCCCTCTATCATCACTACATTTGTCCTCGAATCTGGGGTCATTGAAGATCCCCTTGTACCACCCCCTTCTGCTTCCACGGTATCATTGATAGGCTCTATAGTGAGTTGAGTCTCCTCCGCTAGCCTTGTCGCCTCAGCCTCAGCAGCTTGAACTTTGGCAGACTCTTCAGCAAGTCTCACTACCTCTGCAATCTTCGCAGCCTTAGCTTCTGCTGCAGACTCTTTAGCCAGACGAATTTCCTCCGCAATCCTAGCGGCTTCGGCTTCAGCAGCCATAGCCTTGACTTTAGCAGTCTCCTCGGCTATCCTCGTCTCCTCGGCAATCCTCGATGCCTCGATTTCTGCTGCTGCTTTGGCAGTCTCTTCGGCTATCCTCGTCTCCTCAGCAATCCTCGATGCCTCGATTTCTGCTGCTGCTTTGGCAGTCTCTTCGGCTATCCTCGTCTCCTCAGCAATCCTCGCCGCCTCAGCTTCAGCTGCTGCTTTGACTTTAGCAGCCTCCTCGGCTATCCTCGTCTCCTCAGTAATCCTCGCCGCCTCAGCTTTTGCTGCCTTAGCATCCTCCACCACTTTTACTTTTGCTGCCTCCTTCTCCATCTCGATTCGAATCGCCCGATCTTCTCGTGACCGTCTTTTCCTTCTCTCCAAAAGGCCAAGATAATCCGGGAAGGTGACTTTACCCGCAACTTTAGACATGTATGCCATTATTATTATTCCTAAGGACCCCTCATCTCCCACTATCCAATCTAGAAGCGAATCTAAGCTGTCTGAAGAATGATAGAAGATCAGTAATCGAATACAAGTAATAAACTAACATCATCGTTGCACATCAACACAAAACATCTTACCATTGTACCCCGAAATCGAATCAACGGTATAGTCGATCCAACCAACCATTCCATGAACGAGCAATGATCCATCGATTATGAAATTCATCGTCATCTTCGAGGGTGGTGGTAGCTTTAGCATCTCATGTTCAATTTTTGGCACATTCATCAACTCTATTTCGTTCGTGAGATGCATCATCTTCTCATCACTTGTCCCGGCAGCTACTGCTGCTCCCAATGCAGCCTCAACTATAGCGGTGTACGGGTCATTTTGTTTGCGTAATGCCTCAAGACCGCCCGTTACCATCCCTTTTATCACATCGGATGAAGCACACAATTCTTTATCAGCCGTATTCTCATTGTGAATATCCTCATTATCACTCAAATCTTTTGTATATTCGTTTTGCAGTGTTTCTATTTTGTCCAGCCAATAGTTTCTCATTTGTTTTTCTTGTGCAAGGACAGCCTGTCGTTTTTCCTTTATTGAGGTAATCATTGGTCTAATCATTGAACGTATTTCTTCTTCTATCAACTTGTGTTTGTCCTTCTGTAGTAATATTTTATTCTTAATTTGTTCCACATATTGAGCAAGGTCAGATTCACGTGCCGTATCTTCAGTAACGGCAGGCGGAGTTGAAACTTTTTGACTACTTTTCTGTGGGATAAATTCATTGGCTATTAATCCCTCATCAAGCAAAACAAATTTCTGACATGACATATTAGCTTCGATTCCCGTTGTCGCATTTGTTTCATTCATTAGCATTTGAAAGAATGAATTGTTAGCGTTGAGTAGCACAGTACTCCGAGCATGTTGCGCATCTATCGACTGGTCCGATTCCATACTCAACAACCAATTGAGTTCTTTTATCGCTGACTCGAACAATATCGTTATATTTTGTGTATCCATATCCTTGAAGGATGTACGTCCTCCAAGAATATCCATTAGTGATTTAAGTCGTATTGTCAGATCTACGTCATTTTTTGCTGCAATATTTGTTGTGGATGTATCCTGTGCCAGGCTCTTCTCGAATGACAAATAGGCCGCAGATAGTTCGTCATCTTCCTTTTTGGCCTTGTCCAATTCCTCCTTCCGTTGTTTCAGAAGCAATTCTGTTGATGAAATGATAGATTTGACGAGAAATGCGTCTCTATCCTCGATGTCGGTTACGATTGGAGGCAATGGATCGGACATCTCCAACTCTCGTCGGATGTGATCCAAATCCTCTTCCGTCGGTGGAACGAAAATCGTTTGTATTTCGTCTTTCATTGATGGACGCTCTTTCTTCCTCTTCTTCCTCGCCCCCGTGCTGTTGTTATAATTACTTTGTTGGATCGCGGCTGGAGGTTGAAACAGAACCGTATACGCGAGGAATACATGTGCCAATAATATATTGGTTATTTCAAGGAGCCCAGCTGCGAATATTAAAGACATGACCAAAATGCTGGCCTTGGTAACCAGCGGCACTCTCTGATCCATGCCACCGTTGCTGACCATGGCGACCGAGAGGAGGGAGTATCTAGAGGGTGAAAACAGGCTAAAACAGGGTCGTAGGTTTCCCGCCCTCATCTCACCAACTCGAAAGCATTCCTCGAACCTCCATAAAGCAGCGCGACTATGGCACGCCGATACGACTCCTCTACGACGACATTCTCTCCCGAAGGACGTCTCCATCAGGTTGAGTACGCCATCGAAGCGATTAATAATGCCGGAACGAGCGTGGGAATATTAGCTAAGAATGGAGTTGTCATGGCATCCGAGAAGAAGATTACGAGTGGTCTATTGGCACAGGCACGGGTGAGTCTCATCTTCATGAACAAATGGCATACATACATCATCGTTTAATTATTAAGTCTAAAGCTCGTGCCTTTCTCTGTGTAAAATGACTATATTGTCCATCGTCGCCCCATGCCACTAAAATATATATCAAACAAAAACAAATCAAACGCATTATATGTGCATGTGCTTGTAGACGTCGGAGAAGACATACAAACTTTGTGGTCACGCAACATGTTCCGTAGCTGGGTTGACCGCCGATGCCAATATTCTCATTGATCAAGCCCGACTCAATGCTGCGAGGTATGCCTATCAGTATCAAGAACCCATCCCCATTGAAAACCTCGTCGAACATGTATGTAATTACAAACAGGCGTACACACAGTATGGTGGATTACGTCCATTTGGTGTAGCCTTCCTATTTGCTGGATATGATGAGGCACATGGCTTTCAATTATATCAAAGTGATCCCAGTGGTAATTACAGTGGATGGAAGGCCACAGTTATTGGTGCGAATAATCAAGCGGGGAAGAGTCTACTAAAGACTGAGTATGGAGTGTCGAAGAAGGATGCTGCAGGTGGAGGGGATGGGGATGAAATGAAAATGGATGATGCACCAATCACGGAAATGATAGAAATGCCAGACGTTGCTGAGGCATGTCGTCTTGCCGTGAAGGTATTGAATAAAACGATGGACGGGGCAGTGGCATCCGCCGAGAAGTTGGAGCTATTCACGATGAGTTTGGATGAGGAGGGGAAGTGTGTTCATAAGATACTGACCGAGGAGGAGGCAAAGGCAGTTATTGCAGAGGTGGATGCTGAATCTGCATCGGCGGGGGATAGTTGAGGATTAAAATTATTATGTAAGGTAACAACAACAGAATAACTAGCTATCTTTTGTAAATCGGATAACTGTTATTCTTCACAAGTACACAAAACGGAGGAGTCTGCTATGGTATAGTATTGGTGCGTTGTTACTTTTTAGGTTTTCGAGATAGTTTCAGTTTGGGCTCCACAAATTTGATTTTAATTTGATTTCTTTTGCGCCGCTCTTTTATCTCGGTTATTCCCTTGGTCTCCGTCTCGCGATGCATCGCAATCGTTGCCATGCCCGTAAGAAGTAAGAGCGCGATCAATGGCACGACTGTGGACGTTAGCCAGCTCGCACGCGAAATTCAAGCCGATATTGCCAATTACCGCCAGTACAAAGCCGAGGATACAATGAAAAAGCGTGCTATTCATGCGAGCAAGGATTATGGAGAATTTCGAAACTTCGTGTCGGTATCACAGTTAAAACCCATTAACTCAACAACGTCATTGGCCATGGGGTCGAGTGATGGGAATATTCAAAAAGGGCAGGATGCTTCCCTCGGAGGACTAGGTGAAATCGTACGAATGCGAAAAGATGCGTCCACGTTATCAAAGTCTGTAGCAATTGTAGACAAACACCTTGAGTCAATTTCGTTAGGAATAACATCATCAAATTGTGCAAATGGGAAATCGTCGTTGATCACAAATACATTAGGAAAAGCACCAATGACGCGCACTGCGAAATCGTCGAGATCAGTCGATGACTTTTTGAGAGATTGGAAACGCCAGTGTACAACTGCAAACGCCACGTTATCATTCCTGACCAGAATAAATTCCAATAGACAGCTTGCATTGCAACCCGACATGATCTGCGAAGAGTACTTTTCATTCGAAATTGACAGCGATGTACTGGTTGACGTAATCGAAGCTTTGTATCTTTTGGTTGTGGCCGCCGAAATCTCATCAGCCACATCTGAAGATGATTCTGAAGTTGACAGTTGCCACGAGCCTATTAAGAATGTTGAAATATTGACCCCTGATATCGATACTTTACATTTCACCTACAGCTGGTTGAAAGCTCTCTCATTGTGTGGCAGATTTGATTTGAGCCTTGCCTTTTTGGAGCCTGCTGATCGAACGAAATTGAATGACGTGTGCAATTTTCTCAAGAAATCGAGTGACGGCAGAGTTGCAATTGACCAGCTGTTACGAAGATATGCACATGTGCTCTAAGTTGCGAGGGATCAGGAAATTATAATTATGCTACAATTTCAATCTTGTCGCTGACGATAGCATCATAGCTCATTATGTACTCTGGGTATAAATCCCAAAAGATGAAATTTGTTTGCTGCCCATCACTTCACAACACCAACACTTAATGAGACGACCAACTTTTAATCAGGCTTCTCCCCCCCACAATTTATTTGTTATACTAGTCGGTGATGACTTAAGTAAACTTCTTCACAGCTGGCAAGATTGCCTCCTCAAAATCCAGTTCTGACATATCGGTGGCATTTATCATGATGCCTACACCAAGTAATGCGGATTTAAGTGCCTCCTTCGACCCTGAGTAAAGCATCTTTGGTCGGACGGGAGCAGTATCAGGGTTCCAGGTGATGAAGACAATCTTTGACGTGGGCCGACCATCGGCCGTTTCAAACTCAACATCGATCAAACCATATCGGCAATCATTCTCGGGGAGATCCGCGACGAAATCATCAAATGTCTTGTTCCGTTCGCCCGTCTTTTCAATCTCAATTGTCTTTTTATCTTTGATGACATAGATAAAGTAACGGATCTTGTATGGCTCCTGCTGCAATTTGAACTTGTTGAATGAAGTCGTGACCTCACTGGAAACTGTAACACCGGTGGACTTTTATAATTGATACAAACGAAAAGCAAAAGTGAGAGAATTATGCTTGCCATTATATTGGAATAGAGCCTTCAAATTAAAGGTCATGACGAACGCCGAAATATTTTTATTTGACTCTGGTTTATTTGACAAATATACCACGGTCGCTATTTCACCGATCCACGATATATTTTCTCTCATTGTTTGTCCACCTCCGCATCTACACAAGGCAAACATAACTTGAACTTGTTCAGTAAAACCACAAAATATTAAAATGAAAGAATGCCGTGCAATACATGTCTTCGCGTCCTCCTCAATACTGTTACTAAAAGGTAGCGGCGATGGGACATGGGACATGACATACCATGGTGAGCTGTGTAGCAACAACGACAAATAAGCCTCAAAATTTGTTCCCGCCCTTTGTGAGTTGAGTGTTGAGACACAATGGTGACACCGAGCGTCTTGCTCATGGTAGCATGCAACAAGCTGGGTGCAGTTAGTAGTTTCGCTAGTCGTCCACAGGCTAGAACTACTCCGCGCTTCACCACTGTTAATTACTTGACCATGTCGGCAACGAAGATAGACACCAGCAGCTGGTCGGGACTACAAACCGCCGCCTCGAACACCAAAGTAGGAGCAGCGTTGAATATTGAAGTAGAATCCAGGGTTCGAGGAACCGGAGCACCATTTGTACAAAACAAGCTCCGTCTCTTTGGGTCTAATGATATGCCTCAACTGACCCTCTATCGTGATCACGCAGGGTGGTGTCCTTATTGTGAGAAGACTATGCTCCTGATTGAAGAAAAACAAATCCCAATCAACATTGAACTCGTACCCATGAGAAGTTATGGGGATAAACCAGAGTCCTTCCTTCGTCTGGTACCCTCGGGTATGCTCCCTGCATTGCTCGTGAAGAAGAATGATGGAAGAGAGCAAGTCATTACCGATAGTCAAGTGATTATGAATTTTCTTGACATGGTACACCCGATCGATGAAGGATACAAACAAATGATGCCAGCAGAAAATGACTCTGCGGGACAGGCAAGATACAAACGACTGGCAAACCTGGAGAGAGAGCTCTTCTCGTGGTGGTGCACTCTAATTTTTCGTCCTGAGGGTCCATTAGGTGGTGGTGGTATGATCGGAAAGTTATTGGGATCTGCAAACGAAATGTCTGGAGCGATGAAGGGATTCCTCGATTGTCTGTCAAAGGTCGACGATGAACTTTCCTCATCATCTGGTCCATGGTTCTATGACTTTGCCGATCATCCAACCATGATTGACTTTGTGTACGTATCGCATGTTGAACGAATGTGTGCATCTTGTGCCTTTTGGAAGGGTTTAGACTTGAGATCTGACAACTATCGTCGACAGTTCCCAGCATTGAATACTTGGTTAGATGAGTTTGACAAAAGAGAATGTTATCTTGCATTTAAGAGTGACTACTATACCCATGTGATGGATATCCCACCACAGTACGGACCTGGCTATGATGGCGGATGTCATGACGATCGAATTGCTTATCAAAAGAGTATCAATGGAGAAGATGGCAAGAGCTGGAATTTGCCACTGCCTTTCGACGATCCTTTGCAGCCGCTGTATCGTGGTCCACCACTCCCATTATGCGTGCTTAAGGCTGCAGAAATTAAGGGGGATAACGGTATTATTGGAGTAGAAGGCACGTCGTATGAGAAAGCTGATCCGTTTTTGATGGAGGTGGCTTGTAGGCAAATGGCTGGCTGGAAATTAGCAGGCAACGGAGGAAAAGTGGCCAGGTTTGCTTCACGGGGAGGTCCAAAGGGCTCGAAAAATCCTCGTAAAGGATTTGGAGCAGAGCTGGCGGACCCTTATGCTGCGTCTGATGAAGAACTCATACCTTTCGTCGACATGACGTTGAAAATAGTTTGCGGAGCACTTTTGACAGAAGGGTCTGGAGCTCATGAAGCAGCTGTACGAGAAATGAAAATGTCTCTCAGTGAAAAGATTGTGAAAAACAAAGCAACAGATGTAGCATCAGCACTTGGCTATCTACGTGATAGGACAGGTGTGCCGAGAGACTTGCCACTAGCGGCAGCGAGGCAGCTGAGGGCGCACTTGAACTTGGCAATTGAAGCTTTGAATGATTGAATAAAAGAAGAGAAAGTCCAAAGATATAGACACTTGGAAATAATAACCATACTCCAGTGAATTCTGTCTAATACATTCTGAGAGTCACTTTTCATTATAGGTTACACTACCGCGTTGTAAATAAGATTATTATACCTGAATCTAATGCTTCTTCCCCTTCCCTCCCGCCGATGCAACCAGCTCCGACACGATACCACCACACGCAAGCGCAATGCCCGACCACCCCGTCAACGAAAGTGCATGTCCTTTTAATACGATACTTAGAATAACAGAGAAAATCTTACGCGTGGTCGTCACGGTCGATAGCACGAGTGGATCAAAATTGGAGATGGTGTAAAAGATAAACGACTGCCCCACCGCAGAACATGCTGAAAACTTGATAATCTTACTGAATATCTCAGGATTTGCCGCACAGAATGCCAATCCAGCTGTGACCTCGTTCAACCCGAGTGAAATGACAATGGCCGTGATGCACATGTAAAAGTTCGTCCAAAACATAAAGTCATATGGTTTGGGTTTCACGCCAGCCTTGGCAGTCTCACTCTTGAGTTGCTTTTGGAAGCCTGCCGTGACACCATCAAGGACGAGACTCATGATGATGTAGGCCACGCCTAACATCGAACTAGAACCACCCTTCTTCTTCCCCATGCTTACGATCGCAGTCCCCCCAATGATAGCAGCGACCTGTAGATACTCCCGGATACTGTACGATGCTCCACCAAGGAGCAACGAACCAAACATGACCGGTGCCATCTTCCCCGACTTCGCGAGCGTTGCTAGTGGGAATGACAATCCGTTGGCAAGGGCGAGACTCATACATGCCTTCGCCGTTACCTGACTCGCACCTGAGATAGCAAACGCCTTCTTTGGGATACCCTTCGTTGCACCAGTAAGTTGCATACCGGCGAATCCAACAAGTACATTCGCCATCGCCTCAAGGACCTGTAGGAGCCATGCCTGCTTAAACTGTGTCCCATCGGCGGCAGTGTATCGAAAGACATCCTCCTGAAGTGAGCCGTAGTAAAGAAAGGCGGCGTAAATCCCTCCCGCTCCAATGAGGAGCTTTACAGCAGATGGTAGGCCTGCGGGTTCTTGAGTCATGGCTCCTCCTCGCTGTTGTTGAAGATGCAGTCGTGAGCTCTGTTTCAAATAATCGTAAGTAACTTCGTCTGGCGCAACGACGTCTATAATTGATGGGACCTTTGTGATGAGTTGATGATTTCTAGGGCGAGACGCAAATGCACGTCGAGCGACTAAGCTTGGTGATGAGTTTGCTTTCTTGGTGGCGTTGGCACTGCTGATTAGGGTCAGTAGGACGAGCAAGAGTCGCATTGTCTTCTTCGGATCTGTGCGGTGGGTGAAGGAGCCATCACACGGTCCCGCCAAACCTCCTCCTGAATCACTCCATGAATATCACTCCTCTCCTCATACCGATCCTTCATTCACGACATGGATGAAATAGAGAGTACCAACGATAAAGAACAGCCCAAATTATTCCTGCATGTGAAGTTCGAAGTGCCCTCGGTGGTGGCAGAGTCCAGCTGCGGCAGTGAAATGGTGTCTGACGAGAAAGATGGCCTCGACGATGAGATGTTAGACGAACACGATGAAGATACGAAGGACACAGGATTGGGATCTACAGAAGCAGCAGTGACTATCACGAAGCAATACTTTGACGCATATAATTGCAACCCTGCCATTATTGGACTTCCTCATGGTATTGAACCGACCAAGCCAGAGCCTGGAGACTACAGCTACTCGGGTATGCATGATCATGGATCATTACCCGCACCGAAGGAAGGTGGACAATTTGCACAAATAATCGGTCTCGTATCTGCGGCGAAGAAAGCATCGGATGCCTATCTAACGGATTTGATTGAAAGGGAGAAGGCATTGGCGACCTCGGCAGGTGCAGATAGTGTGCAAGGTGTGAATCCAAAGCGAAAGAGACCATGATAACAGACAGATGATCATCGCTTCGAACTGAGTAACCCCGCAGGAGCTGGAAAAAAATACTCTAGATACTCTGTTTTGAACTCAATCATCCCGTTACGATACTCTGCTACCAGATAGGTACCTTGGCAACGCTGCATCAAATGACACGCCACGAGAGGATATCAGAGATATAGTGCATAAACAAAATTGGACGATGCATTGATATTTATACAACAACTACTCTTCTTCATTGGGCAAGACGAAGGCGATTCTCAGATTTTCAGGCTTTACCAACGCAGAGCTAAGACTCGTATCTTCAAAGTGCACCTCATATAGAATTCCAGTTACCTTACATCAGAAGGCATTCCTGATTTACCATAGAATTGTTTTCCAGTCTTTTCGTAATGCAACCCTGTAACATATCCCACTTGATCACAATTTGTTGAGTCCAATCCACTACAAATAACGGGCACCTAAAATAGGGCGAATGTCACCCTGGCAACGTGTACACTTCTTCATGTCGTCACGTCTTTTCAATCTTCTCACCCACCCTCATCCCGCCTTTATCCTTTATTGTAACCTTCACCTCTTACGAAATCGTACCACCGCTCAACAGCGCCAGCCCGGTAAATGTTGGGCCACAGGACATTGATCCTCCTGTGTGTGGCGTCCGGGAACGTCGCCCGTGCATTCCGCTCACCATCGTCGCCATCTCAAAGAAATATTGCGATACATGTTGCGAGATACCAACAGACCGCGTCCACATCAACACTCACGAACACCGTACGTGTTGATAAGTTGAGGCTCAAAATATCACAGACAGATGACGATGCCGAGTTGACTAAAGATATTGAAACAATGGATAATGACCTAATTAGTGAAATTGATGCAGCATTGGCATTGGCGTTAGATGCACTGGCAGCGCCCGACGAGGACGATGATGAAATCGATTTATCCCTTGACGAAGACGATATCGATTCGATTGCAAATATGCTCCTAGAGACCCCACGCATAAAGACGCCGATGCCACCTCCCCCTTCTATCAAGCCGCAACCGATACCGCTTATAACGCTTGGTCTTGAAATGTTGGGGGAAGACGACCCGGAAGTTGCCGATGTATCATTTACAGAAAATTTGCAGAAAATGGCAGCAGAAGCAGCAGTGGAAATTGAGCGTGTTAGAAATGCAATATTTGGGGTCGAGGGTGAGCTGGCGGAGGTCAAAGCTAATACTGCAAGAGAAGAAGTGATGGCAATGACAATGAAAAATGAAATAGAAGCGAGTATAAAAGATAGGGAGGCGATGGTGCAGCGCATCAACTTTGAATTTGCTACCGAGAAAGCAATGCTCGTTGATGTAATGGAAAATGCATCATTAGAATTAAGTGCTGTCTTGGATGAGTGTGCACAAAACATTACCGACGCCAACGCAAAGGTTACTGATAGTGAGAAAGGATTGATATCTCGTGTCGATTCTTTCAAGGCATCAATTGATAAGGTCAGATCCGAAATCATGGAAATCAATTTAGATAAGGAACAGATCGAACGATCCAAACAAACTATATTAGAGAAGTTAGCCCTGGACAGCAAGAATAAGATGGCTCAGATGAAGAGGTCGTTCAATGTTGATAATAACTTTGCAAGAGCAGTCAATGCGGAACAATTGATTAAGGCCGATGCGGCAGAGCAGAAGGTCCGTGATGTCTTTGACCAAATGAGTCTGATTCGATCTGAGCGTGTTTTGTTGCAGCAACAACTTGTCGACGTGGAGAATAAGGCTTTGGAAGAGATTTCGTCCTTGCAGCAAGAGATTGAACTGGATGACGAGCGATATGCTAACGCATTGCAAAAAGAGCAAGAGAGACTCGACAATGTTATTGATGTCGCGTACAAAGGTTATGCAGCACAAATTGTCAAAAAGATCTCAAAACGAAAAGCCATCGAAGCTGATTTCAAGGATAGGCTACGCCCGATACGCATGAAACTCGCAGCCGCAAAAGCAAAGCAAGAAGCAAGCGTCAAGGAATACTTGGATAAATTGGAGGAAAAGCACAAGAGGGAGCGTATTGAGATATATAAGGAGAAGTTCAACGCAGTATCTGCAATCAGGAATAAAATGACTGCCGAGCTTTCAATCGAATATGCAAAAATAGACGAGATGAAAACAATAACGCAAGTGAAAATTGATGCTGTGGACAAACAAACTGCCAAGGTAAAGGCTGACTTTGAAATGGAAATGACAAAGAGGCGTCAATTATCCCAGGAGAGCGAAAGCGTTATATTGAATCAGATTGAAGATATTCAGTCGGATATGATGGATAAAATCAAAACACAGCGTCTTATATTTGAGGAGAAAAAGGCTACCTATTCAGACGATATGAACATTAAGATATCTGACTCGGATAAGAAGCTTCGATCAGCTTGGAAAGAGCTTGCTAGTATCAAGTCATCTTACAGTGATTTGAACGCAAAGATAGACAGTGTGCATACTGAGGTGGCCAAATCACAAGCATTAATTGACGCATATGAGAATGATAGGGGAAGCTTTCGTAAATCATTACGGTTGACTGTGAAGGTAGCAAAGGATAAGGTGAAAAGAAAATTATTCAGAAGAAATCATGATGATAGACCGTAATTTAACATTCCCTTATCAGTCGTGGTAGTCTTGTTTCAAAGCTTACGACTTTACGTGGATCAGATCTGCCGCAGCTAATAATATCGACTTTACATAAAATCGATTTTTAGGGCTGTTACAGGGGAGGGTTAGGGTAGGGTTAGGGTGTTACAGGGGGAGGGTAGGGTGTTACGGTTAGGATATAATCGATTTTAGGGCACATAAA
>Ga0247833_1003738_pt1 | contig 19904 bp, 21 predicted proteins | sample LaCruzMarch2015__7_FD_187117 | JGI IMG/M metagenome (GOLD analysis project Ga0247833, IMG submission 187117) | Freshwater microbial communities from meromictic Lake La Cruz, Castile-La Mancha, Spain - LaCruzMarch2015_8m | ecosystem: Environmental > Aquatic > Freshwater > Lake | place: Spain... | reverse complement strand
TGAGCTTTCGTACTGACCCAGATGTTGAAAGAGACCCACAACTATTCACACCCACGTCCGATCGTATGTGACTGCAGCTTCCACCATTTTCATCATTATCGTGATCTGAGCAATATCCCTCGAGAATAAACGGACTATTCTCGATTGCCATTCCAATATAGATTTCGTTTGAGCAGGATGTGTGGAGTACAAAGTCTCTTAAACCGTCACCAGTGTAGTCAACAGAGATCTCAAGTCCAACACCACTCTCATCTTGACACTCAATTGGTTTTGCTACACGGTACAATCCAGTTGTAAGATTTTTGCTGGCTGTGGTAATACAACCTGCCTGACCTCCCTTGTGTGCCTGAAACAAGACCGTGATGTTGTCATTCACACCAGTAGCCAATGACGATTTCGTATCCAACTCAAAGAAGAGCACCGAGGGTTTCGGAGCTCCTTTAACAAACATACAAGAATCATTGCAATATGCTTGCTCGAACAGTGTTAACGAGCTGCAATCCATACAGTACCCACAGAGACAGCTGCCCTCAATAGAACTCATTTCTTTGTTTGTTGAAACATCGAGTGTTGTGACATTTGATGCCGTTTTTGAGAATTTGGCTTTGGATGTCTTTACCAGAGTTACTGGCTCGCATACATAACTACAGCCAGTGGGGCATGTCTCATCTGGTACTGATTTGGATGGCTTCGCCGTTGATTTTGATGACTTTGTTGCAGTGGAGGGCGTTTTGTCGAGCCCTGAAATGATCTTGGTTGGAGGACTTGACTTTGTCACAGCCGAGGGCTTTGTTGTAGTGGAGCCTGCCGTTGATTTTGATGACTCTTTGGTTGGAGGAGTTGACGCTGTTGCAGCCATGAACTTTGTGGAAGTGGAGTCTATCATTGATTTCGATGACTTTGTCTTAGTGGAGGGTGTGATGTCGAACCTTGTGACTTTGGTTGGAGGAGTTGTCTTGTTAGTAGCATAAGGCGGTGAATTCAGACTTCTTACTTTGGCTGTTGACAGGGCACTCGGTTCCATGGCAGACTCCCCGATTGTTTCGCTTACACACATTGGGTCCATTCCTTTCGCGTTCATATATATGACTGTAGAGCCTTCCCCAGTCTGGATAATCATTGTACCTCGTGGGTTCAAGTCGCCACGATACGATGGAGATTTCATTATCTTAAGTATTCGTTTGTTCTGTTCATTCAGCCCCTCCTGTCGTTCATTCTCGTGCACCTTCTGCTCTTCCTTAGCTTTCATTTTATCATCGGCTACAACCTCATCACCGGATTTCCCACTATGAAGGACTAGACGATGTCGACGCTGGACAGCAAAGTCCGGAGATACATCATCCTCAAACGCAATGGTTGATATGACCAACGTTAGCAATGCTAACACGAAGAGAAACAACCGATTGCGCTTGATAAACAATATCATTTCTTACTTCACCTCAAAACACATCCTGCTACACTCTTAGATTTTAAGAGAGTCATCAATTGTGTCGCAAATTGTATGAGAGAGGGTAACCCTCTCTCTCTCGACGAATTGCTCGTTTCAGTTCGGCTACGTACCCATCCAAGTCTACCAATAGTCATCGGCATTGCATGACTAGACGAACGGAAGAAAGCTGGCTCTGTGGGCATCGATCCGCGAACAAACTACGTACGATATCCTACCTAACCTCTGAACGGATGCTAATGACATAAAGAAATCCTTCTCTTGCGAAGGATGAACTTTTCAGTGGCGCACCTCGACCTACACTTATTGTGGAGAAAGAGAAGGGGAGATGCTCGTGCAGCCAAAAGACAGCAGCAGTGTTACAATGATGCGCTTCGGACCAATCACATTAATCTTAACTGCGGCGATAGTGTCTGCTGCTGCTGCTGCTGCTGCTGCTCAAGACTCAGCATTTGCTGGCTCTTCAATTGTGCGAAGAACGTCGACGAAAGATTTAGCTGACATGTTAAAATCCGCATTAGAGGAAGAAGGAGATGGAGAAAACATTGTATTCGAATATGATGAAGGAAGTAAGGGTGTGGAAGACGAGGTTGTTGTAGTCAAAGTGAATGACAACAATGAAGAAGTAGTAATTGCAGACTTCCTACTTGAGCAAAAGAAATCGAGAGGATCAACTAAAAATAATCCAAGTCATTCAAAAACAGTTGTAAAGTGGGATAAAGATGCAAGAAAGAGTGATTCGAGAGTTAAGGACCCAAGATCTCGAGGAAAGGAGGACAAGCGCAAGAATACAAGAGCAAAGGAGGATAAGCACAATAATACGAGAGCGAAGGAGGACAAAACAAAGCAAGAATCCGGTAAAGACGGAACGGAGACACCCACTCCAAAGCCGACAAAGTTTCCAACTCACCATCCAACGGGAATTCCAACTGCATATCCAGGTAAGAAGCCTACTGAGCCTACTAAAGTTGAGATAGAAATGTCCAGCATCCTACCACCTTGCCCTCTGCACTACGACACGTCTGTTACATACGAGGCTGGTGATACAATCGAGAATAAAGGGTATATATGGAAATGTCGACACACTCCCTTCGAAAAGTATTGCAGCATTGCCGAAATAAATGATAGCTGGAGTGATGAGAAGAAGGAATTGTGGCATGATGCTTGGGCCCACGTAAGTAAATGTGAGAAACAGGATGTAGTAATTGGTGGTGATGCCAGAACAAATGTTATGAATTCGACTGTCTCTCCAGTAAATAGTACAGCTGCAAGTACTCCCCCATCCAATACGACAGTGGTTTCAGCAATCACTACACCACTTCTACTGTGTCCTTCGGCGTACGACCCACTCAGAACTGATTACGTGGCTGGATCACAAGTCACAATCAAATGTCATATATTTATATGTATGGATGAGGAGCACGAGAAATACTGTAATGCGAACACATGGGATGATAGTATGCCCATCGAAATGTGGAAAGAGGCGTGGGAGCCGGTAGGTAAATGTACACCAACGCAGGGCGAGGTTATGGAAGAAGAAGCAACCAATAATGTGACGTGGAACTGTTCAATTTAAAGTGGTAGAAGTCTCAAAACAATCTCGAATACTCTGACTAGAGCCAATTGTTTCCACTTCATCACATAGATTGATTATGCGAATCCAAGCTTTGATTTCAAGCTATTGAACGCTAGCGAGAACATAGCTTTAACCGCTGATCCTTCAAGCTCTTGAAACACAAGAATATTAAGTGCAAACACCCTATTCGCCTCATCCACAATTTCCACCTTCTGTTCGTCTGTCAAGTCGAGTCCATTCAGACGTGTATACCACTCGGTAATAAAATCTTTGGCACTGGGAATATCATCAAATACATAAAATGCAGTACCTTCTCCATCGGGAAGGTCCAAACTTCGACGTGCCATCCCACCCATCATTTGTCCACCGAACAAATCACCTAGATATCGGGTATACTGATGTGCCACTAGGAGGTATGGCTTCGTAGTGGCAACTTCCTCCAAACGTGCCACGTATGCTTTGGCTGCTGGACTTGGCTGGATTAGATTCGGCCACTGGAACGTTATATGCAAACAAAATGGAGTCAGTGGTTTAATTTCAGCATGTACACATCATCCGCTGAGTAACAATATACTCACATTTGTGCCGTAAAAGAACTCCATATCCTTCTTCAGTGATTCTAGTCGACGCAGTTCTGGATAATCAAGTATCTGCACACTCGCCTCAGTAGTGCTATCCATCGCCTCTTCTTGTGCTTTATAGACATAGTATAGAGTGGTCATTAACGAACGATACGAATTTCTATTTGCTAGACCTTTAAAGAATCCAGTAACGAATTGAGTATTCTCTGCCATGCTGTGTGACTTTCGCGTCCCATCATCTAACATTAATGCCATACCTGTTTGTCTAGGATTGTCAAGTGTTACATCGACGACAGCCTGAGATTCGTACAACTGTGACTGCTGTCGAGCAGCATTGTTGTTTTGTGCTACGAACGCGAATGATGTCGTGGTACGGATGCAGGAGACTACCTGCATCACTACTAGAAGCGTCGCAATAATCTTCATTGCAATCGATTATTTCGTTATTGTATTATCCATTCCGCATGTACATTATTTTCCTCTCCTGTTGAGTCAGCCCGTCCCGCCAAATTGCCGTGCACAACACATACAAGAAGAAGTTGCAACTCACCACACAGCGGCTAGGATGGCTGTAGGCGTAAATCCTGTCGACGGCTTAACTGCCGACAATAATCCTCGAAAGTTGGGGCTGGCGCTCATGTTAGATGATGGAACTAGGAAATCGCATAGCATGGCAGAGAGTACATTGTTTGTCGCTGGGTTCTTTAAAGGACTAGCAACGAAAGAATCGTTTGGATCATTAATGACTAGTTTATACTTTGTATATAATAGCATGGAAGTGGCAATGAGCCGCACTTCTGAGACCAGTGTCCAAAAAATGGACTACAAGTCATTGCGTAGGCTTGAGTCACTGAAGAAAGATATGGACTTCTTTCATGGTAGCAATGTGAGTATTGTGTATTGTGATTAATTGACGTAACCTTTCATCGCCGCGTGAAATAGAATCACTAATACATTGAAAATATGTTCCAGTGGCCGAATCTAATCCAGCCGAGTCCAGCAACAAAAGCATACGTGGCACGTGTAGAGGAAGTCGCTGCGACGAAACCCTACCTTCTGGTGGCACATCAGTATACACGATATGTTGGCGATTTGTTTGGTGGACAAATGATGGGTGGGATGGCACGTCGAAGTTTGGACCTTCCCGATGGAGAAGGTACTGCATTTTATGTATTTGATGAAATTCCCAGTGCCAAAGATTTTATTACCGAGTGGTATACACGTCTGAATGGACTCGACTTGACAGACGAACAGAAGGTGGAAATTGTGGATGAGGCGAACAGGGTGTTTGCACTTAATATTGGATTATTTCAAGAGCTAGAAGGATCAGCGGTAAAAGGGATGACGTTGCTAGCGTTCAATAGCTTGAAATCAAAGCTTGGGTATGCACACTTGCTTGGCTTGCTGGCAGTATCCGGAATAGTTGGGGTCTTGACACTTCGCCCAGGATGTCCATCTCGTCGTATGATATCAAATTGTGCATCAATCGGAATGATACAGTTAGTGTGGAACCATGTAAAGAAATCTCATTCAAACTAAGTACAGACTTATTTTACTAAACAGAATTGAGTGTGCAATGTTCACCATGTGTTTTGGACTTCAATGCTTTGTCGTTTGATCATTTGATATCAATTTCGATTCACCAGTTTGTCAAGATAGAATAACAGAGCTGGAGAATATAGCGTGTCAGAGGTTTATCCTTTAGCACGGTGGTTGTAGAGGAACGGATCCATCCAGAGTAGCAGCTGCCCAAAGTCCAGCAACACCGATCATAGCAAGACGCCCATTTTTGATTTCAGACGAACGGCCCTTGGCTTTTGCCGCTTCTGATCGTCCCTTGGACAAGCCAAATGGGTCGAAGAGTCCAGGCACCATGTTCTGAACAAAAATGTAAGTAAATTAGGATCTATATACTTCACAAACAAAGCAAAACGCAATAAAGTAGTAATACACTCACCTTTCCAGGAGTACCACCCTTCATGTAGTGAGTTCCTCGTATCGAGTGGAAAAGCTCATCATGAAGTTCCACAAGTCCCGCAAACAATAGCATCTGCGCCTTACCCCAACCAGGGACAGCATCCCAAGCCTCAAGTCCCTTCGAGGGGATGCTTGAGAAGTCAAGTCCATGAGCTAGCTCGCCTGGGAAGCGTACACCGGCACCCACGGCCCACCAGCCTACGAATGCAGCCATGGCCACACGACCATGCTTAATCTCGGCATGACGGTACCATGCAATAGTCTCATCGGAACCCATCTCGGCAAGACCGAGAGGGTCCCACATTTTACCAGTTTCGGTGGTATCTGGTTCCGATAGGATAGTTTCACGTGATACGCAAGCATCCAACGACGACGATACGGCCTTGCTGACTGACGCCGGTGGTGCAAAGGCCGAGGCCACGCTGAGGGCAGTAAGGACTAGGGCAACGGACGTCTTCATGCTTCTATCCTTTGATGAGTGAATGAGAATCCCGAACTTCAACTCGATGGCTCCCCATTGGCGGGAAGAGAGGACTAGGGGTTCCGACTCTCAGCGTTCTTCCATCGCGTCGCCAGCACACAGATGATTCAGAACAAAAAATAATGGTGTCCGAGTGCCCTTGATGAAGACAAGCCATGATGATTGGTTTTACTATGACTAGAATCGACGCAACCTTAACCTTTTTGTCAATGATATTGACGGCAACATGCTCGAGATGTTGTTATGTCGAATGCTTTTCTCCTTCCCCGGCGTTGGATCGTCGTTTCATGACCAAAAGCAATAATTACGCATTAACAAGACCTTCCTTTGGCAGTACGCATAGTATATCGATCTCATTATTACTGCACAGTGAAAATCCAAACAAGGGTGCAGGTAGTTCCGAGGAAGAGATTGTGGGTGAAGAAAAGTACGAAGGTTCGGTCGATTGGGATGCCGAATGGCAAAAGGTAGTCCAAAATCGTGATCAACCGACCCAACGTCCCGGGAATTATAAAAGTCCAGTCGAAATCGCGGCTATTAAGGCTACGAATAAGGTGGCAAAGAATGTCTTTGACGCCTCACGGGATATGAAGTCGAACATGCCCAATGCGCCAAGCTTTCAATCATTACAGGGAGATTGGAGATTTTGGATTGGTATAATTGTTATTGTTAGCTTTGGATTGTCAATTTTGTCGGCAACATCTGTTGCCCCAGTGAATGACTCATTTTACATCTGAGTCAATTATATCGACCAAATTTTTGTTCGAGCAAGGAGTAAAAGGAGGGCTGGGAGATCTTGGGGTATCTTTTGCTTCAGCTTCGCCGACTTTTGTGGGGAGCGTGAGGACAAAGAAGTGAAGGACATATGTACATGATAGATGAAGCTGATTGAGTAAAAGATATTCAATAAATCATCCTAGTTATCTAATATTCTATGCTCTCTTCAATTTGGAGTAATCACGTAATAAAGTAAAGAGTACACCTTCATAACATATACAACCATTCAACGACCCCCTTCAACATATCGGGGTCAACTTAGTTGATACCCATAAATATTACCGTATGCCGCTCCACCCGCCACACTCGCAGCCATGGCACCACGATACTTACCAGTCCGTAGTGCAACTAAACCACCAAATAATATAGCACTCCCGGCCACGATTGGCACACCATATTGTCCACGTTGTTCATATGTTGCTAGAGATCGTGTTACAATATATTCACCCTGAATTAGCAATGGTCTGAAACGTGATATGAATGCGGTGGATGTTTCATCGGCAGATTTTTCTAATGTTGCCAATGTTGTGTTTGTCATACTAACGAATTGTTTGATTAGTGGTTGGATAGCATCATTAATAGAGATTGTTTTTGTTGTTGGTCTACTACGACTACTGCCAACATTGTCATCGGTGGTACTGTATTGATCAAAGGTACCAAATTTTTGCAAATTGAGAATTTGGTCTTTGTCGAGTGCTACCGAGTCCTTCTCTTCATCGCCATTGGTCGATGGCGACTGACTCGAACGAGGAAATGGCCACCACGACATTTTCGACATGGGGTTGTTAGAATATGAAATAGTGTCACCTCCAGGCAATCCCCCCCACCAACAATGCGTGCAAGGTGAAGAGAAATTTGTTAAAAGATCCGAAATGAAATCTTGGCCAATTTCTCCGTACATCTTATTAACCAAGCCTAAACGTAACTAATTTGTAACCATAACACATGACGACGAAGGAGAAGGAGTTTGCCACATCCAGGGATGGACGGGGTGGTAGAGGCAGAGGAGGAGGTGGCAGAGGAAGAGTAGTGCAAGGTGCTGCTACTGCTGGTGGTGGTCGTACAGCGGGTGGAGGAGGAAGAGGACGTGGTCGTGGAAATAATGGCCGTCAACCTCGACAGTCATCACCACAACAACAAAATCAACAACAACAACACAACCATCAGCGACAGCAACAACAAGTTAAGTCAACTCATCACCATTATCAAAGTAATCATCGTTCATCAACTCTCAAAAAAGTAATATCCGGACCATACACACATTTATTCTGCTCCGAACGTCATACATTTGCATTATCACGAGTGCTATATCCTCGTGGACGTGATCAGTTCTTACTTCCATATACTAATAATTGCCAGCACGAACATCATCATCAACAGCAACAATCACAACGAGTTGCGACGGATGATCAATTAGAGTCATGGTGGGAATGTGTCAAGATTGTAAAGTGTCACGTACCCTACAATAATAACAATCATGACTCCTCATCATCATCATCATCATCATCATTTACGACTACTACGAATGATTCATCATTCTTGGAACGATGTCCCATATGCTTAGATGAAGATATGGTTGCACCGTACATTGCGCCATGTGGACATATATTTTGTTTACCATGTGCTATTGGATACTTACATTCTATAACCAAAGATGTGAATATCGAATCGGAACAAAAATCTAAAAAACCTGGTGCTAATACATCACTGCCTCCAGGAGGTAGTGCTGTTGGTGGCCAGAATACTACTACTGTCATGAGTAATCGTGCATCCATAACTACCGTGCGAGCACGATGTCCCATGTGTTCGAGTGGATCATCGACAACCTTGTCTGCTGGTGATACAATTATTACCTACAAGGATTTACGACCTGTTTTATTTGTTCCGGTATTAAATATAAAAGTAGGAGCAGTCACTGCCAACAATGGTGGAGGAAAAAAGGATGGTGTGTCATCTCAAGACAAAGGAACACGTGTAAAATTTGTAAAATTGCATCGTAACAAGACATGTCCTGCACCCTATTTGCCTCTGTATGGGAAACGTATTCGTGGTGGACCCACCTTAGGAGGAGGAGAAGTCGATGAACACTCCTTATTACCTGATTATCCCGATGGTGATGATGATACTGACGAATGCACTTACTCAAGACAGTACTTTGTGGGTACAATTGAGTACGAAGCAATAATGCAACGTAACTTAGATGATCTACATAGATATCAAACGGGGTATGATTGTATAATGGACTCACGTGAATTATGGAATACATCCATGGCAATTGAAGCCATACAGGCAGCACAAAGACGTTGGGTGGGTTTTAGTTCGGATGACGGAGGATTTCGTGGGGTGGAATTGGAAGCCAAATTCAATGCATCATTAGGAATGCAGCAGCAGCAACAACAGAAGGTACTAACACAGACCAATCCTGTAATAGACGATGATGCCACCAACGAAGTAGCTGCTAAATCACCAGGTACAGCAAATAATAGTCGAAAGCATTCGCCCCTTTTACAGGCAGGTTCTTTTTTACTAAATGAAGATACCGATGAATACCTTTTCTACCAATCTTCCGACGGACAACCATGTTATCTATCAGGTTTCGATGTCGCGTGCCTAATGCATGAGTTTTCTAGTATGCCGGTAGTCAATTATTCTGGTCAAGAAGTTGAGGGCTTAAGCTTGTTTCCATTACCTGACAAGTTTACTGCAAATATTGTCGAGATAGAACAGTTGACAGTGACTCAGTCACTCATCAAACGCAAGCCATTCTTATCACATCTACCTCTCCATAGTAACGTTTCGTTTGTAGAAATTGATTGGTACAGTGGTGGAGAGAAAATGAATCAAGCACTATTGAGTCATGGTACACTTAAAAAATTCCGTGATGAAATACAACGTCGTAAAGCGGAGCGTATACGTGCTGCCAAACGAGAACAAATGGTCGATAAGATTGCTAGGACGAAGGCAGAGAAGGATGAGTTACGGCAACGGAAAGAATTGTTGGAATCGAATTACTTTCGTGGAGGAGGAGAGAATAGTTGTCAGTCAATTGACCCTGATGATGAATTCTTTCAAGCACCGACGGCATCATTTGATGAGAACGAGGACGAACCACCGCGATGGAATCGTTTTAATGAAGTTTGTGCGACTGGTGGGGTTTGGCCAGAGCTTGCGGCATCTGTAGCTCATGCCGCCGCTCCTAACTCAAACAGACAGTCATTGTCTATCCCTTCGTCGCCACAACAAACGTGTAACCCAACCTGGGGAGATCGCAGCCGAAGTCGTAGTGGCAGTCTAAGTTCAGTTCCTGAAAAGGAAAAACCAGTAGGCATGAATAGCTTTCCTTCACTTGGCGAGGCATCACTTCTGATGCAAAAGCGAAACAGCAGAACTTCGAGATGAAAAGAGTTGTTTTCATGAAAAGGGAATATAGAAGTACTGTAGAGTCGTAGCAATAATGATAAGTAACAACTATTATCGGCATATGCCTACAGTATACTACAGCGACTAACAAAAAATCAACCTCCAAACCATTGTAGACTATTGACTGATTTATTACATGGTTGTACAAAAGTAACATTTCGCGGCGTTTTCCATATATGTGACAATTACCCGTTGATCCAATATTCAAACAAAACAAATCGAATGGCTACTGAAATAGCATCTTCTTCGTAGGTCTCCTTGTTACTGGCTTTTTGGACAATGGCCGTCTGGATGTGGTAATTGTAGGCTTGATTGGGGTAGCACTTGGGATAGCAGTTGGCGTGCCTGTGATAGATGTGCTTGGGATTGCCGTTGGGATAGCAGTTGGCATATCTGTGGGGGATTTAGTCGGGCTTGCAGTTGTGGTAGCAGTTGGACTTGATGTTGTGGGAGATTTGGACGTCGGTGGTATCGTAGTTGGCTTGGTCGATGTTGGTTTCTTTGTGATTGCAACTGTTGGTTTCTTAGTTACTGGTGTAGGAGTACACTGTGGTCCAACATTGTCTGCTAAACTCAAGAATGGACACCATAAATTGTTCGCAGCAATACGTGAGAAATCACATGACTCTGCATAGATTTGCTCCTTAGGAAGTGGATGATGGTGATTAGCCATGCATAGACGGCCATCGGCGGGGAAAGGCTGAATTTCCATCGCTTGTCCGACACCAGCCCGATTACCAAAAAACTGCTGCTCCTTGATCGTGCTGCTGCATGGTTTGAACTTCATAGAAGTATATCCTACACTTCCACCATTCATCTTTGTCAAGTAACGATTCGTTCCTTGCGCTTGGATTTGATCTCCATTAGAACCTTCCGTCGCCATGTCGAAAGGTACAGGAGATCCATTCTTCAATTTGACAAATTCTGTAATATTTTTGTATAATGGTTTGCTCGGATCACAGTCCCAAATAGCAAGAGTATGATCCTCTTTACAATCCAATTGTAGTGCACAATTCTTCCTACCTCCATACAACTCGTTGGGATTGCAAACAGCACATGCAGCACAGAACCACGATTCATTGCGGCTCTCTTGCCTTGTAGAATTGTGGTATGTAAGGGTTTGATAAGAAAAGTATGAGCACCACCATCAACATACCACATTCGTACAAAAAAAAAACGTCACGAGAGACTCACCAATAGTAGCCCGGTTGCCAATGAAGTCGCAGGCGAAATGATTCCGTCACGCAGTAGACTTTGTTGTGGGTGATGTCGATGGAGTTTCCATGACAGCTGTGGGAGACATCGTGGGAACTGTGACACCCGACACTGTGGGAGTTACAGATGAAGTGCTCAAACGACGTAATGATTGCGATTGTATCCCGTTTACCCTGCCAATTCCATACAATACGAGCGTGGCAACGAGAGTAGTACCTCCGCCATCAATCGCCATAACAGTCGCAGACGGGCGACGCCGATCCTTCATGTCCATGAATGCCCGAATCATTGAATTTCCTCTCTGGGCACGAGTTTGTGGTGTACTTAAAAATCGAAGTCCATGTTTCGGTCATTTTTTATCATGTGTTTCACTTAATTTTGTACGATACTTTAAATTTATGAGCGCTTCCATTAGTTACATATCCCTTGCTTCCATCTACATGGTGCAAACAAATTCTTCCGCGTTATCGCAAAACATGCCATTGAACAGTAACCCATCTGGGCAGGAAATCGTGGAAATTAGGACATTCTTTTCACAGTATATGTACTCTTTACAACCAGTACCAGGTTTAATCGAGAAGAAGTTCGGCTGCATGTCACATTCAGGATTTGTCACAATTATTATCTCGTTTTGAGAAGAGTTACTTGCATTCGCCGTGGAAATGGAAATGGAGCTGGTTGTGGCACCACCATCAATATCTTCGAATGGTTCTTCAATTTGCACCTCGCCCAAGGCATCTACCACAGCTTGTTTTCTCTCGGTATCGACACCAGCAGACACTGTTGGGATGCAATTAAGGCTGCTCAACAGAGCAAGCGTCACGAAGAGAATGATGACATCTAGTGTGCAGCGAGGCGCGGCTGCCTCGATGATGGTGTCGTCATGTGTTGTTCACACACAAGAACCCTGTTCACATTTTGGCGGGAGGAATAGGACATGCGGTGTTTCAAAGTGGCTCTCCTTACGGGCTCGACCCGCACATCCGCGCCTCCTGTGGTATTGCACCCGCGTGTTACGGCATTTGTACGTCACGAGTTGGAACGGCGGGGACATGTCGTGTCACATATAAATCCAATGGAGTTTCCATTATTAGAAAAACCTCACTTTGCCTACTCTCAGGGTAAAGCACCACCAAATATGCAAGAGATACACACCCAATTACTCAATGCCGATTGTTACGTATGCGTTACACCCGAGTATAACCATTCACCCTCTCCGGCATTACTTAATATATTGAATCACTTTGGTTCATCGACGTTTTCATTCAAGCCTAGTGCAATTGTTACATACTCGGCGGGACAATGGGGAGGCGTACGTGCGGGAGTAGCCTTACGTACGACACTCGGCGAAGTGGGGTGTTTGCCAGTATCGGCCATGATCCATATCCCACGAGCTCAGGACGTACTTGATGTTGATGGTACGATCATCTCAAACCAAAAAAACAGTGATGATCCAAAAGAAGAGATCAACGAGGAGAGTCGTCGATGGCAAACATATTGTGGACGTTGTTTTTCACAATTGGAATGGTGGGCTGATGCTACAATACGACAACGTGCCATACTCGATCCATTTACTAACGAATCTCCGATATTTGTTACATCGCCCGAACAACGAAGTGCACCGTCGTCGTGAAATAGAAGACGGTTCAGGTACATGTTCTAAACGATTGAGATTATGATAACTACTTGAGACAACATGGATGAATGAATTAGAGTATCGTAATCCCGAAAAGGCAGTAAGCAGGGGAGAGATGCAAAAGCGAAAATTCAGAACTTGGATAAATAGTGGTGTTTGATCAAAAGGGAAAATATGAGTGAATAAGTGAGAATACTACAAAGTAATGATATCACATTGTAGTCATTTTTGCGCATTCTAGTAGAAGGTATCCAATACCTACACAATAAACAAACTGACCAAAGTATAGAGAGCAAAAGGCAACACACGGGTCGAATACGATGTGCTCCTTCATTCAGCGCGCCATTTCGGCATTATGGCGTCTCTTGTCCTGTTTTGCCATCTCATCAAAGACACTTCGTTCTTCTTCCGATAATGCCTTGTATTCGCCAGACAAGTGACTCATAATCTTGAAGGCAGTACCATGTGGCTGCTCTGCTAATGCCTGCTTTCGAGAGCTTGTGAAGAAATGCTGCGAGGTCCCTTGGGAGCATTTGGATCTATACACAACATGAAAATTTGATGTGAAGCAACGTAAGATGAAAGAGTAAAAAGATTCAAGTAATAATAAGAGACCACTGACATCCTCCTTCGTACCTTTCTTTGCCTTTTTTCTTCATGCGCACGGACCTCATCCACCATCGAATCATCATCATTACTGTCACCAGAAGCATACTTGGCACTCTCACCACTAGTAATAACTTGGGTTGTGCTACTACCAACAACAGCATTGCTGTGATCCATTGGTGGTGGTGGGGTGTAATCCTGTATTTCTTGTTTAAAATGCAGTCTATCATGGTCTGATGCCTTCTTCCATAACGCCTTGTGATTATCAGAGAGGGCAGAATACTCGGCCGAGAGGAGTCGTGCAATCTCACCAAATATGATTGAGGCACCCCACCCCCGTCATACTCATAGCAGGTCTTCTTCATATATATATAATGCGTTTCAGCACCTGCTACTGTCGCCAGTGGTCACAAGGGTGTGCAACCCCAGCCTGATATCTGCTGGGATTTGCAGTCAAAGTGGCAGTAGGAGATTCACTTGGGTTTTGACTTGTATCATGTTGTAGGTTATGATTGAGGCACCCCACCCCCGTCATACTCATAGCAGGTCTTCTTCATATAAAATGCGTTTCAGCACCTGCTACTGTGGCCAGTGGTCACAAGGGTGCAGCCCCAGCCTGATATCTGCTGGGATTCACAGTCAAAGTGGCAATAGGAGATTCACTTGGGTTTTGACTTGTATCATGTTGTAGGTTATGATTATGATTGAGGCACCCCACCCCTGTCATACTCATAGCAGGTCTTCTTCATATATATTTAATGCGTTTCATTACCTGCTATACTGTGGCCAGTGGTCACAAGGGTGTGCAGCCCCAGCCTGATATCTACTAGGATTCACAGTCAAAGTGGCAATAGGAGATTCACTTGGGTTTTGACTTGTATCATGTTGTAGGTTATGATTGAGGCACCCCACCCCCGTCATACTCATAGCAGGTCTTCTTCATATATATATATAATGCCTTTCAGCGCCTGTTACTGCGGCCAGCAGTCATAAGGATGCAACCTTAACCTAATATGCAATAGAAGGTAGAACAGGCAGTGACAGTGGGAGAGTGAGTAGTAGGAGTTGTGCTGTGCTGATTCTTCTGGTTGAGGCTGCCAACCCCTGTCATACTCATAGCAGATATTCTTTGTACATATGTTAAGACCTTAAGCACCCTCTACTGTGGCTAGTGGTCATAATGATGCAACCCTAACCCGCAGCATATCAGACCTCTCATGGCAGTAATCTCAATCTCAACACCCTTTCTTGCCGCTTGCCGCCACCCGCCACCCACCCCAGGAAAACACGGGCTCACTCAGTCCCACCATTCTACTTTCTCAGTCCACAACATGAGCACTACATCAACATCACATCCACACTCAATGGAGACCAATGGAGACCACCAACAGAAACAGTAGATACTGCCACAAAGAAGAAAAGGAGATTCTTCTCATTGTCCAGCTACATAGATAAACACAAATCAGACAGAGGGGATGCCATCAAGCCAACTCCAACACAGCAACAAATCCAAATACTCCACACTCAACGCAGACCAATAGAAATAGTAGATACTGTTATTGCTGCAAAGAAAAGGAGATTTGTCTTATTGCCCAGCTACATAGATAAACACAAATCAGACAGAGGGGATGTAGTACTAGTCAAGCCAACACCAACACAGCAAGAAATCCAAATACTCATAGTACATTACTCCCATTTTTCTTACAGCAAACATTTACAAATGAACATGTTGTAAATTAGATTTGAAACATTTGTTGCATAATTTCTATTTCTAGAACACTATTATTTGTTTATCATATACAACATGCTACATTTATAACAATACAACCAACCATCATTAACTTAGGCGTGCCAATAAGTGCTTCATGTATTACACATCCAACATCATTAAAATTGGCGTGCCAATAGGGGTGCCCACTAATGGGCGCACTTTGCATATGGCAACCCATTTGTGGCGGAAGGGGAGTACATTTGAGCTCAAGTACCACCCTGAATGTGTCATTCATCCATGACCTACCTATCTCTCACCTCTCGTGGTTGCCGCCTTAATGCTCAAGTAGAATTTGACTTTTGTACCAAGGTTTCACAAACGGCAGTTTTCTCAAAATCCTTTCTCAGAACTGGCGTTCTGTGCCTCGCGGCGCGGTCTAGCGTTTTGTTCGGCCACCATGAGATTTTCGTCGTCGTCGTGAGGGCAGACTATTGTATCTACTGCATATCCCAGTAATCCCTTACCCGATTTTGTCTACATCTTCGTAAGCCCATTTTCCATTGGTCATTAAAAAAGGGTAAGGGATTAGAGTACCTGTGGGGTTCAACGGACGCCAAACCTGAACAAGAAACGCTCAAGCTGTTCGCTGTTCTACCATGTTGATACGTTCGAGCCTACGATTCGAACGATTTGATTGCCCTAACACATAGGCAGCATGGCCGAAGCTTCAAAGAAAGCTGTCCGCGAGGCACTGATTCAATTTATGGTTAATGCCAGTTCAGCAATCAAAGAGGCATACTGCTTCACAGTAAAAGGTGAACTTACGGCGATATCGTTGATGACATTGATGTTCCTTGATCCGGAGGAATATGCAGCAGCACTCTTGACTCTTGACTGCTGGTCTTGTGTCTTGTGCTTGTTACAAAATCTGGCGTCATTTGGTGTAAAAAGGAAGGATGGAATGACTTTGTTGCTGAAGCACCTAACTTTGATCCTGTCCACCTCAGAAATAACTGCATTGAGATTACAAAATCAAGCATAAATCATTCGGCAACCTGGAAACAATAGCAATGTGTCAGACCCACAACTTAGAGTTAAAATGAACATAATGCGTATTGGAATGTTACCCAATGGTGAAAGTGTAGTCGCATCGCAACATGTTCATCATGGTGTTAGTCCTCCGTCGCGATTCTTACTTCGCAGTGCACAGAAAGATTTGAAGGAAGCATTGACTATCCACACATTCAAGAACGTATAGACAACAATCACTCCAGGCTACTGTCAGTAATGAAGTGGGTAGATCTTGAGCAACTAAGAGAAAGACAACCTGTAGTAGCTGCCATTACTCCTGCTGTAGAGGAATCAAATATAAAACGTAGTACGTTACTAGCCAAGTCCAATGGTCTCCCCAGATCTCTGCTGACAACTTGCCAGATGTCTGGTATTGCAGCATGAATACTTGGGACATGAATCTAGAATCGTGTACTGCCCTCAAAGACAAGTAAAGAAAGGAAATCTTAAGAAAGCTTAAATGTAAAGTAATTAGTTCCAATACAATTCAGCACCTTCAACCATGCCTGGTGGTCATAAGGATGTAGCTCCAGCCTTATGATCTTCTCTATGGGACCTAAGAGTGATGTGCCTGGTTTTGCACTTGGATCCTCTGTTAGTACTTGTGATTGATACCCCCCATCCAGTTTCTTAGCAAGTCTTCTTTATATATATATAAAGTGTTTAAGCACCTTCAACAGTGGCTACGGGTCATAAGGATTTAGCTCCAGCCTTATTATATGCTCTATGGGACCTGAGAGTGATGTTGTTGGTATAGGAGGTGGGTCACTGTTGGTACTTATGATTGAGACCCCACATCCAGTTCATACTCATAGCAGGTCTTCTTTATACATATATTAAGTGTTTCAGCACCTGCTACAGTGGCTGAAGGTCATAAGGATGTAACCCCAGCCCAACATGGCCACGCGGCCGTGCTTGATCTCGGCCTCGCGCAACCAGTACAGGTCGATGCCGACATCGTCGATGTTGGACAGCCCCAGCGGGTCGAAACCGACGTCACCGGCCATGGACCCGTCCAATAGCGGCGGTCGATTGAGAAAGGGCAGGGCGGTGCTCTTCGTCTCGGCCATCATGTTCAATGACGACGACGACGACGATGCGATGGATACTGCTGCTGCTGCTGCTGCTGCTGTTTTTGCCACGGGTAATGTCACAAAGGCTGATGCAGTCCCAACAACAACAAGGAGGGTGGTAGCGAGGGTGGTAGATGTGATTACTTTCATCATTTTGGGAAGAAGTATTGTATTGTTCCGTCGAGCAGTGGGGTTGATAGACACATCGCGTGGTGCTTTTTGAAGAGTTGAAGAAAAATCTAAGCCAGAATGAACTATTTACGTAGATTATGCAGCCTGAGCATCGAGCCGAGAGGAGGCTTTTGAATTCGTATTTATGATGGGTGCGTGGTGCATGTGAAGAGATAATGTTTTCAGGCATGGACCAATATGCAAGTAATAATAAGCACCAATCATATACTGATCTAATTCAACATCAATATGTTAAAGGAATTGTACGATCTCTATAAAATATATCTAGCTTCTCTTCAAAATCAACTTCGGTCGAACTTTAATTGACCTGAACAGATTTAACAAATTCTTTGTACCCATCTGTGCTGTCATCTTCCTTGATTGAGTTGGCAGCTGTGTCAATCTGACCTGTTTCTGCATCCTCCTCGAGAGTCTTTCCACCCCTTTCGGCATTGGCAAACTCCTCGGCAGCTTGGATTTTCTTCGATGATACATATTTCCATGCATGTAGGACTAACCCGAGAACAAGCCAACACCAAAACGCACCAACCATCAATTGAGTAGGCCCGGCCGAATATCCAAAGGGCTTTAATACTGCCATCGGTAGCTTCTTCTCAGACCAACGATTGTATGTCTTCGTTCCATCCTCGGCGACAGATGCAACTCCAAAATTGTAAACCTTGTCAGTCTCACCAAGTACTTCTTCAAACTCATGGCTGGGTATGTAGGAGTAGAAACGAAAACAAATCCAGATGAAAATGTCAATGAGTTGGATATTCGTATTCACGCGGCGAGCGAAGAAAAAAAAGTGTCGATAAATGATTCAGTCGTCGTCGTCTTACCATCCCATCGTGAAGAGACCCACTGAAAGCATAAGTAGTAATATTGCCATGAACGCTGCAAGCCAAACCTTATTCTTCATCGCCTTGTTTGCATAGTAAATAAGTCCACCGAGCAAGGCACCCACGGCAATACCCGCAAGTCCTGAAAGTGGAATGGCCAACGCACCCTCACCCAAGAAGAAAGGGATGAGAAAGACGCCGATTTCGGCCATTTCTCTCCATATATTCCAAGCCACGTTGAATCGTATCGACTTCAGCGACAGGCCAATCGTCCGACCATCTTCGCCTTTTTTACTAGCATACACGCCCAAAAACTTGGGTATCTTGAGACTCAGCTGCAGGATACATACGGCCGCGACCAACTTCGAGATACCCTCAATTAGTTCCACGACACGATCGTCGAGATCGCGAGATAGTAATGCCAATGGTACGGCCACGGCGATGGTGACAATGAGGGCAACTAGCGCCGCGAGTAGAGCAGAAACGGTAATAGCTGTATGATCGGATCGATCGATATCGATTTAGGTGTGAATGTGTAACGAAACACAAAGGTGAGATGAATATATATTAACACAATCATGGTTTTATTTATATATATACAAAGTATGTGCGAGCGTAACTCACCCCTCAGGCCTTGCTTTTGACGAACCGGATCTTGCCAATCATCGCTGTACGTACGTAACGAAAGGCAATGATGGGTGTGTGTGTGTGAGCAGCAAATAATGCAGGGTGAGATATGACGAAGGTCCACTGTGTATACGAGGACCAACTTTGACAAATATTTGAATCAAACTACTCTCACCTTCGCAAGAGAACAGTACGGTATTGTCCGATAATAATCGTCCCCTCGAGGATTTCCCTCGCAAAGATGGTCATGATCGCTCCATTGAATAAATTGATCATGGTTTGTGTTGGCGTTGGATGCTATTGATAAGGAGCGGCCGTTGATGAGGAGGAGATGATCGTTATGATGGATAAAATAATTATGAGATGTTGAATGTTGTGATGATAGATTCGATGCGTTGATCTTGCGTCGCGACGAGGGCACGAGTCCGCGCTCCCATTGTGGTGGTAACATCGTGGGGGCGCGTGCCCATCATCGCTAAACCTTCCCGCGCCAAGAATTCCATTTAGCGATATCTCTTTCTCCGAGAGAGCGGGACAAAGATTCATCTACATACATACATCAAAGAGTACCGTATGTTTGTTTTGGTTTGTGTCGGTCGAAATTGAGCGCCTATTGTTCTCAGCCAAAAATCAATGTTTTTTTTAATAGAATTGATCCACTCGAGACTTCACCCTGTGAACTTTCGAGTGCAG
>Ga0247833_1003736_pt1 | contig 19913 bp, 14 predicted proteins | sample LaCruzMarch2015__7_FD_187117 | JGI IMG/M metagenome (GOLD analysis project Ga0247833, IMG submission 187117) | Freshwater microbial communities from meromictic Lake La Cruz, Castile-La Mancha, Spain - LaCruzMarch2015_8m | ecosystem: Environmental > Aquatic > Freshwater > Lake | place: Spain... | reverse complement strand
TCGTCACCGGCCAGCTCTCGCACGTGGCCGACTGCGTGATCGAGGCGGCGCTCGCCACGGCGGTGCGGCTGGTCACGAGGCAACGGGGCACGCCGCGCGGGCCCGACGGCCGGCCGGCCACGATCGCGGCGGTCGCGCTCGGCAAGCTCGGCGGCTCGGAGCTCAACTACTCGAGCGACATCGACCTCGTGTTCGTGCACTCCGCCGACGGCCGCGTGGAGGGCTCCAAGCCCTGCACCAACCAGGAGTTCTTCGACCGAGTCGTGCAGGAGACGGTGCGGCTGATCATGGCCCCGTCGCCGGCGGGCGGCGGGCTGCGGGTCGACCTGCGGCTCCGGCCGCACGGGTCGGCCGGGCCGGCCTGCCTCGCACTCGACGCGATGCTCGAGTATTACGACCGGCTCGGCCGCACCTGGGAGCGGCAGGCGTGGGTGAAGGCCCGGCCGGTCGCGGGCGACCTGGCCCTTGCCAACCGGCTTGTCGCCGAGCTCGAGCCCTGGATTTATCGCCGCTGGCTGACGCGGGCCGACATCAGCGGCATCAAGTCGCTCAAGCGGCGGATCGAGCGGCGGGCGATCCGCGCCGGCACCGACGACGCCGACGTCAAGGAGGGGCGGGGTGGGATTCGCGACGTGGAGTTCACGATCCAGTTTCTCCAGCTGCTCGCCGGCGGTGACATCCCGGCGGTCCGCTGCGGCAACACGCTGGAGGCCATGCGCCGGCTCGCTGCGGCGGGCAGCCTGACCGACCAGGAGCGGGCCATCCTCGAACAGACCTATACCCTCCTGCGGACGGTCGAACACCGGATTCAGGTGCTCTACGACCGGCAGGCCCATGTCGTGCCGCGTGACGAGCTCGAGTTTGGGAGGCTGGCCGTTCGCTGCGGCGCGCCGGCCGGAGCGGAAGGTCGCGAGCGGTTTCGCGGCGAGTTGGCCGGCGCGGCCGATGTCAATCGTCGGATCCTGGATCATCTCCTGCACGACGCTTTTCCCGACGACGCGCCCCCCGAGCCGGAGGTCGACCTGGTCCTCGATCCCGACCCGCCGGCCGAGACGGTCCACGCGGTGCTCGGGGGCCATGGTTTCCGGGATGTGCCCGCCGCGGCCCGGGCGCTCGCGTCACTCGCCGAGGAGCGGGTGCGGTTTCTGTCCACCCGGCGCTGCCGCCACTTCCTGGCGGCGATCGCGCCGCGGCTGCTGGCGGCGATCGGCCGCACGCCCGATCCTGACGCCACGCTGGCCACGCTCGGCAACGTGGCCGACTCGCTGGGTGGCAAGGGGGTGCTCTGGGAACTGTTCAGCTTCAACCCGCCGTCGCTCGACCTAACGGTGCGGCTGTGTGCGTCGAGCCCCTTTCTGGCGCGGCTGCTCGTGATGAATCCGGGCATGATCGACGAGCTTCTCGACAGCCTGCTGATCGAACGGCTGCCGACGCCGGCCGCGCTCGAGGCCAATCTGGCCGAGCTCTGCCAGGGCGCGGTAGACCTGGCCCCGATCCTCCACGCCTTCCGGGTGTCGCAGCAACTGCGGGTCGGAGTGCGGGACATGCTCGGCAGGCAGGACGCCGAGACCACAACCGCCGCCCTGACCGCGATTGCCGAGACGCTCATCCAGCGGGTCGTGGCCGGTGATGAGGCGCGGCTCGTCGAGCGGCTCGGGCGGCCCATGAACGGGGCCGGGCTGGGGGCCGACGCCGAGCCGGCCGGGCCGATCGTCCTGGCGCTGGGAAAGTTTGGCGGCCGCGAGATGAACTACGCCAGCGATCTGGACGTGGTGTTTCTCTACGACCACGACGGAGCGTCGCTGCCACGCCGCCGCACCGCCGCCGGTACGAGCAACGCCCACTTCTTCGGTGAGCTCGCCCAGCGGACGATGCGGGTGTTTAACGAGTTCGGGCCGCAGGGGCGGCTGTACGAGATGGACTCGCGGCTGCGGCCCTCGGGCCGCAGCGGTCCCCCGGCCATGTCGCTCGCGGACTTTGCCCGCTACTTCGCGGCCACCGGGCCGGCCGCCGTCTGGGAGCGGCAGGCGCTGGTCAAGGCGCGGGTGGTGGTTGGTTCCCCGGCGGCGGCGGCCGCAACGCGGCAGGTGATCGAGCTGGCCACCTACGGCCGGCAGTGGACGGCCGAGGAGGTCGAGAGCATCCGCCGCATGCGCTACCGGATGGAGGAGGGGGCGAAGCAGTCCAACCTCAAGCGCGGCCCCGGGGGAGTGGTCGACATCGAGTTCATCGTGCAAATGCTGCAGCTCGTGCACGGCGGCCGCGTGGCGGAGGTGCGGTCGACCGAGACACGCGCGGGCCTCGTGGCCCTGCATGCCGCGGGCCTCATCAGCGATGAGCGGCGGCAGTTTCTCGAGCGTGCCTACCGCACGCTGCGAGCGATCGAGGGACGGCTGCGGCTGCTCGATGCCGCCAGCCGGCACGACTTTCCCTCGGCCCCCGACGAGCAGCGGAAGCTCGCCCATCTGCTCGGCTACGAACGCCCCGACGATCTCGTGCACGACGTGCAGGCCGTGACCGCCCGCACCCGGGCGGAGTTTGAGCGGATCTTCAACGAGACGGAGACGAGGCTCAGCGGCGCGTGATGGTTGCGGCTGGGGCTTGGGTGACACGGGGGGCCGCCAAGGCTGCAGGGGGCAGGGATGCCCCTGCAGCCGGATCGCGTGGATGCCTGCAGTTCGTCTTGACTCGCGTTCCTGTCCTTGCGACGCTCCGCACCACTCCGGGAGATACCCCCATGCGATTCGTGTGTTGGTTGGTGCTGGCGTTGGTGATCACGGTTCGGCCGGCGGCTGCCGAGCGGGCGCCCGGCAGCGTGGCCGACTTGGCCGACCGGCTGGCCACCGGACTGCGGGTCAAGGCGCCAGTCGACGTGGCCTTCTGCGAGCAGGTGGCCGACCTTGTGCGCCAAGGACAGATTCCGGTGGATGTGGTCGATGCCACCTACATCTGGGCGCTCGGCCGCGGCAAGAAGTATCCCTTCCCGGCCTTCCAGCATGTGATGCGGTTGAAGGCCGCCAAGCTCGGCTTGCCGCTCTGATCGCGTCACGGGCTCGCGCCGGCCGCCGCTCCTTCGGCCAGCTTGAGCACCGCATAGCGGCTGTTGGCATACAGCTGTTCGAAGGGCAGCTCTTGAAGCCCGGGTGAGTCGAGCGGCACGATCGCGATCCGGGCGCCGTAGCGGTCGGCGATGCTTTGCATCCGCGCGGCGCCAAGCGCGGCCGTCGAGCGTTCCATGTTGCGGATCGTGCCGTCGGCCGAGAAGCAGTCGGTGATCCGCCGTCGCCACTCGACGAGCGAGGCCGCATCTTGCGGGCTGTTCTTCCAGGCCACGACCTCCGGCAGCCCCGTCTGCCAGGTGAAACTTGCGGCCCCGCGCGGCGTGAGCACGCAGGTGCCCGGCGGCACGTGCTCCCGCACCCAGACGCAGAGCTCGTCCCAGGCCGCAGCCTCGACCTTGGAATCACCGCGGGCGACGAGCGTGCGGCCCGGTAACGGCCAGTGCTGCGACTCCGCCGCGATGTCCGCCACCAGCAGCAGGCTGACGATGCCGCGGATCAGCGGCGGCGAGCCGGGGAACAGCCGGCGGCAGGCGGTGTCGTCGGCGAGCACGGCGACGGCCGAGAATGCCAACGCCAGCGGCACCGCCACATCGGCCAGGCGAAACCAGTAGAACCGGAGCAGGCCGTGGATCGCCGCCGGGGCCGCGCTTTCGCAGGCCGCGATCACCAGGCCCACCAGCGAGATCCCCAGGGCGGCGAGGGTGAAGCGCGTCAGCCGGGCCCGGGCAGGGTTGGCGGGAGCGAGGCGATCAAGCAGCCACCAGGCGACGATCGCCAGCACGTGCCGCGGGACGAAGCCCACCGGAAACGTCCGCGGCAGCAGGTGATGGTGCAGCCGTTCGACGACATAGATTCGGGCGGCCTCGGACCGCGTCGCAGCATCGGCGCCCGCCGAGAGCAGCAAGGCCGGCACGACGCCCGCCGCTACCAGGGCCGCGCCTCCGACGAGCAGCGTGGCCGCGATGACCAGTGATCCTGCCCGGCCCGGCCCCCCAAGCCCCCGGGCGTGCGCCAAGGGGATGGCAAGCGTGTGGCGCCACGACGATGCGCTCGCTGCCACGGCGGCGAGCAGCGCCCAGCCGCCGACGAGCGGATGAAATGCGGTCGCCCCGCCCAGCAGGCACCAGGCCGGGAGAAATCGGCCGCGGACCAGCTCGCCGAGCCCGCCCAGCACAAGCGCCCAGGCAAACACTTTCGCCTCACAGCCGCCGATCACCCATTCGCCCGCGGCCGACGTGAATCGCAGGCCCGTGCTGAACAGCGCGGCCGCGGCGATCCTGGCCCACGTGCTGCGGGCGGAAGAGCCTCCGAGGAGCGGCAGCGCCAGGTGATGGAAGCCGATGGCCAGGGCGAGCCAGCCCGCGAGGCGGCCGATCCAGGCGGCTGTCTCCAGCGGCAGCGCCGCCGCCAGCGGGCCGAGCAGCAGGTAGAAGACACCGTGCGCGTCGGGAGAGTCGAGGAAGAAGTCGCCGGCGGCGTAGCCGGGGTCGGCTGCATGACGGGCCTTCGTCAGATAGACCGTTTCGTTGACGTCGGGTATCGGCCACGCCCCGGCGGCGGCGAAGATCGCCGTGATGGCAGCCACGAAAGCGCACTGGCGGCAGACGTGGCGCCACCAGGGCTTGCCGTCCGCCGCCGCGTCGCGCCAACCGCTTTCATCCGCCATCGATCGCCCCTATAACCAGCGGCGGAAAAAGCCTTGCCCGGCCTTTCTCCGCGGTGCCGCGTCCTGCGGCGGGCATCATACCGGCCGTGCGTTGCCGGCCCTGGGGCCGGCAACGCGGTCAAAACACTCACGAGGCCTCAGCATGACCGACCTGGCGACCGACCCGGCCCCGCTCGGGCCGGCGACCGCTGCCGCGGGCGCGGCCCTCCGGGCCGCAGCCAAGCGGGAGATGCTCGGGATCGTCGGGGCACCCTTCGCGCTGGCAGCGCGGCTTGTCGAAGGGGCCGGCTTCGATGCCGTCTACCTCTCGGGGGCCGCATTTTCAGCCGGCACGCTCGGTGTGCCCGACATCGGTCTTTTCAGCCGCGACCAGCTCGTCGAGCAGACGCGAATCCTTGCCCGAGCCGTCACGATTCCCGTGGTCGTCGATGCCGACACCGGCTTCGGCGGGCCGCGGGAGATCGAGGAGACGGTGCGGCTGCTGGAGGCGGCCGGGGCGGCGGCCATCCAACTCGAGGACCAGCCGGGAGATGCCGCGGCCGGCGGCAAGCGGTGCGGCCACCTGGGTGGCAAGCAGGTCGTTGATCCGGCCGTGATGGTCGAGCGGATCGCCGCGGCCTGCGCCGGCCGGCGTGACCCGGCCACCGTGATCATCGGCCGCAGCGACGCCCGCGGCGTGACCGGCTTCGACGACCTGCTCTCCCGGCTCGAGGCCTACGCCGGGGCCGGCGCCGACTGGCTGTTCCCTGAAGCGCTCGCGTCGCGAGACGAGTTTGGCCGGGTGGGCCGCTCGTTTACCGGCGGGCCGCTGGTGCTCGCCAATATGACGGAGTTTGGTCGCAGCCCCCTGGTCTCGATTCCCGACCTTGCCGAGCTCGGCTTCGGCGCCGTCCTCTACCCCGTCACGCTCCTGCGGCTGGCGATGAAGGCGATGGAAGCCGGGCTCGCCGTGCTGGCTGACGAAGGAACCCAGGAGAGCCTGCTCGACCTGATGCAGTCGCGCGAGGAACTCTACGAGATGCTCGGCTACGACCCCGCCGATGCCGACCGTCACCGCGCCGGCCCGGCCGCCGCCCGCCAGGAGATCCGATGACTGCGCCCGCTCCCGCCGCCACCGAGTTTGCCAAAGGACTGGCCGGAATCGTGGCCGGCCAGACGGCCATCTGCTCGCTTTCCGGCACGCTCCGCTACCGAGGCTACGACATCGAGCCGCTCGCGCGGGTGGGCGATTTCGAGGAGGTGGCCTGGCTGCTGCTGCGCGGTGAGCTGCCGACGGCGACCGAGCTGACGGGCTTTCGGGAGCGGTTGGCCGCGGCAGCCCGGGAGGTTTCCGGGCCGGTGCTCGCGGCGCTCGAGCGGTTGGCGGCGGTCGCCCCGCAGGCTTCCCCCATGGACGCCCTGCGCACCGGCGTGAGCATGCTCGGGCTCGTGGAGCAAGACGATGCTCCGGGTGACCGTGGCGCGCTGCTCGTCCAGGCCGAGCGGTTGCTCGGCCAGACCCCGGCGATGCTGGCGGCCTGGATCGACATCAGATCGGGTCGGCCCGTAGCGCCCTGGCCGGATGCGCCACTGGGAGTGGCCTTGCTGGAGCGGCTCACTGGCCGCGCAGCGACGGCCGCCGAGGCGGCGATCTTCGGGACCACGCTGGTGCTCTACGCGGAGCACGAGTTCAACGCCTCGACCTTCGCGGCCCGCACCGTCGCCTCGACCGGCTCCGACATGCATTCGGCGATCACCGCGGCGATCGGCGCGCTGAAGGGGCCACTCCACGGTGGGGCCAACGAGAAAGTGCTGGAAGTGCTCGGCGCCATCGGCACGGCTGATCGGGCCCGCCCCTGGGTCGAGGAGCAGTTCGCTGCCAAGCGGGTGGTGATGGGCTTCGGCCACCGCGTTTACAAGGCTGGCGACGTGCGAGCGAAACTGCTCGGGGAGTTATGTCGCGAACTCGTACGGGGCACGGCCGGCGAGCCGATCGAAGCGCTGGCGGCAGAGGTCGAGGAGATGATGCTCGAGCGCAAGCACCTCAAGCCCAACCTCGACTGGCCGGCCGCCCGCGTCTACCACGCGCTCGGGCTGCCCGTGCAGGTGTTCACACCGATTTTCGTGGTCGCCCGAATGAGCGGCTGGACGGCCCACGTCATCGAGCAGGTGGCAGACAACCGGCTGATCCGCCCGCTGTCTCTGTATGCCGGCCCGGCTCCGCGCGACTATCGTCCGCTCGCCGCCCGCAGTTGAACCAAACGCGGCCGGCTTGCGGAGCGAGCGCCGCCCGTCAGCGCAGCCCGGGCTCTGCTTACGGCAGGCTGGCGGCCTGCTCGGCCACTGGCGTGGCGGCGGCCCCGTCCTCACCGCCCGCTTCGACGTGGGCCTGCACGGTGACAACCGGAACGGCTCCCTCACCCAGGTCGGTGGCGATCCGCAGTTCCCGCTCCACCTTGCCCACCACGTCACCGGCCTGGAATGTGACCGGGAGGATGTGCACCCGGGCCGCCGTGGTTTTCGGTTCGCAGGTGAGGCAGCCGTCGGAGCAGAACACACCGGTGATCTTGAACTCGCGATTGGCTCGAATGACCACATTCTTCGTGATCGTTTGGCCGGCGGGCACCGACCCCAACGCGAGCAGTTGTGGGCTGACGGTCACTTCGGCGACCACCCGGCCCTCGACGTCCATCGGAATTTGTGTGGCGCGCGGGTCATCGGTGACCAGGATCAGTTGCCCCTTGACGTACCCGGCGGGCGTGCCTGGCTTGAGGCGGGTGGTGAGGTCGTAGATGGTGCGGCCCCCCTCGCGCGTCGGCTTCGAGAGCGAGACCTCGAAGTTGGCGTTGGCACTGCGGACATCCTTGATCTCCCAGGGAGCCGAGCCGAGCCGCGTGACCCGCACCTGCCGCTCCGAACCCTTGCCCAGATCGACGGTGCCCAGATCGACGAAGGGCGGGTCAAAGGTCACATCGCCGCGAATGTTGCCCGCCACCCGAAGCTGTACCTCGGCGTAGAAGGGCTTGTCGAAGGTGATGGTCAGGGTAGCACTGTGCTGCCCCTGAAACGTTCGTGTGTTGAAGGCCGCGACTACCTCGGCCGTCTCGTGAGTCTTGAGATCGCGTTTGGTGACAGTGGGAGAAGTGCAGCCGCAGCTGGTTCTGACTCCGACGACGTGCAGGTCTTCGTTGTAGACGTTGCGAAACACAAACCGGTATTCCGTCTTCGACCCCTTGGCAACGGTACCGAAGTTGTGACTCGTAACCGTAAACATCTTGCGGGCCCACTCCTGGGCCGCGACCGGCCCTGAGCTCGCAGTGACAACGACGGCGGCACAGGCGGCGACCCGCACGACAAGAGCGAACCCGGTCATGGAACGGTCACAGCAAAGGGAGTTCATAAAATCAACAGCTTCTTGAAAGGTATGGTCAGCGGCGGTGGAGCGTCAACTTCCCGGGCCGGTGCCGGCTGGGCAACGCGGCCTAGGGGCGGTGGGGCCGGTTCACCCCAAGTATCACTTGCCAGGGTGTCCGGTGGTCGCCGCAGGTGGGTGGGGCCGGGGATTTTTCGGGGTTTTTTTCGGTACGACCCCTACAGCCCGCGCGGTTTTGTAAGATCGAGAGCCTGGCGGCCCTGGATGCCGAAGCATCCGCCGGCTGGTAGTTTGGTTTCCATGGCACAGGCTGCTCTGGAAACGCGTTCCCTGAGGGGGCGTAACGGTATCGACCGGGTGCTGGAGGTATGGATTGCGTGTCGTGGTTGGTCGGCTGGCCACGTTAAAAGTCGACCAAAGCTTCAATTAACGAAGCTCAGTTTTCCCTGGCTGCTTAATTAAGTAGTCCCGAGCGATGGCCCCAGTCGGAAGGGCCTCCCAATCGGTCGCCAAATCCGACTCGCCCTGGTTCACCGCCTCGTACGGCCAGGGTTAAAAAAGTTCTGGGCTGGTCTGCGACATACCCTGCCGGCCGGGGATGCGTGGACGAGATTTAAGTTGACCGGACACACACGTAGACGTCTGTATCGAAACACTTCGGGACGCGGGTTCGACTCCCGCCGCCTCCACTTTCACGCCCGCCGGGCCATCCAGGCCCCGGCGGGCGTGACGGACCGCAGCCTCCACGTGAGCGAGTGGGGGCCAGGAGTGGCTGAAACGACCGCCAGCGAGAGTGGCCCGGGCAACCCAGAGCCTGCGGCACCGAAGGCAGCGCTCAACTGGGGCTGGGTGCGCGCAAAGGCCCCCGGAACGATCCAGGTCCCAGGGGGGCGGAGAACCTGAACCGTTTCCGGGAGCGATTGGACGATCTTCGAGGTATCTCGCTCGCTGCCGGTGGTTGGCTTCCGTGCCGCCACCAACGGCGAGTGGGTTTGTTCCTCGTGGACAACCCCATGGCCTTCAGGCGGGGGGACAGTAGGGGGCTATTTTTCCGGCGTCAAGGCCGTTTTGCCGCACCGCAGGTGATCTGAAAGCCCGCCGCGCCTGCCTCGTCGCCGCAGCCTGCCGGATCGGCCGGTTGCTGACGACGCGGCAGGGACGGAGGCGACCGCGTATCATCCGCTCTAGCGTGATTCCCGGTTCGCCGCCCAGCCTGCTGCAAGGAGATCCATGTCGTTCCCCATTCCGCTTGCCGACGCCACTCCCCCAATCGCCGATGCCGGCCTGCCCCCGACCCCCGAGGCGTGGGCCGCGGCCTTTGCCGTGGCGTTGCCGTATGACCGGTTTCTGGAGCGTTACGCCACGCCCGACCAGCGGGAGCGGTGGCACACATTTCACGGCCGAGTCGCGCTGACCGACCCCCAGCGGGCCCTGCTCGGCGGCTTCGTACGCCGGATGCCGGTGCTCGTGCTGGCCGGGGCGTGGTGCGGCGATTGCGTCAACCAATGTCCGATCTTTGCTCAGTTCGCCGCGGTCGCTCCGGCCATCGACCTGCGGTTTCTCGATCGCGACGCACTGCCCGCCATTGCCGCCCACCTCGCAATCTGCGGTGGGCAACGGGTTCCCGTGGTCGCCATCTTTAGCGAGGACTTCACGCCGGTCCTGTTCTATGGCGACCGCACGCTCTCGGCGTACCGGGCCTCCGCTGCAGCGATGCTCGGCGAGAGCTGCTCGACCGGCGCCGTGCTGCCGCCGGCTGACGCAATCGCGGCGGTCGTCTCTGACTGGCTCGACCAGTTTGAGCGGGTGCACCACATCCTCCGGCTCTCAGCACGGCTGCGGCAGAAGCATTCGGACTGACTCATGACAACCGCGGAACGTTGGACCGTCTATCCACTGCTGCTGCTGGCGATCGGCTTGGCCGTGCGCGGGCAACTGGGTCTGGAGGGGAGCGGCGCTACCGGCCAGACCATCTCGGCTGATGCGGTGGTGTGTCGCGAGCTGGCCGTCCTCGGCGAGGCCGACGAGATCATCATCCACGCCGGGCGGGTGCAGGGGGGCGGGGGTGGCCGGATTGAAATCCGGGACGCGGAGGGGCGGGATGCCGTGGCCGTGGGCACGGGGCCCGACTCGCGGGCCGGCGCTGTAGAGTTTTTCGACGAGCAGACCCGGTTGATTGGCAGGCTCGGACCGCCGGCCGTGAAGCCCGACGGAAAGCCGCCGAGGGATTCGGCACCAGCCACGCCGCAACCGGGGGCCGCAGCGGCCGAGTAGATCGCATCCGAGGTCCGCGGAGCGTCGCCAAAGGGTATCCAGAAGACGGGGCACGCAGCTCACGAGCCGCTCTCCGAGCCGCTCATCAACTCGAAAGTGGCTGCGGAAGTGCGATTGGCCGGACTATCCTTCATTGACCGGGCAACCCTTTACCGTTCTGAACGGATAGCGATCTGCCCCTCGACGAACTGGTGAATCAGGCCCGAGATCAGGCTTTGATAGGGGATACCCTGCTCGGCCGCCTTTCGCTGGATGCCAGCGAGGTCGTGATCGGATAGCCGGATATTGATCCGCCGGTCCTTGCGGGTCGTGTTTTCGGCGGCTGCCGCAAACCGCGCCAGTAACGCCGGCGTCGGGTCGTGAAGAACTAATTCGTCGCGGTCGAATGCCTCGATGATTTCTTTCTCGTGCTGATTCAGCCGAGTCGTCGGGCGTTTCATGGCCGGCTCCTTTTTTCCTGCAGGTACTGCCGCGTTGCCTTGCGGCTGGGAATGATGGTCCGCAGATGGATCAGATCGCCCGCAACGTCGAACGGCACCAGAAAGATGTCTTCATCGACGATGACGAAGGCGATCGATTGGTGCGGGTACTTCGCGGGATTCGGATGCGGACTTGTCTTCCAAACGTCGCCGCGGCCAAGATGCACCACGATCTCTTCGAACGAGATTCGGCGGTGCTCCCGCAGCCAGGCATTTTTCTCGGGCTTCCATTCGAACCTCATGCCAAGGTATGCCTTTTAGGCACACACTCAGCAAGGCCGGGGGCGCTCCGGCTGCCCGACGGCCTCGAGTTCGGCGGCCAGCCGTTGCAGGCCCCGGCCTGACCGGCTGCCGCCTCGAGATGCCCCCGATTTGTTTGCTCGGCCTCCGAGCCTTGCGATCGGCTGATGGCGAACCGCCCTGTCCCGCGGATAGTGTACGGCTGTTTACACTTGCCGTCCATCTGCCGGTCCGCCCATGGTCGCCGCGGTCACAGGGTTTCCCTCGCGAATCCGACGCCGCCCGCACAGAGGCCCCGCGGCGTCCCGCCGTTACGAGCGGCGTCGGCCCGAGAAGACGCCCGCCCGCGGCTCGGCGGAATCTCACCCGCCACCGCTTCGGCTCTGCGCTCAACCACCACGTGCATCTCCACGCATGCGTGACCGACGGTGTCTTCCTGCCGGCTGCCGCCGAAGCAGCGCGTGAGACCGCGCCGGCGTTCCTGCCGACGCTTTTCGTCCGGATCACGCTCTTACCGCCCCAAGTGCGTGTCTAGTGTCAGCCTCTCGAACACCTGCTGCGATAGTGCGCCCGGCCACCCTTCGCCCTCGAGCGACTCTCCGTGACCCGGGAGGACTCACCGCTCGAGTGCCCGAACTGCGGCGGCGACATCCAGCTGATCGCGTTCATCACGGAACCAGTGCCCATCCAGAAGATCCTGAGCCGTCTTGGCGAACCGCCTCCGGACGGCCGAAACGCCCAATCTCGCTGCTCAAAAGCAGTCCGTCAGCCGGAAGACGGGTGCGGAAGTGCCATTGACCGGGCTATCCTTGTAATCCTGCGGTATCCGTACCGGCCGTACTCGCTGGCCATCCAGACGATCCGCTTCACGAACTGCGGCTCGTCGTCGGCAACACTCGCCTTCCGGCGCTGCGTGTTCGCCGTGGCGGTACGCTCCTCTCGGAGACGTACCGAAGACTATTCAGGGCCCTGTTTTACCCACAGAGTCAGCTCGAGATCCTCTTTCATAGGGAAAAGGCAGGTGTCTCACCAATCATTTGGCACAGAGGGCGTAGCCGCGGATTCGTAAATGGACTAGCTTGATGCCAGTTTCGCACCCCGGTCTCATTGAAGGATCAAACGTGGCCAAGAAGAAAACTGCAAAGAAGCCCTCCGCAACCAAGAGCGCGACGAAGAAGACGCCCGCCAAGACCGTCTTGGGTAAGATCGCCAGCACGGCCAAGAAAATCGGCAAGAACATGGCAGCCCGCCGGGCTGCTCGCCAGTCAGCCGTCATGAACGTCATCGCTAAGGGAGCTGCGAAGGTCGCAGCTGCGACCGGTTCGGTCGCGAAGAAGGCGACGAAGCGAGCCGCTACCAAGAAGGCGGCGGCGAAATAGGCTTAGAGCCGATCTGTTCCGATACAAAAGCCCCCTTCTTCCCACGTTGGACGAAGGGGGCTTTTTCTTTGGAAAATCGGGGACGGGAGCGAATTGTATTCCTTGCCCTTCCGTTCAATTGCAGCGAAAGTCGCTCCCATCAACGTTTCCTGCAAGAACAACTAGGCACGGTGTGATTCGAACACACGACCAAGGGATTATGAGGACGAAAGTAGACTCCGGCGAGAACGACCGGAAAACCTGGTATTGCTTGATTGTGCCCGTGCAATACCGAGGTTTCGGACAAAGTCGGGCAGTATCAAAACTGTCTCGGAACCGTCTACGAATCGTCTCACATCGCCTCTTTTGGGTTCAAACCCAAACCCTCTGCCCCCAATCCGACCCCATGCCATCGGGAGCCCATCGCAGTGTCTCATGCTCTGGCCCAGGTGCCGGGGCAGCAGGCGATTCCGTCGCCGCGGCACACCACTAGCCGCCCGCCTACTTCTTTGAGATGTAGGCGTTCACGCCGACGATCACCTTCTTGCCATCCACCATGCAGTCGGTCTCCTTGTTCCCGTAGGTGGAAGCGACGACCAGCGTTTTGCCGCTGGAGGACTTCTCCGGCTTGGCGTTCATGGGAATTCTCAGGACCAGTTCATTGCCAACAATTTGTGCTGAAAAAGCCATGGATCTGTTCCGTGGATTCGAGGTCGGGGATGCGGCGGGCTGACACTCTACAATCCCAGTCCCAACCCTTCGCCGAATAATATTTCGGCGGTCCACCCATCCCCGGAGCCAAGCCCATGAGTGAACACACCTATAAGATAATCGAATTGGTTGGATCCTCGCACACTAGCATTGAAGGGGCAGTACAGAACGCCATCGCCAAGGCTGCCATCGATGAGAAAAGCCTTCGATGGTTTGAGGTGCTCGAAACCAGGGGGCATATCGAAGACAGCAAGATCGCCCACTGGCAGGTTCGAGTGAAGATCGGGTCGACGCTGGATTGAAGGTTGCAGCAGACGCACTCGCCACACCGGTACCCCTTCGCCCTCGAGCGACTCTCCGTACGGCGTGGTGCAGACGGCCGCATCGCCCGCGTCCGCTACGTGCTGCCGCGGCACAAAGCAGCCAACTGGGTCGGGCCCGGCCGCGGCCGCCAGTCCACGCGGCCGGGGGCCAATGGCGTCGTCGAACTCAGGCCGTTTGAGTTCCTCGACCGGCTCGCCGATCTCGTCCCGCCGCCGCGGAAGCACCGGCATCGGTACCACGGGGTATTCGCCCCCAACCACAAGCTCAGGCGAGCCGTCACGGCCCATGACAAAAGGCAACATTGGCAAGCGGCGCGAGGCTGTGACCGGTGGGCATGCGGCCGGTGCGGGAACGGCCGACTGGGACACGGTCTGCGCCGACGCGAGAAAAACGCCACCGCAGGGGGATGCGCGGCGTTCTGGAGACCCGCCTCCGGACTGCCGAAACGCCTAATCTCGCTGCTCAAGGGCAGTCCGTCAGCCGGAAGACGGGTGCCGACGCTCCATTGACTGGGCTATCTTTGTAACTATTCTCATACCGCTAGCCTGCCGCCGGAATGACTTCGGCGTGCGGAGGCCCGCCTGCTCGCCAGGGATATTCACGTGATTGCTCGACGCACACCTGGCCAGTTCGCCCTCGCCGTCCCGCTGCTGTTGTCGTTGGCAGCGATCGGTGCAGCCGACGAGGCGGCCCCCCCACCCACGCTCAAGGACGTCATCAAGGACACGCTGCAGGACACCATCCAGGACGCCATCGATGGAACGCTCACAGACACGCTGCAGGAGAAGGTGAAGCAGAAGGTGCAGGACGCGCTTGTAGACACGCCGCAGGAGTCGTCGGACGGCTCGCCCGTGCGGACGAAGGTTGTTTTGCGAATCTCGAAGGAGTTCATCAAGCAGCACTCGCCGCCGGCCGTCGAACAGGATTCACCGATCAATCGCCATCTCTTCGGCGCCCACGTCACGGGTACGGCGGTCATCAGGGGCCACCCGGTGCTCAAGCTGGACGCCGATCACGGCAAGCCCGTGTTCACGCTGCACTTCAACGGAACGACCACTACCCGGACGGTGGCGGTGAAGCCTCCCGTGAAGGCCTACAACACCGGATTCGGGGGCTTCGACGTCCACCGGGAGATCCGCTTCGACGGCAGTCAGTTCAGCGCGGGGCCCGCGTCGATCGAGGCCACGTATCGGTCCAAGCTCGACAGGCTCGCCACGCCGCCGAGGCTTCGCGGCTGGATCGTCCGCCGCTTCGCCGGGCCGCAGATTGAGAAGACCCGCCCCCAAGCGGATGCGATCGCCCTCGCCGATACAAAGGCGACTATCCTCAAGGAGTTCGAGGAGCACACCGACAGGCTGGTCGACGACCTCAACGGCAACGTGCCGTGGAAGCAGACCATCGCCCTGCTTGTGCCGCAGGACGCAGGATGGGTCAGCCACTTCGCCAACACCAAGGATTGGATCGTCACCAGCCCGGGCCCCGAGGGAGCGGCGGTGCCGGAGTTGCCCGAGGAAGCGGCCGAGCTGAAAGCCCCGCTCGAACTCTGGGTGCACGGCAAGCCGAATGAGATGTCGGCGACCAAGTTGATCGCATTGTGGAGCACCGTCCACGTGGGGCTGAACCGGTTCCGTGAACTCGCTCCGGCGAACGCCGCAAAGGCGGCGGAAAACCTGAAGCCGACGGTGGAGGGAGACTGGTGGGTGCTACGGGTGGGGACGGACATCCTCGAGCAGCTCATCGACGGATTGCGCGAAGACGAATCTGCCGGCCCGGGGTGATCGCGGTGAACATCAGCATGGTCGTGCCGGCGCGAGGACGATGCTCCGCCCGAACACGAGCCCCTGACGAATAATGCGGTTCCTCCTTTGGAGAGGAGCGTCATTACCACGGCCCAAGCGTCCTCGGCACGACTTCTGGGGGCTCAGTGTGGCTCCGCCCGTACGGTCAGCAACCTCGGCTGATCAGGAACCGCCCCCGATCCGGTGGCTCGAGCCCTAGTAGCCGGCAGAGCTGATTAGAGGATTTTTGAGGATTCCTGACGGGGCCACAACACTGCCACCGACCCCGTAGCCAAAAAAGCACGCAAACAAGCAGGTTCAAATACGCCCGGAGAGGCTCGAACTCCCAACCCTCGGTTCCGAAGACCGATGCTCTATCCAATTGAGCTACGGGCGCAACCTCCGGATCGTAGCGGTTTTGCCGGACCGTCTCCATCGTCCGGCGGGCGAACCGGGGCCGAGTGGTCGCCCTGCCCGGCGGCCTTGGATATGCTTGAGGATTTGAGGTGGCGTCCGAATAGCCGGATCCGGGGCCTATGCGCCGTTCGCGGCGGCAGCCGGCGGACGAAAGCACGACATGGCCTACATCACGCTGCGAGTCCTGCACGGGGCCGATCGCGGCCGCGAGTTTGATCGCGTCCCCACGCCGGTGACGATCGGCCGCGAGGAGGGCAACACGATCCAGCTCAATGACGAGCGGATCAGTCGCTATCACCTCAAGCTTCAGGTCGACAACGACAAGCTCGTCGCCACCGACCTCGAGAGTACCAATGGGACAAAGGTCAACGGCGAGGACATCCAGGTCAGGATTGTCCGCGACGGCGACATGATCTCGCTGGGCCGCTCGCTGCTCCTGGTCGGTTCACACAGCGATATCGACCGTAGGATCGCAGCCCGCCATCCCGAAGGTGAGAGCGGCCGGGGCACGCAACTCCGCGAGCGGATGCGGCGGTTCACGGCCCAAAACTCGGATGTCATCGAAGATGTCGGGTCGGTCCGTTCGCCGCTCCTTCCCAGCGAGCCGCCGCCGCTACCGGAGCGGCTCAGTCCGGCGCAGTCGGCTGAACTCAGCGAACTGCTCGACTACGTGCAGACCGTGCTCCGGACGGCCACCGAAGGGGCGGTGATGCGGGGCAATGCCGAGAAGGTGGACCTGGAGTTTCCCGACTGGCAAGCGATTCTCGATCTCCAGGCCCGTCTGGCGCACCTGCTCCGCGAGATCGGCGGCGGTTGATGCGGCGGGCCTTGCTAAACTGGAGCCTTTCCTGCGAGGCCCACGGATGAGCACGCTTCCCTTCACGCACCTGCACTGCCACAGCCACTACAGCCTGCTCGACGGAGCCAGCTCCATCGACCGACTCGTGGCCCGGACGGCAGAACTGGGGATGAACTCCCTGGCGATCACCGACCATGGCAACCTCCATGGAGCACTCGAGTTTTACTCCAGCGCCCAGGCGGCGGGGCTCAACCCGATCATCGGCTACGAGGCCTACATCGCGCCCGGCAGCCGCTTCCAGAAAGACGCCGGCAGCCAGAAGGAGTCGAGCTACCATCTCACGCTCCTGGCCCGCGACCGGACCGGCTTCGCCAACCTGCTGCAGCTGGCCACCAAGGCCTATCTGGAGGGCTTTTACTTCAAGCCCCGGATCGATCGCGAACTGCTCGAGCAGTATGGGGACGGGCTCGTCTGTCTCTCCGGCTGCCTGTCGAGCGAGTTCGCCCGGTCGCTGATCGGAGCCGCACCGGGGCAGTCAGCCACGCTCGCCGAGGCCCGCGAGGTCGCCGGCTGGTTTCGCAAGAACTTCGGCGACCGCTACTTCATCGAGATTCAGGACAACGGCCTCGAGATCCAGCGGCAGGTGACCGAGGCGGCGCTCGACCTGTCTCGCGAGTTGGGCATCCCGCCGGTGGCGACCTGCGACTGCCACTACGTCAACCGCGAAGACGCCGAGGCCCAGGACATTCTGCTCTGCGTCAACACCGGCCGGTTTCGCAGCGACGCCTCGCGGATGCGGATGGATTCCAACGAGTTTTATCTCAAGAGCCCGGAGGAGATGCACGCCGCCTTCGCCGGACTCGACCGCGGGCTGATCACGGCAGCCGTGGCTCGCAGCCAGGAAATCGCCGACTCCGTCTCGATCGATCTCGAGCTCGGCAAGCGGCACTTCCCCGGCTTCGACGTGCCCGGCGGGCGGACGGCTTCGGAGGAGTTGCGGCGGTTGTGCCTCGACGGGCTGTTGGAGCGGTATGCCGCCGTGCCCAAGCGCTGGGCAGACGGCCGCCCGCCGGCCGCCGGCGGCTGCGGCGAGCTTCACTCCACCGTGATGGAGCGGCTGGACCGCGAACTGGGGGTGATCGATACGCTCGGATACGCCAGCTACTTCCTGATCGTCTGGGACTTCGTGCGGTATGCGCGGGAGCGGAAAATCCCGGCGGCAGCCAGAGGCTCGGGCGTGGGGGCGCTCGTGGCCTACTCGCTCTCTCTTTCGCATGTCTGTCCGCTTGAATACGACCTGCTCTTCGAGCGGTTTCTCGACGTCAGCCGGCTGGAGGCGCCCGATATTGACATCGACTTCTGCAAGGAGCGGCGGGGCGAGGTCATCGACTACGTCAAGCAGAAGTATGGCGCGGCCAACGTGGCCCAGATCGGGACCTTCGGCACGCTCGCTGCGCGGGCGGCAATCCGCGATGTCGGGCGGGCGCTGGGCATGCCGGTCGCCAGAGTCGATCAGATCGTCACGCTCGTTCCCGACCAGTTGGGGATCTCGCTCGAGGATGCGGCCGCCCCGGGCTCGCAGCTCGCCGTCGCCTGTCAGGCCGACGCCGAGGTGGCGGAACTCGTCGATCTCGCCAAGCGGATCGAGGGGCTGGCCCGCAACGTCGGCACCCACGCCGCCGCGGTGGTGATCGCCGATCGCCCGCTGGTGGAATACGTGCCGCTCTGCCGGGTGACGGGCAAGGAAGAGGTGATCACCCAGTGGGCGATGGGCGACGTCGAACGGGCCGGGCTGATGAAAATGGACTTCCTCGGTCTGCGGTATCTCACCGTCGTGGCCAAGACGCTCACCGTGATCGAGGTCACCCAGCAGCGTCGGCTCGACCCGCTCGCCTTTGAGCTCGATGACGCGGCCACCTTCGCCACGCTCTGTCGCGGCGAGACAAAGGGCATCTTCCAGCTCGAGAGCGGCGGGATTCGCGACCTGCTCCAGCGGATGAAGCCCGACCATTTTCTCGACATCGTGGCCGTCAACGCCCTCTACCGCCCCGGGCCGCTCGAGGGGGGCATGGTCGACGAATACGTGGCCGTGAAGCACGGCCGGAAGCGGGCGGAGTTTCTCCACCCCGTGATGGAGGAGGTGCTCGCCGAGACCCACGGCGTGATGGTCTACCAAGAGCAGGTGATGCGGATCCTGGAGCGGCTGGGCGGCATCGAGCTTCCCAAGGCCTACACCTGCATCAAGGCAATCAGCAAGAAGAAGCTTGAGACGATCGCCGCCTTCCGCGAGCAGTTTGTGGCCGGGGCTCAGGCCCAGGGCCTGGCGAAGCAGCGGGCAGGAGAGGTGTTCGCGCTGATCGAAAAGTTCGCCGGCTACGGCTTCAACAAGAGTCACTCCACGGCCTACGCCCTGCTGGCCTGGCAGACGGCTTTCCTGAAGACGCACTTTCCGGTGGAGTTCATGGCGGCGCTGCTCTCGGGCGACATCACCGGCCGCAACTTCAAGAAAAAGGACTCGCTCGTCGAGCACATCGAGGACTGCCGGCGGATGGCGATCGAGGTGGCCCCGCCCGACGTGAATGCCTCGCAGGCCGACTTCTTCGTGGCCGGTGGCCGGATCCTGTTCGGCCTCGCGGCGATCAAGGGTTGCGGCGTGCAGGCGGCCGAGGCGATCGGTGCCGAGCGGGCCAAGGGGGGAGTATTTCGCGACCTCCCTGACTTCTGCGGCCGGCTCGACCCGGCGCTGGTCAACAAGACGGCGATCGAGAACCTCACCAAGGCCGGCGCGCTCGACGCGTTGGGCGGCCACCGCGGCCAGTTGCTCGCCGGCATCGAGCGGGCGATGGCGGCCGGGGCGGCGCAACTCGCCGACCGCAAGAGCGGCCAGAAGAGCCTGTTCGGCGGCTTCGACGACGAGCCGGCGGCCGCGGCCACCGCGCCGGTGGGGCTGCCCGACGTCGCCCCGCTGTCCGACCTCGAGATGCGGTCGAATGAAAAGGAGGTGCTCGGCTATTACGTTCACAGCCATCCGCTGGCGGAGCACCAGGGGCTCTTGGAGGCGATCTGCACCCACGGCACCTCGTCGCTGGCCACGGTGCCGGCCAAGGGCGACGTGGTGATCGGCGGGCTGGTGGCCGCCCTCAAGCTCTCCAACACGAAGCAGCCCCGGCCCGGGTCGGCCCATACTCGCTACGGGATGTTCGACCTCGAGGACATGGACGGCCTGGTGCGCAGCATTTGCTGGCCCGAGGACTTCGCCCGGCTGGGCGAGCAGATCCAGGCTGATGCCGTGGTCCTGGTGGCCGGATCGATCGACCGCCGGGCGGGCAGCGAGGAGACCAACCTGATCGTGAACGAAGTGGTGCCGCTGGTCGCGGCCTGGGATCTGCCGGTGCGGAGTGTGACGGTGAAGGTCAGCGAGGGGCCGCACGACTCGGCCACGCTCGACCGGCT
>Ga0247833_1003734_pt1 | contig 19916 bp, 13 predicted proteins | sample LaCruzMarch2015__7_FD_187117 | JGI IMG/M metagenome (GOLD analysis project Ga0247833, IMG submission 187117) | Freshwater microbial communities from meromictic Lake La Cruz, Castile-La Mancha, Spain - LaCruzMarch2015_8m | ecosystem: Environmental > Aquatic > Freshwater > Lake | place: Spain... | reverse complement strand
ACTTCCAAGAAAGCCTCGATGGCCCACCTTTTCAACTCACGCCGCCGGTGTGTTCCTTCCCTCGGCTCGCAAGCTCGCCTCGGTCAGGAACACACCGGCGATTTACAGAAACAATGTTGCACTAACAGCGAACGTCCGGCGACGGGGCGTGGGCGGCCCCGAACCGTCACGCGGCATCCGTGATGATCCCATCGCTGACGCTCCGGGCTTTTATTGGGCGTGTACAGAATCGGAGTCCTCCGTGAGGGGCTGCCCATGTCCCGAGAGTCGGCGTTGTTGACAAGCGCAGGCAGGATGCCGAAGCGGAGGCGATCTAGCGAGCGCAGTCAGCATCGAGTGAGCGTAGGCAGGATGCCGAAGCGAACGTCCGGCGACGGGGCGTGGGCAGCCCCGAACCGTCACGCGGCATCCGTGATGATCCCATCGCTGACGCTCCGGGCTTTTATTGGGCGTGTACAGAATCGGAGTCCTCCGTGAGGGGCTGCCCATGTCCCGAGAGTCGGCGTTGTTGACAAGCGCAGGCAGGATGCCGAAGCGGAGGCGATCTAGCGAGCGCAGTCAGCATCGAGTGAGCGTAGGCAGGATGCCGAAGCGAACGTCCGGCGACGGGGCGTGGGCAGCCCCGAACCGTCACGCGGCATCCGTGATGATCCCATCGCTGACGCTCCGGGCTTTTATTCGGGCTTGTATTGGAGTCGAAGTCATCCGTGAGGGGCTGCCCATGTCCCGAGAGCCGGCGTTGCTCGGGCACCGATCCGCCGCGGATTGGTCGTCGGAGGCAGGATGCCGAAGCGGAGGCGATCTAGCGAGCGCAGTCAGCATCGAGTGAGCGCAGGCCAGGATGGCCGAAGCGAACGTCCGGCTTTCGGGGCGTGGGCAGTCCCGAATTGCCACGGGTTCCAAGAGGACTCACAAACCGCTCAGACTTCCCAGCCGCGACGATACTCGCGGCGAAGCAACCCGTTGACGTCGTCCCGGCTGCTCTTCATGGCGGCCGCATCCCAGTCGAACTCACCCTGCACCCGGTAGGCGATGTTGGCCAAGAGCACGCTCTCCGTCAGCGGGCCCGTGAAGTCGAAGTTGCATGTGGCGGGCGGGCCGCCCCGGCAGGCGTCGAGCCACTCGCGGTGGAAGCCAGGCGACTTCGGGATCGTCTGCTTGGGGCCAGCGAAGTCGGCAAACTTCTCGGCTGGCAGGAGCGACCAGGTATCAAACCCACAGATGAGCATGCCGTTGGTGCCTATGAAGAGCGTGTTCTTCTTGTCGGCGAGTTTGCTGTCGATGCCTCGCTCAGCGAGCACCGGTGGCAATCCCTGATACCAGTGCAGGCTCACCGCCGGCAGCGCTGATCCACTCGCCGACAGTCGCGCCGGGAAGTCGAGCCGGCTGGCGAGTGACTTCGGCGTCCGCTTGGAGTCGGGTTCTGGCCCGCTGCCCACGACATGCACCGGATGCGCAAGGTCGAGTGCCCAGAACGGAATGTCGAGCACATGACAGCCCCAGTTACCGGTCTCGCCGGTGCCAAACTCCCACCAGAACCGCCAGTCGTAGGGAGCGAAGCCCTTTGTGTACGGCCGCTCGGCTACGGGCCCGAGCCAGAGATCCCAATTGAGCCCGGTGGGCACTGGCTGCGGCTCACCAGGCAGTGCGGGCATGCCACGGGAACTGGCCACCCACGAGTGCACCTCCGTGATCGTGCCGAGGAGGCCCGACTTCACGATCTCGACTCCGTCACGGAGCCCCTTGATCGCATGCCGCTGCGACCCAAGCTGCGTGGCGAGCCCTTTCTTGTGGGCGGCCTCCGTCAGCCGCCGCACCTCATCCACCTCGTGGGCGAGCGGCTTCTCCAGATAGACGTGCTTGCCCCGTTCCATAGCCCACCAGGCCGGATGAAAATGCGTGTGATCGGGCGTGCTGATAACGACGGCGTCGATCTCTTTCTCCATCCGGTCGAACATCTGGCGAAAGTCGGTGAACTTCGTGGCCCCGGGATACTGCTCGAAGGCCTTCCCGGCCCGCACGTCGTCGACGTCGCAGAGTGCCACGATGTTTTGGCTCTTCACGCCACCGAGATTCGCGGCTCCTTGTCCGCCGAGGCCGACGACGGCGATGTTGAGCCTGTCGACGGGGCCCTCGGCGGGCGGCGCACCAAAGCCGTGCGTGGCGAAGAATCCGGATGCCCCGGCAGTCGCCGCGGTGGCCGCCGTGGCTGCGGTCACACCGGCGAAGCTGCGGCGGGAGATCGCGGGCCGAGATTGTTGCTTGGGGGGGGTCATGGTTGTGCCTCGCTTGTCGATGAAGCCTTCAGTGTCGCTGAAAAAAGAGTGTCGCTGAAAGACCGGGCCTGACTCAGGTCCCGGATCGTGCCCGCCGCTTTTGAATAGAACGTATGCTACGAGATTCGGCCCCTTCCTCAACCTGTGATCGCCATGCCTGAAGCCCGCCGCCCCGACCCACACTTCGCGGTCCTGCCGCTGATCGCCATTCTTCGCGGCATCAGGCCAGACGAGGTCATTTCCGTCGGCTGGGCGTTGTTCGAGGCTGGCTTTCGGCTCATCGAAATCCCCCTCAATTCGCCCGAGCCGCTCGAAAGCATCCGGAGGCTAGCCGCTGAACTGGGCGATCGGGCCGCCGTCGGAGCCGGCACCGTGCTGCGGGCTGCCCACGTGACCGAGATCGCCGCCGCCGGGGGTACGCTCATCGTGTCGCCCAACGCCAACCCCGAAGTAATCCGTGCGACGAAGACGGCCGGACTGCTGAGCTTCCCCGGCGTGGCCACGCCGACGGAGGGCTTTGCAGCGATCGAGGCCGGGGCCGACGGGCTCAAACTGTTTCCCGCCGAGCAGCTCGGCCCGGCGGTGGTAAAGGCCTGGCGGGCGGTGTTTCCCGCCGACGTACCGCTGGTGCCGGTGGGGGGCATCACGCCGGAAAACATGGGCGACTATGTCGCTGCGGGTGCCAGCGGATTTGGGCTCGGTTCGGCGGTCTACAAGCCCGGCCAGACGGCAGGACAGGTGGGGGCGGCAGCGACGGCGCATGTTGCGGCATGGCGTGCCTGCCGGCAGGAACCGATCACACCGTCGTGATTCGACAGGCTCGGTCTCGTACGCCTCCCCCGTACCCTTTCCGGAAAATGGCCACCTGGACCAGGTTCCTGATGGGGTAGTTGAGGCGAACAGGCAGGAGTCCATCCCTCGGTTTTGTCGAAGATTCAGCCTGTCTATACTAAGAGGCGCGGTCTGGTGCCCGCCTAGCTGCCCACTAACTACCCATTTGGTGCCCACCTGCTTGCTGGTCATGATGCTCGGTATCCGACTGACCTCGCGCACTTCCCTCGTCTGGGCCGGATGCCTCGCTGCCGGCTGGCTGGCAGCACCACCGCTCGTGGCTCAAGACCACCCCGGTCTTGCCGTCTACCGTGAACACTGTGGCCGTTGCCACGGCGACTCGGGCACCGGCACGCCCGACGTGCCCGAGCCGCTCGTCGGCGACCGCTCGGTCAATCAACTCGCCGCCTACATCCACGAGACCATGCCGGAGGACGACCCCTCCGCAGTCACCGGTGACGCGGCCCGTCAGGTCGCCGACTATATCCACACCGCCTTCTATTCGGCAGTCGCCAGAGATCGCAACCGCCCCGCCCGCGTCGACCTCTCCCGACTCACGGTCCGGCAGTATCAAAACACCGCTGCCGATCTCTTCGCCAGCTTCCGCAACCGCACCGCCCGCATCGAATCGCCCCACGGGCTGCGGGCCGAGTATTTCAATAGCCGCGACTTCAATCGGCAGACAGGCCTCGTCTATGAACAGATCGATCCGCAGGTGGACTTTGATTTCGGCCTCGAGGGTCCTGATCCGGAGCGTTTTCAGCCCAACCGTTTCGCAATCCGTTGGACCGGCTCGCTCGTGCCGCCCGAGACGGGCGTCTACGAACTCGTGATTCGCACCGACCACTCCGCCAAGCTCTCCCTCAACTCGGCCTGGTACGAACCGCCGCTCATCGATGCCTATGTCAAGTCTGGCAGCGACACCGAATACAGGGCGAGCATCTTTCTTCTTGGTGGTCGCAGCTACCCTCTGCGGCTTGAATTCTCGAAAGCCAATCAGGGCGTCGACAGCAAAAAACACGAGCATGCGACGCACGCCTCGATGCAGCTCCTCTGGAAACCGCCCCACGGCGGGCTCGAGCCGGTGCCCGAACGATGCCTGGTCACAGACGACAGCGCTGAGGTCTTCGTACTGAAGACACCCTTTCCACCCGACGACAAGTCGATCGGATACGAGCGGGGCACGAGCGTGTCGAAGGACTGGTTTACATCTGCCACCGCGGCCGCGGTCGAGATGGCCGACTACGCTCTCGAACACGTCGAGTATCTTGCCCACACAAAGCGCGACAGTGCCGATCGGGCCGAGAAACTCAGGCGGTTTGCCGCGACCTTCGCCGAACGGGCTTTTCGTCAGCCGCTGACGGACGAACTACGGGCGATCGTGGTCGATCGCCCTTTTGCCGATGCGCCCGACCTCGACACCGGCCTCAAGCGGTCGATGCTGCTGGTGCTCGGGTCACCGCGATTCCTCTACGGGGGAGAGGCGTTTGGCGGCTTCGCAACGGCGGCCCGCCTGTCGTTTGGCCTGTGGGACTCGATCCCCGACCAGCCGCTCATGAATGCCGCGGCCAAGAATCAGCTGGTCACCCCGGCCCAGGTGCGGGCGCAGGCCGAGCGGATGGTGCACGATCGCCGCACGCGGGCAAAAGTCCGGGATTTTCTGTTCGCCTGGCTCCGCATCGACCATGGCCCGGAGATCGTGAAGGACAAGACCCGCTACTCAGAGTTCTCCCCGGAGATCGCGGCGGATCTGCGGACGAGCCTGGAAATGCTGGTGGATGATGCCGTCTGGGGGCAGGGGCCGGGCGGCGGCTCCGACTTCCGGCGGCTGTTCACCGACGACGAGGTCTACGTGAACGGGCGGCTCGGACCGTTCTACGGCATCGACCTGCCGGCAGACGCTTCGTTTCGCCGCGTGCGGCTCGATGGCGGCCGCCGCGCGGGCGTGCTGTCTCACCCCTACATGGCGAGCGTGTTTTCCTACGCGGCAGCAACGTCACCGATCCACCGCGGCGTGTTCCTCGCCCGCAGCGTGATGGGCAACATCCTCAAGCCTCCCCAGGAGGCAGTCGCCCCTCTGGCGCCAGACCAGCATCCCGATCTCACGACCCGCGAACGCGTCGCCATCCAGACGAGCGGTGTCGCCTGCCAGACATGCCATACGATGATCAACCCGCTGGGCTTCGCGCTCGAAGAGTTCGACGCGGTCGGTCGGTATCGCACCGTGGAGCAGCGCACGACCGAAACCATCTCTTGGCAGAAGCCGATCGATGCATCGGGTTCCTACCAGCCACGGGAGGGCCCCGCAGCCTCGTTTCAGGGGGCGCGGCAGCTTGGCGACTACGTGTCCACCAGCCGCGATGCCCAGGAAGCTTTCGTGCAAAACCTCTTCCATGCCCTCGTCAAGCAGCCGATCAGGGCCTGGGGCCCCGACACGCTCGAAACCCTCTGCGGGACATTCGCGGCCAACAACTGCGATATCCGCCGCTTGTTGGTCGATATCATGGTGGTGGGGGCACTGCCTCCGCAGGCCCCACTGCCTCCGCAGGCCCCACTGCCTCCGCAGGCCACCGTCCCCCCGACGCCCGTCCCCCCAACGCCCGTCCCGGAGAAAGCCCCATGATCACGCTCTCGCGTCGCAATCTCCTGCGGCGGCTCGGCGTCGGCTCGGCCGTGCTGCCTTTTCTGGGCAACCTGCCAAGTCTGGCTGCGGCTGGGGTGACCACGCCGAAAAAACGTCTTGTGATTGTGTTCAGCCCAGACGGGGTGGTGAAGAAGAACTTCTGGCCGACCGAACCGGGTCCCTTCACGACGCTGCCGCCGGTCGTGCGACCGGTTGAACTGCCCCCGATTCTCCGGCCGCTGGAGCCGTTTCGCGACCGGCTGCTCATGCTGAAGGGCGTGCACGACAAAGTGCAGGGAGATGGAGACCGCCACATGCGGGGCATGGGCTGCCTGCTCACCGGCATCGAACTCTTTCCCGGCAACGTGCAGGGTGGGGGCGAGACTCCCGCCGGCTGGTCGAGCGGACTTTCCATCGATCAGGAGATCCGAAACTTCCTCCAGAGCCGGCCCGAAACGGCCACCCGTTTCGGCTCGCTTGAGTTCGGCGTGCTCGTTCCCAACCGCGCCGACACCTGGACGCGGATGGTCTACACAGGCCCCAACAAGCCGGTGGCGCCGATCGACGACCCCTACCAGATGTTCCACAAGCTCTATGGGCAGTTGAAGGATCGCGAGAGCATGCAGAGTGTGCTCGACGAACTCCGCAATGACCTGGCGGTGGTGGCCGCGGCCCTCCCTGCCGAGGATCGACGGATTCTGGAGGAGCATGCGGCGCTCGTCCGCGAGTTCGAGAAGGAGATGGCGAGCCACCACGTGGAGGTCTCGCACGCCGTGCCCGTGCTTGAGCAGGGGATTGTCGAGCAGAACGACCAGATGCCGAAGCTCAGCCGGATGCAGATCGAGTTGGTCGTCGCCTCACTGGCCGCCGACTTCACTCGCATCGCCAGTCTCCAATACACCAATTCGGTCGGCCAACCACACATGAAATGGATCGGCGTCGAGGAGGGACAGCACGAACTCTCGCACGAGCCCAACTCAAACGAGGCCGCCCAGGAGAAGCTGACGAAGATCGACGCCTGGTACGCCGGGGAAGTGGCTCACCTCGCCAAACGTCTGGCCGAGACACCCGAACCCGGCGGTCATGGCTCGCTCCTCGACCACACGACGATCCTCTGGACAAACGAACTCGGCGAGGGCAACTCCCACTCGCTGGACGACATCCCGTGGGTGATGGTGGGCAACGGCCTCGGCTTCACGATGGGCAGGGCGATCGACTTCAAGGGGCTGCCGCACAACCGGCTCCATCTCTCGATCGCCCATGCCATGGGGCACACGGGGCTCGTGCGATTCGGCAACCCCGACTACTGCGGCGACGGCCCACTCACCGGGCTGGTCTAGTTGGCCCGTGTGCTCTCCCCCGTGGCGGCGAGTTTTTAACGTGTCCGTGTCCTCCCCCGTGATGGATTCCACAAGTTACAAACTCGTGGCCACCAAGAGGAAGAAACACCGGCCGAGATCATCGTGCCCATGTCCTCCCCCGTGGCGGCGAGTTTTTAACTTGCCGGGAGTTGACGAAGCCGGCGCGGCCGGTTTCCAGCGGGTTCCGGCACGGTACACACCGCCGTCTCTCCCAAGCCTCTCGGGTTTTGGGCATACTGGCCACGTGTTTCACCTCAAGGTCACTGCTTTCGAAAAAGGTTCGTCATGCGCCGTCTCTTCCGGTCCGTGCTGTCTGCCGCTCTGCTGATCGGCCTGGGTGTCGGCCGCCTGCCCGCCGCGTCCGCAGCCCCCACGGGCAACCCCGCCTACGCCGACCCGGCAAAGACCGACGCCGATTTCCCGTTCCAGGGGGAATATGCCGGCGAGATCACGCACGACGGCCAACCGGTCCCGTTCGGCATTCAGGCGATCGCGATGGGTGACGGAACATTCGACGTCGTCGCCTACCCCGGTGGACTGCCGGGCGATGGCTGGACACCGCCGAACAAGATCGTCGGCAAGGGAGTCCGCGAAGGGGAGGGCGACGCAGCCCGCGTGACGGTGGAAGCCCTCGACTGGGGCGGCACCAGGCGGAAGGGGGAGATCCGGAACGGCGCGGTCGTGGTGCTTTCCGATTCGGGCAGCGAACTCGCCCGGCTCCCCAAGGTGGCCCGCACCAGCCCGACGCTCGGCGAAAAGCCGCCGCAGAACGCGGTCGTGATCTTCGACGGCACGGGCACGAGCACCGACACCTCCGCTCTCGTCAATGGGCGTGTCTCCGAGGACGGCCTGCTGATGGAGGGCGTGACCACCAAAGACAGCTTCGGCGACGCGGCCTGGCACATCGAATTTCGCCTGCCCTATCAGCCTAAGGACCGCGGGCAGGGCCGCGGCAACAGCGGCGCGTATCTCATGGGCTCCTACGAAACCCAGATGCTCGACAGCTTCGGCCTCGAAGGGAAGGACAACGAGTGCGGCGGAATCTACAAGGCCGCGGCACCGTTCGTGAACATGTGCCTGCCACCGCTCACCTGGCAGACGTACGACATTCTCGTCACCGCGCCGCGGTTCGAGGGTGACACGAAGGTAGCCAACGCCCGGATGACCGTGCGGCATAACGGCACGGTCATCCACGACAACGTCGAGGTGCCGGCAATCACTCCCGGCGGCCCGCTGAAACAGGAGGCCACGAAGGGCCCGCTCCATCTGCAAAACCATGGCAACCCTGTCCGCTACCGCAACATCTGGGTGCTGCCCAAGTCGTGAAACAGCAGGCGGCTGGTGCCATCGGCGCGGAAGTCGGGCGGTCTACCTGCACGGCCTGTCCGTTGCTCTGCGACGACATCCTGATCACCACCGACGGCGTGGCAGGGGCGTGCCTCCACGGGAGCGAGACGATCTGTGCAGCGATTGCCGGCGTTTTACAGCCCCGGTCGGCAACGGGCCCGTCTCCGGAGGCCTGGGAGAACGACAGCCCGCTCGCCCGCGAAACGGCCATCGAACGGTCGGCAAAGCGGCTTGCATCAGCACGACGCGTGCTTGTGACCGGCCTGGGAAGTGCCACGCTCGAGGCGATCACGGCTGCATGCGACCTCGCCGAGTCGCTCGGCGCCGCGGTCGATGCCGGCCTGCCGGAATCGTCTCGCGTTGCCGGCCCGACGATCGCGCGGGCCGGCGAGGTGACAGCCGTCTGGGAGGAACTCCGCGACCGGGCCGATCTCGTGCTCTTCTGGGGCTGCGATCCCGCCCCCTCTCATCCGCGGTTTATCGAACGCTTCATCGCGCCGTCACTTTCTGATGGCCGCCATCGAAGGACCATCGCCGTCGGCCCCCACAGCGTCCTGCCCGACGCCACCACGCATCACCACCTCCCGCTCCCCCACGGCCTCGCCGTGGAAGCGGCCCGTGCCCTGCAGATGCTCACGCTCGGCCGGCCAGACATTCTCTCCGGCACGCCGGTGGCCGCCGTATGCACCACGCTGCACGATGCCATTCAAGCGGCGAATTGTGTGGCGATCGTCACCAGCGATGGGGACGATCCGATCGGATTGGAGGCATGGAGCATCGTCCATCTGGTCCGCACGATTGCACACATGAAACCTGCCTTCCAGATTCCACTCGGCGCCGGACTGGCGGCCGGTGGCGTTAATGTCGCCGGCGCCGCGGCCGTCTGCACCTGGCGTTATGGAGCCGCCGGTGGAATTGCCACCGCCGACCCCGCGGGTAGCCTGTTCCTGCCGGCCGAGTCCAACGCCCGACGGCTGATCGACCGCGGTGAGGTGGACGCTGTCCTGGTCCTCGGTCGACTGGCCGATCCGCTCGAGCAGTCGATCGCCGACCGCGGCGCACGCCTGTCGGTCGTCAGGATCTGCGACGCCCCGGAACCGCTGCTGCAGCGGGCGGGGGACTCGTTCCAACTCCGCTGCGCCTGCATGTCGCTCTGCACCACCGGAACGATGCTCCGCGAGGACGGCCGCCGCGTCGTGCTGACACCCTCCATGCCGGCAGGCGGTTTCGGGCAGCCGGCTGGCATGCATTCGATGCGAGACACTCTCATCGCACTCACCAACGCGGTACGACACGCGATTGCTTCGCCTGCCTCGCAGGCCTCGCCTACCTCCCGGTTCACCGGAGGCCGGCCATGAGCCAAGCCCCCCGCACCAGCGATGCGGCCGGCCGATGTGCCGAATCGCACCGTTTCGTCATCGCCGGCGGCACAGTCCATGATCCGCTGCACGGGCGTGATGGCGTGATTGCCGACCTCTGGGTCGAGAATGGTCGGATCGTCGCCCCGCCGGCCGATCCGGCCGATTACACCCGGATCGATGCCCGCGGCCGGGTCGTCATGCCCGGCGGTGTCGACCTGCACAGCCACGTCGCCGGAGCGAAGGTGAATGCCGGGCGACGCATCGCACCGCAACTCGCCCGCAGCAAGGCCACCGCCGCGGCCGTGCCCACGATCCACTCGACGGGGGGCCTCTACGCGGCACTCGGCTACACGACGGTGTTCGATGCGGCGATCGCCACGGCGGCCGCCGGCCTGGCCCACATGGAACTCGCTGAACTGCCCATTCTCGACAAGGGCATCTATCTCCTGGCGGCTGACGATGCCGACGTGCTGGCGGCGCTCGACCGCGCCCGCGATGGGCAGGGCGACCGCGAGGTGCAACGACTCATCAGTGCGGCGGTGTCCGCCGGCCAGGGCTGGGCCGTCAAGGTTGCCAATCCCGGCGGGCCGGCATTCTGGAAACAGGGCCGTCGGGGCGACCACCGCGACCTCGACACTCCACTGCCGGGCATGTCACTCACCGGACGGATGCTCCTGGAACGGCTGGCCCGCGCGGTGCAGGCCATTCGATTGCCGCACCCGCTCCACGTCCACACCGCCAATCTTGGCCTGCCCGGCAACTGGCGAACGCTTCTGGAGACGATGCGCACACTCGACGGGATCCCGGCCCACCTCGCCCACGTGCAGTTTCACAGCTACACCGGCGGCGACCTCGATCCCGACACCTTTGGCTCGGGCGTTGCCCCGGTCGTCGCCTGGTTCAACACGCACCCGGAACTCACACTCGACGTCGGTCAGGTGCTGTTTGGCGACACCGTGGCGATGACGGGCGACTCCGCCGCCGCCGAGCACCTCGCGCATGCCACCGGGGTGCCATGGATGTCGCACGATCTGCATCTCGAGGGCGGCTGCGGAGTGCTGCCGATCAGCTACCGTGAAAAAAGCCTGGTGCATGCCTGGCAGTGGGCGATCGGCCTCGAATGGTTTCTTTCGGCCGCCGATCCCTGGCGGCTGGTGCTCTCGACCGACCACCCCAATGGCGCCCACTTCACCGCCTATCCGCACCTCATGCGACTGCTGGGCGACGCGGCCTTCCGCCGCGAGGCCTTCGATCGCATCCATCCGGCGGTGCGGAAGCGGAGCCCGCTGGCCGGCATCACCCGCGAATACTCGCTGCAGGAACTCTGCATCATCACGCGGGCAGCCCCCGCGCGGATCGCCGGACTTTCACAGAAGGGGCATCTGGGCGTCGGCGCCGATGCCGACATCACGCTCTACCGCCCCGATGCCGATCTCTCGCGGATGTTCTCAATGCCGGCCCAGGTCTTCAAAGCGGGCATGCTCGTCGCGGAGAACGGCGAACTCCGTGCACTGCCTGCCGGTCGGACACTCGCCGCCGTCACGGAGAGCGTTTAACCTTCCACGGCGGCCACAGCCTTCATGACAGCCGTGACCATCCGCTCCGGCGAAAACAGCTCGGTTGCACGCATCCTGGCGGCGGTGCCGTAGGCCAGCGCCAGGGCGTCGTCCTCGAGAATGCCCAGCGCCCGCCGCGGAAAATCGCTCTCCGGATCGGCGGCAACGATCCGGCCGGTCTCGCCGTCGATGATCAACTGCCGGGCGGCATCGCTCGCCACCGCGACCGCCGGAACCCCCACCGCCATGCCGTCGAGGATCGCACCGCCGCACGCGACTTCGCCAGGCTGCCAGACAAGCCGCACCTCGCGGAGTAGGTCGGGTAGGCAGTCGAGATGCGGGAAGACGTGCAGCCGCTCGGCCAACTGCTGCACGCGGGCCCTGCGGAGCACGCGGGCCTGCAGCGGCCCGCCACCGACGAGGACATGCTCGAGCCGCCGGTGCACAACGCCCAACTGATCGATCGCCCAGAGGAGCCGTTCGAGCCGCGACTCCGCCACCAGCGGCGCCACGCAGAGCGTCCAGATTTTTCCGGCATCGAGACCGAGGCGTGTGGCCAGGTGCAGGCGTGTTGATCCGGTGGTCGCCACGGGCGAAGCTCCAGGCGGGATCACGTCGATCCTCGCGGTGGCCACGCCCACTCGTTCGCAGGCTGCCGCCACTGCTGGCGACGAGGCGATCACCCGATCGACTTGCCGGAGTGCCAGGGCCGTGACGGCTCCACGGGGCCGCGACGCCAGATGGCTGACACATCGGATTGCGGGCACGAGCACCTTGACTGCCGCGGCCAGCGGGGCCTGCGACCGCCCCCAGGAGAGCAACGCGGTGGCGGAACCGGGGTCGAGACCGCGGGCCAGCCTGATCAGCCGCACGGCTGTCGCCGCATCGACGTCTGGCCGGTTCGAGAGCCGGTGCACGGCCACGCCAGCACGCGAGAGCCGCGTTGCCATCGCGCCCCCTGCTGTGGTCACGGCCAGGTGCACGCTCCAGCCCGCGGCAAGAAAACCCTCGGTAGCCAGTTCGACCTGCCGACCGGTGCCGATGGGATCAAGCCCCCGCGACACCATCAGGATGCAACGGCGACCATCAGGAGGCGGAGATGTCATCTGGTTCAAGCGCGGCAACGTGGGGCAGGTGCCGCCAGGCACCGTCATAGTCCAGACCATACCCGACCACGAACAGGTCGGGAATGTCGAATCCCACGAAGTCGGGCTGGATGGTCACCTCCGCGCGGCCCGTCTTTCGTAAGAGCACGAGCGACCGCACGCTGGCCGCCCCCCTGCCCCGCAGATCGGTGACGATCGCCTCGAGCGTCCGCCCGCTGTCGAAAATGTCGTCGACCAGCAGCACGTGCTGCCCGGTGAGGTCGGGCAGAAGGTCGAGCCGGAGGTCGAGCCGGCCCGCCCGCGTCGCCGGGCCGCGGTAGCTGCTGGCCCACACCATCGAGAGCCGCACAGCGCCCTCGAGCCTGCGGATCAGGTCCGACACGACCACGACACTGCCGGTGAGCACGCCGACGATCGTGAGCGGGGCGTTGCCATACGCCTGCCGGACGTCACGGGCCAGGCGTTCGATGCCCTCGGAAAGCTGTTCGGTGGTGAGGAGCGTGTACATGGTGGCGGCGGCGGGGTGGCGATGAAGAGAGTAGAGTGCTTGAGTAGATTGCTTTTGGGATTATCCACGTTTTCTTTCCCACGTCACGCCACGAACTCTCGGCACCCGCCGCCCGCTCCATGCCGCTCCCCCCTGCACCGCCCCGGCTCCCACACTCCAGCCGGCCGCACTGGTCGATGATCGCCGTCGCCGGTCATGCCTGCGAACTCTTCGACCCACCAACGGCCGAGCCTGGCCGGGCAGTGATCCATCTCCATGGGGTGCACGAAGCGTTCTTACAAGATAGCTCCGGCAGTCTGCAGGATAGCTCCGGCGGGCTCGCAGATAACTCCGGCAGTCTGCGGGATAACTCCGGCGGCTTGCGGGGTGCAATCGAGGCGGCCGGTCTTCCAACGCTCGCGCCGCGGACAGGCCGCTCCTGGTGGCTCGACCAGATCATGCCTGGCTTCGATAGAAACATGACGCCGGAACGCTTTGTCGTGGAGCACGTGCGGGCCGAGATCCACAGACGCTTCGGCGTCACGCCCCCCGGCATCGCCCTGATCGGCACGGGCATGGGTGGGCAGGGGGCACTGCGGCTTGCTTATCGGCATCCCACGATCTTCCCGGTGGCGGCAGCCATCGCGCCGGCAATCGATTTCCATCTGGCGATGCGGGAGTGCGACGAGCGAGACGACGGCGAATACTACGACACGCTCTGGGAGACCTACGGCGACGTAGAACGCGCGCGGCAAGATACCGCGATCCTTCACGTACATCCGCTCAACTGGCCGCGGCACCAGTGGTTTGCCAGCGACCCAGCGGACATCTCCTGGCACGACGGCGCCACCCGGCTCCAGAGCAAACTCCGTGCGCTCGGCATTCCGCACACCGGGTTGCTCGAGCCCCGCGGGCCGATGGATGGCATCTCTCCCGATGGCCACCCCCACGAGTACGAAGACCGGGTGGCGTCGGATGCGATCCGGTTTATCGTCGATGCGCTCGGACAGGAATCCCGCCGGCTGGGCTGAGCGGGCAGCCGGTTGCGTGCATGCGGCGGGAGTGTCGGGGCAGGCCTACGTGCCAGGCGTCGGCCTACGTGCCAGGCGTCGGCCTACGTGCCAGGCGTCGGCCGACTGACCGGCCTCGCCGGCGCCGGGCTGCCGCCGCCGAGCCCCGGACTGCGGAGTCCGGCGGCACCCGCGCCCAACTGATCCAGGTCGAGGAAGCGGGCATCATCGACGTCGACCCGATTGAGGGCCCGCCAGTAGAGGATCTTGCCAGCCGAGGCACTCGACGTGGCCGCCCCCACCTTGACCTGCCGGTAGAGCTGTGCATCACTGCGGCCGTCCCCCTCGAAGACAAGCAGGTCTTTCGCCTCGCTCCAGGTGAGTCGGGCACTCCGCGCGGTGAACGATTCCCCTTCCACGAGCACGTTGCCACCGGCGGCCAGTTCGATCGTACTCTTCCGCTGCCCGGGCGCCGGCGGCGCCTGGCCCACCCCCAAGACGTCGCTGGAGATCGTTACAACCCGCGGAGGCAGGCCACCGGCCGCATGCGGATCGAGCGTGTCGCCCCACTTGGCAACCGGCCCCCAGATCGCCTCGACCCGCTGATGGAATTCCATCACACGGCGGTTGATGTTGCCCCGCATGCCCCGCTGGAAATCGACGCCCAGGTAGGTGAGCTCGTCGGGCTGCGCCGCGGCCGCAGCGGGCGTGGGACCCGTCGCGGGCATGGGCGTTGCAGGAAAACCCGGCCCCGTCGGAGCGGTGGCTGGTGCCTGTGGTCCGGTCGGGAGCGACATGCCCGGTGCCTGTCCAAACCGGGTGCTGGCCAGCCGCCCGGGACCTGTTCCCGTCACATTTCCCGTAGTGCGGTCAATGACCAGATCCCGCACGAAGAGCTGCTCGACCGATTTCGTACCGTCCTGCGCGGCCGACTCGCTCTCGATCCGCACGCCGCTGCCGCAGGCAATCCGCGAGACGTCAGGCCGCGTTGCCGGCTGCGGCTGACCAGCTGAGAACTCAATGGGCCTGTTCAATACGACGTCGAGCGAGCCGGCCCGCACGACCGTGCTGCCGCTGCTGGTGACCACGCGATCGACAAAGCGGGCCGTGAGACCGTCGAAGTCCATCCGGCCCTGCCATGTCACGTCGAGACCACCGGGGGGTGCGGCCGCCTGCCCCGCCACGGGAGCATTCTGCGGCGGGATCGCGGCCGGTGTGGGGGACATGCCGCCGGTGATTCCGAACGATTCGAATCCGCCCGTGCCGGCGGCCAGAGGCACCTTCAGGCTGCCGGCACCGTCCACCGTGAGCCGATTCCTGCCACGGTCGAAATCGACGAGCGGTCCCTGCAGATCGAGCCCACGTCCCCGCACTTCGGCCGGTCGGCCCGACACGATCGCCCGCGCATCAAAACGCGTGGGCCGAGTGAGCTGCATCTGGTCGCCGCGGATCTCCATGGCAGCCTCTCTGCCGGGATCCCGTGGCCCGGCCGCAGCCGTTTCGCCCGCTTCGTTTCGTACGCTCGGTTCGTTCGGTTCCTCGATGACATGGACCTGTCCCTCGAGCGACATCTCCTCGAGTTCGCTCCGATTCCCGGCCATGGTCACCAATCCCCGCACGAGCGCCGCGGTCGCCACCAGCTTGCCGCTGGAAGGACCACGAGGACTGGCAGGACTCTGGGGCCCGCCAGGCTGGGCTGCTACCGGCAGTCCGCGTGACGGTGGTGGTGCAACCCCGACGGCCGGTGCCGCTGCCGGCCCCTGGTTGCGGAACCAGACCTCCATGCGATCGGTCCGCGCGGTCAACTGTTCCGCCTCCACTTCCACCATGCCCCGGGCCAGCATCCGCGTCGGCCGCACGCCGGAGAGATCCGGCCCTGCACCGCTCGCTTCGAGCGCCACGGCCGCCGGCGGCACGCCAGCCGCCGTGGCCGGTGCGGCAAGCTCCAGCCAGAGGTGCATTTCGGATCCGCTGAGCCGGCCCTGTGTCTCGACGGCGACCTCGGCATCGCCGGCAATCGAGGCCACGTGCCCCTCCCCGTCGGGACGCATCCGCAGCCACTTCTGCCAGCGGGCCTGCACCGGCGGCGAGCCCGCGGACCGGGTCCGCAGCCAGCCGGGACCAACGGCCATCAGCGCACCAGGGGCAGACGACGGCCCCGGAACATAGTCGATCGATCGGGCCTCCATTTCCGTACCCCGTGCCACGAGCGACACCGGCTCCTCGCCATCCAGCAGAATCCGTCGGGTGGCGATCTCGTAGCCGAGCCGGGCCGCGCGGGCCTCGAGTCCGGCACTGCTGGAGCGGGCGACGACCGGCGTGCCCTTGGCCTGAATCTCGAGCGGCCGCAACTCGGACCGGCTTCCCTCAGCGCCGCCAGCGGTCTCCTGCCGTCCCAGCACGATCGCCAGCAGGTCGCAGGCGAGCTGGTCTGTTGAACCGCCGGGCACTGTCCGGACCACCTCGACCTGATCCTCGCAGGTGATCACGTTGGCTGACACGTTCAGGCAGAGGCCCCCGCGGCAGCTGACAAGCACCGGTGCCGTCTCGGCGGCCGAACCCGACTGGCCGCCGGCCTTTGGCTGTTTCTGCCCCGGCAGGATTCCGCCCTGCATCCCCTCGAGCCGTAGCTGCACGTCACGGTCGAGCCGGATCGAGTCGATGCCACCGATGCTGGGGCCCTGCCCCGACGCACCGGCCCGTGGCAAGAGCCTCGCCAGCAGCGCCCTGCCGCTGCCGGTCGATCGTCCATATCGAAACTGCACCATCTCCGCGGTGCGAACCTCGAACTCCTCGAGTTCGACGTCGCGGGTCACGATCTCGATGTCGTCATCGGCTCCAGGAGCAGACGGCGTGCCGCGGATCGTCACCTGGCCGCGGAGGCTGCCGCCGATGAGCCGTGCCAGCCTGCCCTGCCGCAGATCGAGGGGCTCGTCGAATTCGAGCACGGCCCCCTGGGGCACTCGCAACACGAGCGTCCGCCCCGACTCGCCGTCGGCGGCCACGCGATTGCGGTCGGGCAGGATGACCATCGTGCAGGGCACGAGGTTCACCCGCCCGTCGGGAAGTGCCTGATACTGTTTGAAGAGGAGCCGCATCTGACGGCTCTCGAGCATGATCGGATCCTCGCGTTCCCAGGAGCCGGCCGGGAAAATATCGCCCAGCGCCGCCAGCCGACGGTCGGCCCGGGAGCGGATTGCCGCGGCTTCCTCGGGGGACATTTCGACCCCCTCATTCGCATCGTGTATGCGTGGCTCAACCAACGGCACCACGGTGAGCCGGTGAAAGCCGGCCGCCGCGAGGACGATGAGAAACACCCGCAACGTGCGTCCGAGGCGATGTTCCATGGAGTGTCCCGAGTGACGAAGGCAGCCCTTAGGCCCGCCCGAAATGCGTGCCTGCCCCAGTGCCTGCCCCAGTGGCTATCCCGGTGTCGAGCCTCGTATCTCCTCTGGGCAGGGTGTAACCGCCGACGATCGCCTCCCAGCCACTGCGGGCCCGGAGCATTCGTTCGACGAGTTCACGGACCGCGCCCCGACCGCCGGGCAGGGCGGTCACGACTGCGGCGGCCGCCAGCAATTCCGGACAGGCGTCGGCGACGGCCACCCCCACGCCGCACCGCGAGACCACGGGCAGATCGGGCAGGTCGTCGCCCATGAACGCCGTCTGCTCCCACGAGAGTCCGCATTCCCTGATGACCGCGTCCGCCATGGCGAGTTTGTCATCGACTCCCTGCCGCACGAACTCGATCCCGAGTTCGTCAGCCCGGCGTTCCACCGCCAGGCTCGAACGGCCCGTGATGATGCCCGTCCGTCCGCCGGCCCGCTGCCAGGCGCGGATACCCAGGCCGTCGCGGATGTTGAACGTCTTCAACTCGACGCCGTTGTCGCTCCAGGTGATGCCGCCATCGGTGAGCACGCCGTCGCAGTCGAGCAGCAGCAACTGCACCCCGGCCAGCCGGCGGTCGAGATCGGAGGACTCGGGCTTGATGTCGGTCGTCATGTTGGCCGGGATGTGAGTCGTCATATCGGGCTTGATGGCAGGGGGCATCGTGTGGGGTTCGCGAGGACGGTCTGTCGGGCTGCCTCGGGTCGTAGAAAGGCACCGAGCTCAAGCAGCCGCGGAGCCTGGCGACGTCAAGGACACGCTGACTGGAACCGGCTGAGCGTGAGGGGGTGTGAGGCCGACGAGGTCGACGATATCGAGTAGGCCGACGGGTCGCCCATCGGCATCGACCACTGGCAGTTCGCTCAGCCGTCGCGATTCGAGCAACGCCACCGCATCCCGCAGCCGGGTCCCCGCCGCCACGCTCGTGGGACAGCTCGTCATCACGCCGCGAATCGCTCCATCGATCGCCGCGTCGTTGCGGCGCTCGAAGAGCCGGGCCAGGTCGCTGTCGGTGAAGATTCCGGCCAGCATGCCATCCACATCGATGATCATTACCGCGCCGGTTCGCCGCGAGGGCAGCGGCTGGGAGAAGACCGCCCGCACCGTCTCATCAGGGCCGGCTGTGCGGCACTGTGCGAGGGGCCGCATGGCTTCATCGACCCGCATCAACTGCCGGCCCAGACTGCCGCCAGGATGCCGGGCGGCGAAGTCCTCGTGCGTGAAGCGCCGCAGACTGCTGGTGACCAACGCCAGGCTGTCGCCCAAGGCGAGCAGGATCGACGTGCTCGTGCTCGGAGCCAGCCCGAGCACGCATGCCTCGCGCACCTTGCCCGTGGCCACCACGACATCCGCCGAGCGACCGAGCGTGCTGTCGGCCCTGCCGGTGAGGGCGACAATCTTCACGCCCGCCGCAGCGAAATGGGGCAGCAGCCGCGTGATCTCCTCCGTCTCCCCCGACTGCGATAGGCCGAGCACGACGTCGTCGCCCCGCAACACGCCGAGGTCGCCGTGCATGGCCTCGGCCGGATGGAGGAAATGACTGGGCGTGCCGGTGGAGGCGAGCGTGGCCGAAATCTTCTGGGCGACGAGTCCCGCCTTGCCGATCCCCGTGACGACGATCTTTCCCGAGCAGCCCACAATCATCCGCACCGCGCGGCAGAAGGCATCATCGATCGCGTCGGCCGTCTGGAGGATGGCATGCCCTTCAGCGCGGAGAATGTCGCGGCCATGGTCGAGAATGTCTGCATCGGAGGGCTCGCTGCGGTCGTGCATCGAGAGTGGCAGGGGCGAGGTCATGGGTGGGTTCAGCCAGAGGACAGGCGCGCGGGACCGCCACGCGGGGCGGGACTATAGGACGTCTAGGCAAACGCCGCAACGCGTCTTTTCCCGCCTCCGGCCACGGGGAGGTGGGTGACGAGCCGGGATCGGCGGAAGCTCGAAAAAGCGTTGGAATTTCGCCCCGCCCAAGGTCTGCACAGCCAATACGCCTCACGGCGAAAGTCCCCGCGAAGGAGACTTCTGCCGGCCAGTCGTGTGGACACGAGGCGGTGAGAGGCGGTGAGAGGCGGTGCGAGGGGCAGCGTCAACTCCCGGACAAGTTAAAAACTTGCCGCCACGAAGAGGCCGAATGGCGGGAGCCGGGATCGGCTGAAGCTCGACGAGCGTTGGAATTTCGCCCCGCCCAAGGTCTGCACAGCCAATACGCCTCACGGCGAAAGTCCCCGCGAAGGAGACTTCTGCCGGCCCGGCGGGCCCAGCGGGGAATACAACGCGGTGCGAGGGGCAGCGTCAACTCCCGGACAAGTTAAAAACTTGCCGCCACGAAGAGGCCGAATGGCGGGAGCCGGGATCGGCTGAAGCTCGAAAAAGCGTTGGAATTTCGCCCCGCCCAAGGTCTGCACAGCCAATACGCCTCACGGCGAAAGTCCCCGCGAAGGAGACTTCTGCCGGCCCGGCGGGCCCAGCGGGGAATACGACGCGGTGCGAGGGGCAGCGTCAACTCCCGGACAAGTTAAAAACTTGCCGCCACGAAGAGGCCGAATGGCGGGAGCCGGGATCGGCTGAAGCTCG
>Ga0247833_1003732_pt1 | contig 19922 bp, 22 predicted proteins | sample LaCruzMarch2015__7_FD_187117 | JGI IMG/M metagenome (GOLD analysis project Ga0247833, IMG submission 187117) | Freshwater microbial communities from meromictic Lake La Cruz, Castile-La Mancha, Spain - LaCruzMarch2015_8m | ecosystem: Environmental > Aquatic > Freshwater > Lake | place: Spain... | reverse complement strand
AAACATCATCGCAACTGCTGGCAACATCGCAAACGTCCGCTTTGCTGCAGATGGTAACGTAACGGCCGCGTACTTCATTGGCAATGGTTCTCAGTTGACTGGCGTTGTTGCTTCCGGCATTCAATCTATCGATGTCCGTGGAAACATTATAGGATCATATGCCAATGTTGCAAACATCATCGCAACTGCTGGCAACATCGCAAACGTCCGCTTTGCTGCAGATGGTAACGTAACGGCCGCGTACTTCATTGGCAATGGTTCTCAGTTGACTGGCGTTGTTGCTTCCGACATTCAATCTATCGATGTCCGTGGAAACATTATAGGATCATATGCCAATGTTGCAAACATCATCGCAGTACAAGGGAACATTGGGAACGTCAGGTTCTGGGGGGGAAATATTATGGCCAGCGGTAGTTTGGTGGCAAATACAGCAACCACGGTAAATTTAATGAACTTGATTTCCACAGGGGCGTCATATTCATCCTCGATTGTTAACCTTCAGACAACAAGAGCTGCCAGTAGTCTATTTAACTTCATAAAATCCTCAGCAAGCGGTGGTACTGCAGATGTATTCACTGTCAACGGTCTTGGTAATGTCGGTACCAGCGGTGCTTTGACTATAGACACGGGATCTTCTTATGGCGCTGCACCACTTGCCAACAACATCAATTCGGTATCGACTTCAGGGACAACGTCGGGACACGGTCACATTTCTTGTGTCACCCGGGGGAACACGGTGTTCCGAGTGGACGTTGGCGGAACAATTACCGCTAATGTTCCCCAAGTTAGAGAAGCTGCAAATCTGTATGTTACCGGTGCTGGTTATTCAACGACTGTGTTATCTCTTCAGGCGCTCCGTGGCAACAGCACTGCATTTAACTTTATCAGGTGTTCTGCAAATGATGGTGCCGACCCTCAGTTCTCTGTGAATGGTACCGGAGGAGTAAAAAGTATTAATACAAACTCAGGTGCCCCTGATGTTATGAACGTCACTTCTTTAAATACAGATTTCCGAGGGGTATTGTTTAAAGGATATATAGCCGCAGGTGGTTATAGCGGCCAAAATTTCATCACTTGTGTAAACGGCACGAGCGGCAACGTGTTCAGAGTCCGTGGTGACGGCTTGGTTTATGGCGGGGCATATAGCACTACTGGCGCTGATTATGCAGAATATTTTGAATGGGGGGATGGCAATCCTCTGAACGAAGATCGCAGAGGCCACACTGTAGTGATGGAAAATGCTGGTAAGATACGCATATCTGTATCTTCTGATAACCCATATGACGTATTTGGTGTTGTGAGCGCTATGCCAAGTGTTGTTGGAGATGGTGCAGAAAATAATTGGGTACACAAGTACAAAATGGATAAATTTGGCAATAAAGTAAGTAACGTTCTGTATTTCCTATCTAATATTAATAATGAAACTGAACGTGTCCGTTGCAATGCGGATGCTTCTATTGAAGGATATGTGAAAGTTACCGAAGAAGAGTACGTAACAAATCCCGAGTATGATCAAAATGTGTCATACATATCACGCGAAAACCGCAAAGAATGGGTTGCCATTGGTCTCGTCGGAAAACTCCGCGTCCTCCCTGACCAGAAAGTTAACCCTTCTTGGCGCTTCATGAGAACCATATCAAGCGATGATGGCGTCGTGAACGAGTATCTTCTCACAAGCGGGGTGAACTCGAATGTTATGACGGAACTAACGTCTCTTAAAAGCGAACTTGCAACAATCAAAGCACATCTGGGTATTTAAATGTGTAGTTATTAAAATGGACAACTCCATACCAACGGGCACGGTGAACGCCAAAAAACGACCAGTGTTTAAGGACTCAAAAGGAAGAACATTTGTAAAAGAAGGGTCTAAGAAGGTGTATGTGAAGAAATTGTTCATGCCAACAACTAATGTTGCAAAAAGTCCTATGATCGAAACGGGCAAAATAGATGCCAAGAAACGCAAGGTGTTCAAGGATTCCAAGGGACGTACATATGTAAAGCCAGATGGTAAAAAGGTATATGTGAAGAAACTTTTTACCCCCGAGAGGCCCGTTACTCCTGTGGTTTTGAAAAGTCCAGTTGCGGATACCGGTAAGATAAACTCAAAGGAACGCAGGGTTCTAAAAGACACAAAAGGAAGAACATATGTGAAGGAAGGAGACAAAAAGGTATATGTTAGAAAGTTATTCACACCAAAGGTAAATAGGATTGCACCAGTAGTCCGTGATGAGCCGAAAACACGAGAGACCAAAGAGCCGAAAACACGAGAGACCAAAGAGCCAAGAAAACTTCTGGCCTTTAGAAAGAAAGTTGCGACGACGCCCGTTGTTGTAGATTGGAGGTCGACGCTTCCAGAGAAGTTCTTATGCGCGTCTCGTGGTCTCAGACAAAAAACAAGTACTTGCTGGTTCAACAGCGCGCTTAACGGACTCGTGCTATCATCAGCATCGTCCAAGTTGCTTCTCGAAGATATGCGGAAGAATCTTAGTAAAGAAGAAATACGAGAATTGTCCGACATGAAGGTATCTGATGTCTGTCCAAAGGAACTCTCCAAGAAATTTGTGTACGCCTATGCTCTCAAGATTCACGATGAGTTTTTACAGAACAAGAACAAAAATGAGTCAAAGAACCTCGTTGACAAGATGTTCACTCCAAAAGCCCTTCCCACTCCCGTAGCACAAGGCAAAAAAGGATATTACGCAATAGATGCCATTCACCAATTGCTGAGACGCGTCTTTCCTAACAAGGGAAGAGCCACGATCGGTATGCTCGAAGAAGCAAAACGTATTTCGAACGACACTGAGTTTCTTGTATACGACACGGTTATCACAAAACTTCACGACATCCCCCCTACGATTGCAGGAAAATTCAGACTATCGCACATATCGTACATTGTGAATCTTGAAAGAACGGGGGAATTTCACGCAGTAACTGCATATATTTGCGGAAAGCAAAAAAGCATCTATGACTCGAATAGAATGGGCCGCTTAGATATAAATTGGGAAGTTGCAAGAAATAGGAAATCAATATTAGTGTATTCCGGGGCATCCAAATTGCATAGCATTGCATATGCGTTGTACATCAAGGAATGATTACTGCTTCCATCGACTTCCACAAACGTGGCATTTTGCAAATACGGTCATAGGCTCATCCGCGCTGCGGGTCTGCATTTCGTAGTAGCTTGTCTTGCGGCTCTTGCATTTACCGCAAGAAAGCATACCGTCAGGCATGTCTGCAGGGTCCATGCTCGAGGCATCGGAAAACCTCAGCGCCCTTCGTGCTGCTGCCTCGAAAGCCTCTGTCCATTTATCAGAACAAATTTCCCATGGTTTGGCATTGACAAACCACCTGATGGAACAATCTCCAGTTTTCATCTTGTCCATCAAATCGGGTCTTAGCTTCAGATTGTATCGCACGCTGAGAATCTTTTGAGTGTAGGCGTTCCTAAATGCCAAGTTGTCCCAGTTGAGTGCCTGATCTTTATTTGTGCAAAAGTCTACCGCGTGGTTCCAAGTTGCCTTCTCAAGAAAGTTGGAAATTTTCATATCTTGAACCAAGAGGTCTATCATGTTTCTTGCCTTCTCCCTGATGTCTTCGGGAGTACTTACCGGCTTGTAAAATGGTTTTGGAGCCATGACTGCTTTTCAGCAGTCTGCTTTTTTATTAATCTCACATTTGTCGATATAGATGTATATCGACAAAACAGTCTTATTATATTTTGCATTTTTATAGTATATGCCTCGAAAAAAGTGTCCCTGTGGTAAAATACCAATATATGGTATCCCTGCCAAACATCCGGAATGTTGTATAAAATGCAAAACAGAAGATATGATAAACGTAGTTGCTAAAAAATGCCCCTGTGGTAAGCAACCTGTATTTGGTTTTATCGGTAAGCGTCCAGAATGTTGTAAAGAGTGTAAGAGTGAAGACATGGTGAATGTTAGGAAACAAAATTGTCCCTGTGGTAAGCAACCTGTGTTTGGTCTTATAGGTAAGCGTCCAGAGTGTTGTAAAGAGTGTAAAACCGATGACATGGTGAATGTTAGGCAAAAAACTTGTCCCTGTGGTAAGAGACCTTCATTTGGAATTCTAGGCGGGCAACCAGAATGTTGTAAAGAGTGTAAGTTTGAAGATATGGTTTATGTGGTAAATAAAACTTGTCCTTGTGGTAAGCAACCTGTATTTGGTTTTATCGGTAAGCGCCCAGAGTGTTGTAAAGAGTGTAAGAGTGAAGACATGGTAGATGTGTTAAGTAAGAAGTGTCCTGGGTATAATGATATACCGTGTCCGGTTATGACACAACTTCAGTATGGGAAAAGGTATTGTCTTATATGCAACCCTGATACAAAGCATAGCACCTATAAAATTGATGAAAAGGCATTTTTTAATTACCTTGATAACAATGGTATATGTATTACACAAAGAGAATATAGAATTGATTATGCATGTTTAGACATTAGTAAATCTCATTCATTCATTGACGGTATCATAATATCTAAGGATATAGTAATATGCTTAGAGGTCGATGAGGAGGCACATCGTAATTACGACCCAGTGTGTGAGAAGACACGATTGAATGATGCAAGTGCTGAATTAAGACTACAATATACTGGTCATTATATTGCTTGGGTTCGGATAAATCCTAACATTCTAGATAGTAATGATAGACGAGACAGGTCTGCTAAAGCAATAAAAATTAGAGATTTTCGTCATAAAGAAGCTCTTGATATTATCACAAACTTACTGAAAACTCCAATTGATTGTATAAAATATATAGGATATTAACACAATTAAAATGATTGCGTAAGTAAATGAATACAAGTAAGAAAAAAATACTTCCACTATCAGGGGCTGAAGAAAACTTCACGGATTTTGTGTACGGAAGTGATAAATTTGGCAAGAAGAACAACAATTGCTATGCTTTTGCAATTGATTGGTTTCGCGGGGGAGGAAACAACAAGCTGCAACCAGGGCAGATATCAAAAACATTAAAACCCGATGACGACCTTACTGACCCAAAGACACTCAAGGCTCGTATAATTTCAGATCTTGCCACGAAGAAGGATGGTGGATACATTTCTTCGCCCTGTGTAAAATGCAAAGAAGGGTATTACAAAATCATGGCTGTCATTGATAAAGGTACCGACTATCATTTTTATAGACAGATGGGAGACATGGTGATAGACACAAATGGAAAGAATATCAACACGCTTGCCAGAAACATGGGCTTAAACAAGTCTCAGATAGATATTCCCACAAACTCCAACAAGGCGCTCGTGAAGAAAGGAGGTCTCTTTGCCCACAAGCGAGGTCTGGCAGACCTGACCGTTCTCGATGCGTCAGGCAAGTTCATCACGGATCCACGATCCGCCAACAGAAACTATGGCGACACCGATTACAGCACATATGTCGCCACCTACTGCATAAACAAGAATTTTGGACGGGGTCAGGATTTCAACTGCAAAAATAAAAAGAACGCATAATCACGTGGACTTTATCTCTACATCTACATTCTTTGCAACATCATTGTAAAAATCTTTCGTCTCTACGGGAAATTTGTACATTCTATGATCGCCAGCAGCACACATCTTTATGACTTGAGCACCAGATATAGGTTTCTCTTTCTTCTTTCCTGTGTCAAAAGAAGGCGCCGTCATATCCTTTAACGCTCTTTGTATATTCTGAGGGGCGTATGGTATGTGGTAGTCATCATCAAATAAATTTGCGCTCTCTTTTAGATACTCGTTCCGGTATTTCTTCAAGTCCTTTGTTATCTCCTGGCCAGTGACCGGGTCTTTGTGAATGACGGAGTCTTTACCAGAGTCATACTTTACAAACTTCTGGTCAGCACATATCCCACGCGTATATCTGAACAAAATAGCAGGTATCTGTTGAGGGTCCGCACCGCGTATTTCGCTTATGAACTCTGGTTTGTTAAATATGGCATACACTGCCTCTACCGCAGATTTATCTGGGATTGCAAGGGTGATGTTGATGTTGTTAGTGATGCTATGGTCATTAACTACATTCTTGACAACACCTGTATTTCCGTTTATGATGTTATTTGTTGTATTGACCGTCGCCAAGTGTTCTTCCTCGGACACAAACCGCATCTCCTTCTTGTTCATGACATTATGCATACATTTCTTGGTTTTAGAATGTTTGCAAGCACCATGAGAAGAAAGTGTTTCATAACCACAATCACAGGAATAAAGGATTCCACTTATGAATTTTACCATCCTGATATCCTACCACATACAAATATTTAAGTTGTTTACAAGTGGGATATCCCAACACTACAGCGTTAAAGGGGATATCTGATATCCCTTTTATTTTTTTTTTTTTTTTTTGAAATTAATGTTCTTAATAGTAATGCAGTCCATTCGCGTATATCGTACTCCTGTGGTATTCCGTCGCCCATCTGTCCGGATAAGGTCTGGCGTGATTCCTGAATTACATACTATTTTGCAAACATATGTGTGCCCGATGGTAAATCAGTGCACAAACATCTTTGTTGTTTATATGGTTGGTAACTTTTCATGAGACCATTTGAAACCATTTGCAGACTTGCGTTTGCCACGGGCACACATGCTTATAAAAGACCCATCGGACTTTCCAAGAGCTCGTGCCGCTTCCCCGCTTGAATCAAAAGAGTTAATGTACTTACCATCAAGAGTATACTGATACACTCTCTTTGACGCGTGATTCTTCTTACCGGTTTTTGATTCGCTCATTTTTTGCTTGCTTTTATTGGCATGTATTTTCCCATACATAGGATGCTTCTCACCAGTTCGTGCTTTGCTCATTTTTTTCTTAGTTTCATCACTCAGCGTCTTCCCGGTCAATGATTTGCTGATTTTTTTCTTGGTTTCCTGGCTTGGCTTTCCTGTATTTCCTCCACCCTCTCTGAGATTATACCCATTGGGAGCTAATGTACCAATTTCTTCTACCAAAAGTTCCTCGTCAAAGTTTAGGTCCTCGTCCGGACACTCATACCAATCTTTTTCAAAGTTCTCCCAACCATACTTTTGGATAGCATTGCATATTGCAAAGCACCTGCTACTAGCATATTGATGTGATTGGAAACGCTTATGTATTGTTTGAATTGTTTGTCCGATGTAACTCTTTCCTGTCGGTGATGTGAGAATATAAATGAAACCCATTTATATGATTTTGGCAAAATAAGTACCATTATCTTTAAAGTGACGATATGCACTAAATGACAACCCAATAGTAGCTTCCCAGTATCCACACTTTGCCAAATGCGTAATCACAAGGAGGGTATAGAATAGCATGCACATGGGAAGGTGGTTGCAATTGGAACATGGAAGATTTCTTCCTGAGCGGGCTCTGGGACCTCAGGGGCGGGCTCAGGGACCTCAGGGGCGGGCTCTGGGACCTCAGGGGCGGGCACGGGGATTTCTGGGATGGGGGTGGCCATGTTGTAGTTATATCATAATTACAGATAATTTTTGTTATTTGTTTACACGCATGTTGAACATTACTTTATACGGGATTCCGGCCAATTTGAAAAAAGCAATTCTGTGCGAAGCAGGTACCATAGAAAAGGCAAGAATATTTGCTAAATTATTTACATAATCATTCAAAACCAATATACTTTACATCAGTTGTCTTATTCTTCAAAACGTCATTCATAGCTTTGATCACAGCATCAAATCGCTCGGTACGAACCCGTTTGGCAGCGATACCCCAAGGGTTCTTGTGCCCAGTGGTGGGGTTCACTCGGATCCAGCACACATCAACACCAGGGTATTGTTGAAGAAGTTCGGCAGTCACCATGTGCATTCGAGACTCATCACATATATACTCATCGTGACCATTCTCATCAACTTCCAGACACACGATGATGCCATCTCCAAACACAATACCATCCAGACGCGCAAATTTCTTGGTTGTTTCTTTTTGATCATATCTCACAATGAATTCCCTGCGTTTGACATCAATCTTTCCTTGGATGTGTCTGAAAAACGCGTTCTCATACTTCTTGAACTTGTCCCGTCGAGAGTCATCTGGGTCGCATGACAGACAATACTGACACTCCTGTGCAAGTCGATAACTACCTGGACACTTCTCGCCATCATATCCTAAACATCTCTTGTGGACAACATCTGTCATTTCTGGTGTCTTGCACTCCTTGCAACAAATCCCTATGATTTCCCCTGGAAGATTAAATTTTGGTTGCTTTCCGCATGCGCATTTCTTGCTCGCCACATCTACCATCTCTGATGATTTGCAGTCCTTGCAACATATCCGAATGATTTCTCCAGGGAAATTATAACTCGGTTGCTTTCCACACTGGCATTTTTTATTAATGACATCCATCATATTGTCCAACTTGCATTCCTTACAACACACACCAGCGGTTTCTCCAGGGAAATTGAAACTTGGTTTTTTACCACATGGACATTTCTTGTTGATGACATCTACCATCTCTGATGTTTTACACTCCTTGCAGCAAATTCCAATTGTTTCTCCCGAAACATTGAAACTTGGTCGATTACCACATGGACATTTCTTACTTGTAACATCTATCATCTTATTGGTCTTGCACTGTTTGCAACACACCCCATTATTTTCTCCTGGGAAATTGTACACTGGTCGCTTGCCGCATATGCATTTCTTGTTTTTCACATCTACCATCTCTGGCGTCTTGTGCACTTTACACCACATTGATTTGAGATGTACAAGATTGTACATTGCATATTTGGAACACTCATTGTGTTTGCAAATTGTCATTTACATATCACAAAATAGTTTTATTATATGTAATATTTGTCGATATGTTTTACTTTATCACCCGGTTATTGAACATTATTTTGTATGGTATGCCACAGATTTTGAAAAAAGCAATTCTGTGCGAAGCAGGTACCATGGAAAAAGCAAAAATATTGATGGGTATCCAGTACGCCATCCCTTCTACCATCGAAGGTACCATTGATGTCTTTATTTTATCGCTTATGAAATGTGTTTTCTGTTGAAATGTAAGGTTCCAGGCGATAGCACAAGACAAATTTATCGGAGCAAAGACAAATTGATTGGTGAGTGTCTTGTTGATGACCGACTGCAAGGTCTTCTTGTGAAAAATACGATCGATGGCATTGAAGTAGCTTGCTTGTGGATATGTGCTTAAAACAGAAAATGATACGATGCGTGCGGTTTGTTTGAAATCAACCCGTTTACTTTTCATCCACTGAAGTGTAACATCCACACCACAAGCAATTCCTCCCGCCAGCAATGCATTTTGATGGACTTTCCAGGGGATGTTCATCTGTAATGAACGATGTTAACTGGGTATAAGATGTTATTTTTGTCGATATATCAACGTAGTATAAAAAAAAGCATCTCTTCGCGCGTCACCGTTGACGTTTGTTTGAAGTAATTCACGATGTGTTCAAGCATTTCCATATACAATAGCAAAATAGTAAAATTGATATTTTGTCGATATAAAATAATATCGACAAACTTCACTTTGATGGCATCCGCAACCAGGGCCTCTTGTCCTCCTTCTTCTTGGGAGTTTTTGGAATCAGACACTCGATCTTCTTTTTTTTTTGAGTGTATTCTTTGTTGGCAAATTGTGCAAAAATGTTTACCTTGGGAGTAACAGGCACGTATGGTTCCAAATCCTGTTCTATTGGTATTTTTGGTTCAAGATTGTACTTTATATTATACCCATTTTTGATGGAATCATACTGATCGATATATTTGTTCTCGAAGAAATCAAGATATTCGATCGGTATGTTGTCCTTCAGGATTTCCATCGTACATTCTTCGTGCCCGTATTTGTTGAAAGCATTTTTCAGTTTAATACAACCTGATGATTGTCGAAGATGCTCAGCACCGCGTGAGAACACACTTCTTGTTGTCTGACCGATGTACACTTTGCCATTTAAAAATCTTATTTTGTAAATCAGACCCTTTTTTTCTGCAAGAATCTTCATTTCTATCAAAAAATAACATTTTTTTCGTTAAATTAAATCACAACTTCTGCCACGTGCGGCCATATGCTGATTTGCTTTTGTATTTATCGGAGAGTGCTTGAGTAATACCTTGTTTAGATGCTTTTGGATATCCTTTAGTTTTAAGATACTCAGCGGCATCTGTCAGGCTGAGATGATCTTTTTCTAGTACGTTGTCGATGTATGACGCGCACTTCATCCGCGCGCTCTTCGTGCCATCATACTTGCCATTGTCATGAGAGTCCTTATGATTTTCAGAAGAGGTGCCGAGTCTGAGCTTGTGAGGCCGAAAGTCCTCCTTGTCATCATCTTCGTGGAGGACCATATCTTCTGGCTCCTTCGCTTTCCACAACTCAGGATGAAACGTTGCAAACGCCAGGATGTGACACAACCACTGCTTCCCGTTGATGCCGACAATCGGATACCCGTTAATCCGTCCCAAGCAATCGCCCCACAGGACATTTTCTGCGTGATTCGTAATATATTTCACGCGATTCATGTTCGAGATCTCCCAACGACCCTTTCTGTTCTTGGATCCCTCGATCTCCTCCCACCTCTCGCCATCAAGATCGGGATATTCCTTGTATGCAAATCCGCGTTGCTTCTTTTGAGCGTAACTACTGATCATGCTCTTGGTGAACTTGCGTTCTTTTGGCGACTTCATGGCGTTCATACATTCGACCCACTCGTTCACGGTCTTCTCGACACCATCCTTGACGACGATGAATGCTGATTTCTGAGTATCTGGCATTATACGGTTATTGATCTGTCCCTTTTTGCAATTCCACCGGATGTTCGTCAACGCGTCGTTCTTCTTTTGCTTGCTCTCTATGTGGTCGGCCGTGTGTTTGGGTGTTGGTGGTTTTCCGATAAATGTTGATGCTACCGCACGAGCTACTCGTATATTGCGATAACCCCCTTCATCGTCATACACACCACACATATTGTATTCTTCATTGCCATAACTCGGTGTCTTTCCTGACTTTTTGTTCTTGATGATACCGAGCGTGTCAATCGTGTATTTTTCGAAGATGACATGCGACTCATCTTCGAAATAATACTCTAGCGTCTCTTCCATATATCTTTTATTACAAGATACGAGTTCTTTATAATCACAGGTTTGTCGATATGTTATCCGGGGTCAAATGACTTCATTGCGCGCGTATATCAATGCTTTGGATAGATTTTATATATTGTATATAGTATAAATGTCGATCCTCCTTGTTCACTTTGCCATCTTGCTTTTATTTGCCGCGTTATACAAATTTTTCCCAGGTGGATTCGCAAACAATTTCAAACGCAGTGATGGTTCCAAAGAAAATGTCTCATGGATGGATGCGATATATGTTTCTGCCGCCACACACACAACAACAGGTTTTGGAGATATTGTGGCAGACTCAAGAGCTGCGAAGTTTGCAGTCACATCGCACATGTTGATAGTGTTTTCGATCGTTGTTATAGGTTTGAAGCCCGAACTCATAACTAATTTAATAAAATGATGCGTGTGAGTATATCATGTGTTTCCGTCAGAAAAATGCTGTTAAGGTTCATCAGAGCATGACGTATGAAGAATTTTATGAAAAATTTCATACCAGTCTCATGCCTTACTGTTCTCTCCATAGATTTCTTCGGTCAAACAGATATCGCAGACTCTTCTGTGGGAACATAGTACGCCCTGGGAACTGGGTATATATACCAAGAAAGTAATTCAAACAATGTTTGTAAGAATTTTGTTGAATGGCAAACCGTATTTGCATTCAAGATTTTTCCGAACTTCAGGTGTGATTTCAACCAAATGTCCACTGAGCCAAATTGTGCCACATTCCACATTGTTGGGCTTGCGACACCTCAACCCTGCCTTTACTCCCGTCCCCCAGTAGGGAAATTTTTTGACGAACTTGGGATCCTCTGCCACCTGGTCATAGTATATTTTCATAAAGTCATTGTTGCCTGGGTAGTCTGAAAATTTTTCACGACGCAACATAAAGAACACTGCAAAAAGAGCAATGATAACAAGAATTGCCAGGGTAATTACAAGATGCGTCTTCATTTAACTTAATCAAAGATTTTATTATGCATGACAATATAAACTCATATCGTTGCAAATGTAAGATTGAATGTTAATCATCATTTAAAAATATATTATATATTGTAATAGAAAATGTCTAGTGAAGAAACAGCAAGATCAGTTGGAGGTCCCTTCCCAATGAACGGGACCATTCGCGATGTGTTCGAGGAGGATGAGTATACCCCTTTTGATGACGCTGAGCTTCGTCTTGCCCCTAGCGCTTCTGCTGGTGGCGATCCTAATGTTAAGAGGTGTTTCACAGAGGCTGAGCTTGCTCAGAAATGTCCAACTCTTCTGTACACACCAAAGCCCCCTCCTAAGATTCCCGATCAATGTATACCCTATACCGAGGTGAGCTGGGGAGATGGGTACGAAAAAGATTATGGCGACACCGATAAAGGCGATGGCTTTGCTCCCATGATCCCCGAATCCAAGATAGAGAAATACGATGTGAACTCCTGCCCCTCTCAGGGAAGCCTTCCCCTCAAGGACAATGATACGACTACCATTCGGAGTAATGGGGTTGTAATTACTCTTTTGCCCCGTGTGGCTCAGGCAGTCTACAGCATCAAGTACAATGGTACAGAGATTCTAAACACCCCTAAGGGAACCATGTTTAGCACGGCCGCTCTTAACGTGCCCAAGGGAGCGAGTGACAAGATGGCTCGCGTGGACGAAGCAGGGTCGCGGAACCCCGCGAAGACGACTTCCAAGGTGGTGAAGGTGGCTGCATCTACAAATTCAGCATACACGCTTGTACAAGCAAGTTATGCCATGCCCCCCGGGACCATAGTGGACGGTAAGCGTGTGTCAGCAGAAGGAACTCTGTCTACCACCAACATTGAAAAAAGAGTGAGCATTGCAGAGAACCGTGTCGTCCGGTATCAGACAACCATTGAGGTTGCCAACCCATTCGTTAGCGGTCGTTTCAACACTCCCATCTTTTCGCTGAAGCCCGAGTTTAAGAAGATTTATGTCTATAAGAAATCTACTAATGCGTGGTCTGTCCCCACCGAAGCAAGTCTGAAACTTGGTAGCGATGTTCTCGCTTACATTTTCACTACCACCAACCATAAGACCGCAATGGGTGTCCGTGTTGTCAATTTCCCCAAGCCCAAGAATTTTGCTTCTACATTCCCCAACGCGTTTGACACCAACATTACCCGTGGCTCTGCTTCTGTTGCAGTTGCCTCTACCCTCACTGTGGGAAAGCGCGGTGGCAACCCTAACGGAATTTATGCCCCCGGAGGTAAGTACTGTGTGACTCAGGACTTTGTGTTTGGCTCTCTGGAATATGTTCAGAACCTGTTGAACAAAGTACTGGGTGCAACCTCTGGGTCTTGCCCCAAGCTAGAGTGCCCCAAGGCTCCCGCCGGAACTAAGACCATCCCTGGTAAAATCGCAAGCGTGACTGATGCAAATGTCTTCATGGTCACTTATAACAATAAGGCGGGCAAATCGATTACGACCAAGGTCACCAAGAATAAACACGCGTTCAAGGCAGGAGAGCTGGTGAATGTCACAGTTGCCACAGATACTTGGGCAGTGAAGAATGTGACCAAGCGTGGTGTTGGGCCGATGCCATCTACTAAGACACGGGTTGTTACCGGCAGTGTCATCAAGGTCGTGGGCCCCAACAAGGTTCAAGTGAGCTATAGCAAGCCAGGGGGTCTCAAAGCATCCCCCGTAGTTAACAAGAAAGCGCATGGCATGAAAGTTGGTGACCAGGTAGATGTTACTCTTGCCTATGACGCTCCTTATTTGTTCAAATCAATTGCCAAGAGGGCAGCAGGTGCTAACAGGATTGTACTCGGCACTGTTATTAAGGTTGTTGATGCCAACAAGGTTCAGGTGCGCTACACCAAACCAGGCGGTGCAGTTGTAACACCCACGGTCACAAAGGCTAAGCACGGATTGAAAATGGATCAACTGGTTGATGTCACTCTGAAACCAACTTCCCCCTTTGCACTGGTATCCATTAAGGCACGTGATACTGGTACTCATTTGACTCTCAAGGGCAAGGTTACAAAGGTGGTTAATGCAAACAGCGTGGCAATAGAATATAAAAACCCTGGTGGCAAGAAGATGACACCAACGGTTACCAAGAATGCACATGGTCTTAAGGTAAACGATAAGATAGACATTGTTGTTTCCGATAAGGCTCCATACAAGATTATCCTGATTTCAAAGGACACTGATGCGACACCTACTCCCACACCAAAGCCTGCCCCCAAGCCCGTTGCAAAGAATGTGCTAAAGGATGGTAAGGTTACAAAGGTTCTGTCCAAGGACAAGGTAGAAGTAAGCTACACATCCGCAGGCAAACTCGTTAAGAAGGTCGTGAACAAGAAGGCACACAACATGAAAGTGGGTGAAGTGATCATAGTAGAAGAGACTGCTCCTCCCGGGCACAAGTTTGTATCTATCCGTAAGAAAACAGCCCCCAAGCCTGCCCCCAAGCCCGTTGCAAAGAATGTGCTAAAGAACGGAAAGATTACAAAAGTTCTGTCCAAGGACAAGATAGAAGTAAGCTACACATCCGCAGGCAAACTCGTTAAGAAGGTCGTGAACAAGAAGGCGCACAACATGAAAGTGGGTGAAGTGATCATAGTAGAGGAGACTGCTCCTCCAGGGCACAAGTTTGTATCTATCCGTAAGAAAACAGCCCCAAAGCCTGCCCCCAAGCCCGCTCCCAAGCCTGCCGCGAAGAATGTGCTAAAGAACGGAAAGGTTACAAAGGTTCTGTCCAAGGACAAGGTAGAAGTAAGCTACACATCCACAGGCAAACTCGTTAAGAAGGTCGTGAACAAGAAGGCACACAACATGAAAGTGGGTGAAGTGATCATAGTAGAAGAGACTGCTCCTCCCGGGCACAAGTTTGTATCTATCCGTAAGAAAACAGCCCCCAAGCCCGCCCCCAAGCCCGCCCCCAAGCCCGCCCCCAAACCAGCACCCAAGCCTGCCCCTAAACCCGCACCAAAACCCGCGCCTAAGCCTGCTCCGGGAACAGGTGTTGTCATAAAGGTAGTAGATGCTAACAAGGTTCAGGTACGGTACACCAAGCCAGGTGGTGCAGTTGTAACACCCACGGTCACAAAGGCTAAGCACGGAATGAAGTTGAATGAAGTCGTTAATGTTATACTTAAGAAGTCGATGCCATTTGCACTCGTTGGTATTTCCAAGAAGATTTGAAGAACAACTCAGCGCACCTGGATGTCGATATGTTATGCTTAAATAATCTTTTGCCATGTGCGACCGTATGCTGTGTTGCTTTTGTATTTGTCGGAGAGTGCTTGACTAATACCACTTTGAGATGCTTTGGGATACCCAATGGATTTCAGGTACTCAACGGCATCCGCCAGGCTGGTATGGTCATCTTTCTCTAGTTCACCATTGATGTATGATGCACACTTCTTCCGCGCGGACTTCGTGCCATCGCGCTTGCCATTGTCATGAGAGTCCTTCACATTGTCAGAAGCGGTGCCGAGCCGAAGCTTGTGAGGCCGAAAGTCCTCCTTGTCATCGTCTTCGTGGAGGACACTCTCTTCTGGCTTCTTTGCGGCCCACGACTCTTCATGAAATGCCGTGAATGCTAGGATGTGACACATCCAAATCTTCCTGTTGATGCTGACAATAGGATAACCACCACACCACCCCAAACGATTGCCCCATAGGACATTTTCCGCGCCGATACTCGTAATATACTTCACGCGATTCATGTTTGAGATCTTCCAATAGTCTCCTCGTTTGGTTTTTGAACCCTCAATCTCCAACCACTTCTCGCCCTCAAGATTGGGGTATTCCTTGTATGCAAATCCGCGAGTTTTCCTTTGAGCATATCCCTCGATCATGCCCCTGGTAAACTCGCGTTCTTCTGGAGTCTTCGTGGCGTTCATATGCTCGACCCACTCTTTCACGGTCTTCTCTATACCATCCTTGACGACGATAAATGCTGATTTATGAGTCTCTGGCATTATACGATTATTGACCTGACCCTTTTTGCACAACCACCTGATGTTTGTCAGCGCGTCATTCTTCTTTTGCTTGCTAATGATGTGATCGGCCGTATGCTCTAGCGTTGGCGGCTTTCCCAGGAATGTTGATGCGACCGCGCGAGCTACTTGTATATTGCGTCGATTCCCATCATTGTCATACACAGTACACATATTGTACTCTCCTTTGCCATAACTTGGCGTCTTTCCTGACTTTTTGTGCTTGATGACACCGAGTGCGTCACACGTGTACTTGCTGAATATGACATGTGACTCGTCGTCGAAGTAATACTCAAGTGTCTCTTCCATATATGTATTTTATTACAAGGTATGAGTTCTTTATAACTCAGTTTTAATCGATATGAGCAAATGACAACAAATGACATTCAAGACGAAACCTTCTCATCTAGCAGCGTTGTAATTTCCACTTCCATCTTGTCAAGGAGATCCTTGACCTTTGCGCGATACCTGGCAATGATATCATCTGTATCTACAGTCTCCTGGGTAGGATTGAAGACATTTCCATTTCGCTGACAATACACGCAATCACTCGTATTCTGCTCAGTTGCAGAGTGACTGTGAATAACACCAGGAACCATCATTGCAAGTTGAAGATGGTTCAGCTTCCGCTTGAGAGCATACTCGCTAATGACGTGAACGGCTGCCTCGGAGCAAGAGATCTCAGCAAAGGTGTTCATGTTTTCTACTTCTCAAATAATGAGAGTGTTTATATTTTGGTTATGACGATATGACAGCATATCGACGTTTGGTTAGTGTAGTAAAATGTATGTCTCATTACAATATGATGCGCATCACCAGAAAAGGGGCATCTATCCCTATTTCTGATGTCACGGCAGATGAAAAAAGGTTGATAAATCGTGAACTGATTGTGTCCCCTGTTACTCTTAACGATGCGTTTCCAAAGAAATTCAGGGTGTTTCGCACAGATGACAAGAACATCTATCTCCCGCGGTTCTGGGCGCTTGAGAATATTAAACGCAAAGTGGTAAATGAGTTTGGAGATGTTCAACCAATGAATCCAAACGCAAAGTTTGAAGGAACTCTTCGGAAGGAGCTTGAACAAGACAAGGCAACAGATGCTCTGTTGAAAGCACTTCGCGAAAAGGGTGGTGGCGTGCTGTCACTAGATACCGGATTTGGCAAGACAATTAGTAGCATATACACGGCGGCAACACTTGGAGTAAAAACGCTTATTTTGGTTCACAAGGAGTTTTTGGCAGAGCAGTTTGAAGAAAGCATCAATCGCTTTGTTCCGAACGCGACAGTCTCGAGAATCCGAGGACCCGTTTGCGACACTTCTGGAGATTTTGTCATCTGCATGATCCAAACACTCCTTAGTCGGAAGTATGATTGCTTTGATGGTTTTGGAACGCTGATCTTGGATGAAGCGCATCATGTGGCAGCTGAATCATTCACCTCGGCAATGTTCTCAACTTCTTTCAAGCACGTCATTGCTTTGACAGCAACGCCTACACGAAAAGATGGTCTCACGCGCGTACTTTATTGGCTCTTTGGAGACCTCGCGTACGAAGCTCGGCGCACCAACCAACAGGGAGTCACCGTGAAACTTCTTCCGTTCACGCATCAAGAATACAAAACACCCCCGCCTTTGAATAGACGTGGAGACATCTGCTACTCTTCGCTCATTTCCAAGATTTGCGACATCCGCGAACGCACGCAGTTTATTGCCGAGAAGGCCAAGAAGCTTGCGGATATGGGAAAGTTTGTGCTTGTGTTGTCACATAGACGGCAACATGCAACTGACATATGCAATGAGCTGAAGAGTTTAGGAGTAGATGCTGCCACATATCTTGGAGGTGACAAGTCTGAGCCTGACTGCCAAGTAATTTGTGCAACATATGCTCTTGCCTCTGAAGGATATGATAATCCGCGTCTCAGTGGCATTGTCCTTGCAACGCCCTCGAGCGATGTTGTGCAGGCAGTTGGTCGTGTTTTACGAGGAGGATCTGGATCAGCCCCGATAATTTGTGACATTGTAGATCAATACTCATTGTTCCTCGGTCAGTTAGCCAAGCGACGCGCGTGGTATCGCCGTATTGGGTTTAAAATTCACGGAGCTCAAGAACCCGAACCAAAAAATATAGAAGAACAACTTGGTGCTATGTTTATAGATGATGAAGACTGATTTAAAATGATAATGTAATCATTTAAAAACGTGTAATTAAGAGTTAATTATGCTTATTCGTAGTTCTCAAAGTCATCATCTGATTCTTCACTGCCCATTAGAGGCTGCTCCTCAGGAGCAGAGGCGCCCACGACCTCGGTTTCAAGGTCGTTTAACCCCTGCTGCACTTCCTGAGCGTAACCAGGAGTGAGAGTGCTCATCATGGGGGCGTCATCATTTTCACGGTCCAGACCCTGCTGTACTGATTTAGCAAACTGTGCGGCTGACTGGGCGCCCTTAAGCACCTCGTTCTCGGAGTCCTTGCTGCTGAACTTCTTCCACAGGAAGAATGCGATGGCTGCTACTACAAGTACTGCAACACCTATGATCACTGGCTTGGGCACTGTAGAAATGAGCTCCTGAATTTTCTCCATCATGATATGTTTTGTTATATTTACATAATGTTTTATTTTAGTCAGAATTTTACGCAAGCAGATTATTCGTCGTCGGTGTAGTAGTAGTCGTCTTCATCGAAGAAGTCTTCATCCTCGGAGTTGCCGAATGCCATAGATGTCTGGTAGTCTTCAAATGCTTCCATCTCATCATCATATGTCATGTACTTCTCATTCAGTTCCTTCTGCAGCTCCTCATTGTCACTGGGGCTCTCCTCAACAAACTCCTCGAACAGGTACTCCTCAGCATGAGAGATGTAAGAAGGCATAGTTGTTGTTTTTTTGGGTTTTTGGGTTTTTGATTGGTTGTAGCTATGGTGGGGTTGGAAGGTGTGAGTAAGTGATTTGTATGTTGCAGAGTTGTCCTTTTATGCTTTCTTGGAGATACCAGGGTCAAATGACGCATCCGGGGACAAACAACAACCCCTGGGACAATTGACGCATATGAAATGTATGCTTTGCCAGGGTCAAACGACACTCGCCAATAGTCTATAAGAGGTGCTCTTCGTGGTCTTTTATCTACCAACCAAACAACCAACAAAGCCCCAAACAACCAAACAATCATGGCCAACATCGACAACTCCATCGCTCGTTTCTCCGCCTCTATGACGGAAATTAACGCAGCAAAGAGGCACACTGTTGTCATCGACCTGCCAGTTCGCAAGGCGGTCGCTGGAAAGACCACCAAGGTGGTTATCAAGAAGGCCCCTGCTGAGACCACCCAGGCACCCAAGCCCAAGCCCGCGCCCAAGCCCGCCCAGACCACTGAGCGCAAGGAATATGTGATGCCGGCAAAGAAGACTGTTAAGAAGACCAGCAAGCTTGGGAAGCTTGTGAGCGGCAAGAAAGTGTACGATTTTACTAAGTAAAAATATATAATCATATGTTACAATGTGGAAAATTCTTCTTCTTGTAATAATCTTGGCCCTTGCATTTTGGTACATACAAAGAAAGGAGACAATCGAGAAAAGCAAAGGCAGGGACAGGACAGGAGAGCTCTTGGAAGACAAACACATAAAGGACACTTTTGGAAAGGACATCCTTGATTTAGAGTGCTCGAGGATAATGAAACAGCTTACCTGAAAATAACGCGGCTTAGAATGTTCACAGCGAGAACTATGCACACTGTATTACGTGTTTTTTTGTTGAGGGTAGTCATTTCGCGTTCAAACGATTCGCGCATCAGCTGCATCTCGCGCGTGAGATTGTCCCCATGGAATTTCATCTCCTTGTTGATGTTGGACCCCTGGTCGTCAATCACCATACTGGCTACCTGAATTTCCT
>Ga0247833_1003731_pt1 | contig 19922 bp, 18 predicted proteins | sample LaCruzMarch2015__7_FD_187117 | JGI IMG/M metagenome (GOLD analysis project Ga0247833, IMG submission 187117) | Freshwater microbial communities from meromictic Lake La Cruz, Castile-La Mancha, Spain - LaCruzMarch2015_8m | ecosystem: Environmental > Aquatic > Freshwater > Lake | place: Spain... | reverse complement strand
CCATTGCTCTTGCCGCTATTGCCAAAGGCTTAAAAAATCCAGATCAACAAAAGCAGGCTCTCAATTTAGGGCTTGTTTTTGCTTTGATATTTCGAGTGGGGTTGATCCTAATTTCCCGCTGGGTATTAGGTTTTAGGCCATTGATGGCTGCAGGCGCTGCTTACTTGCTCTGGCTTTGCGGGCAACATTTTATTTCAAACAAATCAGAAGAAGAGGAAACTAATCAAGCAACTACTGCATTTGGAGTTGATAGAAAATTAGCAACTACTGCCATAAGTATTGCCCTCACTGATCTTGCCTTTTCACTTGATAGTGTTGCAGCTGCCGTTGCAGTGAGCGACAAATTGTGGCTAGTAATTACAGGGGGTGTAATTGGCGTGGTGGCCCTGAGGTTGAGTTCAAATTTGTTTATTTCTATGCTCAACAACTTCCCGCGGCTTGAATCTGCTGGCTATTTAGCAGTGGGCTTAGTTGGTTTGCAACTTCTAACAAGGGTGATATTTCCAAACATTGAATTACCACAGTGGTTGTTGTTGAGCTTGGTATCAATTTTATTTCTTTGGGGTTTTACCAACCGCCGCCGCCTATGCTGAATTACTGCGATTTGGTAAGCGATGGGTCCATTGCATTGTCCGATCTGTATTGGCCTTGGCGTTGTGAGTTTTGCAAGATGTATCGCTTGGGGCCGCCTGATCTGGGCTACCTAATTGAGTTGTTGCAATAAATTTGCGCCGCTGGCAGCGCTTTTACCTTCCAACTGCCCGCTGCGTAAAAGCAACGGACAACCCCCAGTAGCAAACACAACCCCCAGCCCCGGGATGCGCTCTATCACTTCACCGGGGCATTCTTGGGGCCACCGCCGTTTTGTTAATTCAGCAACTTCAGGGCTTAATTCAGCGCTTAAACGTTCCACCAATGGTTCAGTGGCAAGCATTTTTAGGCGTTTACCTTGCCAAGTGGTGTACACACCAGGATATAAAGCCATCACCTGCCGGTGCAATTGCAATGCTGGCTGCTGCCAATCGATTTGATAATCGGCTTTGTTGATCATGCGGGCGTTGCACACGCCAGCTGCTGGCTGGGGTTGAAGCTGATAATTTCCTTTTGCAATTAATGGCAAAGCCTCCAGCATTAATTCGGCTGTTAATTCACTTAAACGTATGCCCAGCTGGCTGGCATTTTCTAATAAGCCGATTGATAAATGCCTTTCAATTAATACAGGGCCTGTATCCAAACCCACTTCCATCGCCATGATGCCAACTCCAGTGGAACTATCACCTTCGAGCAAGCTCCATTGAATCGGAGCAGCCCCACGCCATCGTGGTAATAACGAGCCATGGCCATTCCATGAACCAAATAAAGGTGCATCTAGCACCTCTGCTGGCAACAGTTGGCCGAATGCCACCACAACATTTAAATCTGCGCCCAGGGCTGCAAGATCCGCTTGGATCTGGGGTTCTTTTCGAATTCGCTCAGGGCAAAATATTGGAATAGGAGCACTTGATTGCGATTGCAACTGCAACGCCCGCGCCTTTACGGGCGAAGGTTGTAATGCTCCCCCTCTACCGCGACGGCGATCTGGTTGAGTAACTACACCAACAATTTGATGGCCGCCATCGAATAGGGCGTTAAGGGTTGGTATGGCGTAAGCGGGCGTACCCCAAAATAAAACCCTCAAAGGCCTAGGTTTCGCCAGTTATCGAAAGACCTTCCACCCACACATAGGGGCACATGCCGCCGGGGGTTACCAGCGGTTCTCCTTCAAGGGCAAGGATGGTTTTTAACACCTTACGAATATCGCCTGCAACCGTGGCAGCTTCAATTGAAATGCGTTCGCCATTTTTAATTAGCCAACCATCAAAAGGAAGTGAAAACGAACCTTGGCTTGCTTTTACGCCGGCATGAAGCGCCGAAAGGGAATCGATCCACACCACCCCATCAGCCTTATGGCGATTGAGTTGTGCATCACCAGCAGCAATGCCAGGAGTGGGAGCCACCACAAACCAATCCGGACCCACAGATACCTTTGATCCCATCCCTGCATGACCGGTTGGGGCAACGCCAAATTGCCTGGCGGTGCCTTCGCTATGGAGGAAATGAGCCAAATTACCTGCTTCGATCAAAGTTAAAGGAGCTGTTGGTGTGCCCTCACCATCAAATGCGGAAGCGCCAAGATTTGATTTATGTAAAGGATCATCCCAAAGATTTAGAAAAGGCACTGCCAAAGTAGAACCAAGGGAATCACGATTTGAGAGGCTCAAACCATCAAGTACTGATCTTGCATTGAAAATATTACTAAAAGCACCAATCAGATCAAGAAACGCTTCTGGACTAAATACACAGTTGTAATAGCCAGTATCAATGGCGCTATAATCAAGATGACTAATAGTTAATTCCGCTGCTTCCTTAATGCAAGCCTGCACATCTAATTGTTTAGAACCATAGGCTAAACGCACAGCTCCAGCACTACGGGGTTTACGACCATCCTGTTCGGCCCTTGCATACAAATAACAAGCTGAAGAACTACTCAAATGATGGCGCTGAGAGCCAAGACTATTTATATATACGCTTTCACCATTACGCTCAGATAAGCCATTATATGGAACTGTATTAATAGCAGGATGCAAATCCAATAATTGCCTTTCTGCATCAAGCAAGGTTTTCAAGAGATTTTGTATTGGTTGAAGCGCTAAACGCGGCCGCTCTAAAGGGATAAGGGGCTCAAGGGAGCGACAAGAAAGGCCAGGCGGTTCTTCAAGATCACCAAAAACACTTGCCTCTTTTGCACCTTTTAGGGCTTGGGCTAATCCTTCAATTGATAGGTCGGTGCTGCTTGTAATACCAACACGGCCATCACTGGTCCAGGCTCTAACCGTAACGGCGCTGCGTTGCGCACCCTTGAGCTGCTTAGGTTCACCACGATCCACCTGCACCGAAAGATCGGTGCCAGATGCTGCACCTAAATCCCATTGATTAATACCCTCTTGTTTTGCAAGAGTGCTCAATTGATCATGTAATTGTTGGGGATTCAGCATCTCAACGGCCTCCAACAGTGATGGAATCAACCTTTATATGTGGTTGCCCCACAGTTACATAAATACTGCCACTAACGGAGCCACAGAATCCAGCAGCTAGATCAAGATCATTGCCGCACATTGATATTCTTGGCATAACAGTTTCTGCATCACCAATCAAGGTGGCACCTTTTACTGGTTTACCAAGTGCACCATTTTCAATTAAGTAGCCCTCCTCCACCGAGAAGTTGAACTGTCCGGTGGGGCCAACACTGCCACCACCCATCACCTTGCAATAAAGGCCGCGATCAATCGAACTAATTAAATCGGCGGGGCTATGGGGTCCGGCGGCAATAAACGTATTCCGCATCCGGCTAGCAGCTGCGTAGGAATGACCTTGACGCCTGCCACTACCTGTGCGGGCATGGCCAGTGCGCAGTTCTCCGGCGCGATCGGAAAGGAATGCTTTGAGGATGCCGTTTTCAATCAAAGTGGTGCGCTGCGGTTCAAAACCTTCATCATCAACAGCAAGGCTGCCAAAAGATTGAGGCGATAAACCTTCATCAATAGCTGTTACTGATTCATGGGCAATTAGCTCACCCATTTTATCTGCAAATGGAGTGGTACCACGTTCTACCTGGGTAGTTTCCAACAAGTGGCCGCAGGCTTCATGGAAAATCACACCGCCAAAACGGTTTGCCAGCACCACTGGATAAGAACCGGCTTCGATGTAATCGGCATAAAGCATGGTGGCGCTACTTGCGCTGATGTCGCGGGCGGCAGCATCAGCATCCCAATCAATCAAATCGCGGGGATTATCAGAACTACCAAAACGGCGGGCCACACTGGAGCGATGCTCGCCATCGGCTGCAAGAACACTGAGGCCAAGGGTTTGATGCAAGCGCAGATCACGGCTGAAGGTGCCATCGCTGGCGGCCACAAGCATTTCTTGCCAATCACGGGAATAGCTGCCACGGCGTGCCTGTAGGTGCTTGCCGTGCTGCTCCAACTTGGCTGTGCCTTCAAGTAATCGATCAGCGCTTGTTTGCACTCCCGGGCACTGAGTTAACCAATTTTGCTTACTACTGCCGTAGTTACTTAAGGGGTTGAGGCCGGCAAATGAATGCCCGTTGCTGATGCCTCGCTGCAAATTGAGCATGCCCAAGGCTTGATCAAGGGCTTGCATTAAGCCTTCATCACTGAGATTTGTGGTGCTCACAAAACCATCGCGATAGCCATCGGCCGCACCATGAAATACGCGAATACCAGCTCCGCAGCCCAAAGATGGATTCACACTGGTAACCCTTTCCTGTTCTGCAAGCACGCTTAGGCGATCGAAGCGTTCCAAAAAGATCTCAACTAAATCTGCACCAGCAGCTCGGCCGGCGGCAAGCAGAAGCTCGAGGCGCCCCTGCCATTGGGAATCAAGAAAACTCACGATTAATTAACGAATTGCGGGTTGAAATTGGTTGCTCGCGATCGGAGCTGTAAAGAAAAGACGAGCCATTTCCCATACATTGCCAAGCCAATGGGGAAGTTTAGTAACAACTTTCAGAGGCAATAAAGCATTGGCTTGATCTGCCGCATCAAGGGCGTGGTTGTGCTGAACAATGCGCTCAAGGCGCTCGTAAAAACGGGGATGTTCAACGTTTAACACCACCGGAAAAACGCGGGCAGATGTTTCGTTTGTTTTTGCAATTACATACTTATCGTATTCCCTTGCATCTAAACCAAGGGCCTCATAGAAATCCTTCCGGCCAACATCTCTCACATACATAGTGGCAAAAACAGCCAACAAAAAGAAGCGACACCAGAGCTTTGCTTGGAATCCGCGCACAGTGGCTGGCTGCGCCTTCATCAAGGCATCAAAGAAATCTCCGTGACGGTTTTCGTCTTGGCACCAATTCTCAAAAAAGTTGAAAATTGGAAATATTTTGCTATCTGGATTTTGCTCCAAATGCCTATAGATCGCTATATAACGCCAGTAACCAATTTTTTCAGAAAGATAGGTGGCATAAAATATAAATTTAGGTTGGAAATATGTATAAGCTTTTGTGGCGGTTAAGAAGCCCAAATCAAGCTGCAAACCAAAATCACCCATCGCCTTGTTAAGGAAGCCAGCATGGCGAGCCTCATCACGTGCCATATGGGCAAAGCATTCGGCCAGCAGGGGATTGCGATGTTTAATACGACGGCTTAATTCTTTGTATAGCAAAAATCCAGAAAATTCAGAAGTGCAACTCTGCTCTAAAAATTCAACAAAAACTTTGCGGGTATCCGGGTCAAGTTTTTCTGCTGCCCCCTCAAAAGATTGATCCCGCACAAAATGATGGCGGTTGTAATCTTTACGAAATTCTTCGCAAATCGCCTCTAATTCAGCCCCATTGGGTTGCAGATCCATGGCGGCCATCGCCTCAAAATCGGTTGTGTAAAACCGAGGCGTAAGGATCGACTCCTTTGCTAATGCAGCGCTTGCTGGAACCATCCGAGGGATACCTTCTCTATCTAATAACTGTAAGGGGGTGGGGAGCTCAGTTGGGCCCCAGCCATTTCTGCCCGTTCAGCCTTTGCACCGTACGACTCACAAGCAAAGCGAGGGTGGTTTTCTTTTCATCAATTAAAAAAGATTCCAGCAAGCTTGGATTAGATCCAGCTTCAGCAAGGGCAATGGTTTTTGAACCTTGAATGTTGTTGCTTAAAAAGCAGAGCCAAAACCTTCTGCCTCCAGGCAGTTCACCCGCCACTTGCCAACACATTTCACCCACCACAGGCATGGGAGCTTGCTCCAGCTGCAAGCGCGTGAGCGGGCCTCCGTAAGACTCAATTTCTTTTGCAAGGGCAGGCAAAAAAAGTTCGGGAATAAAACTCTCGAAGGGTTGATCCTCCGGTTTAGGCGCAGGTGCTGCTTTGGGGGCCGAATCAGTCACCAAGTAACCGGGTGAGGTTTTACCAAGCTAAAACAGCGCTCACCAATCAGCCTCAATGGATTCATCCCAATCCCCTGGATTTTGAGCGGAAACGGGAGCTTGTTTTCTACTCACCACCTTGAAAGGAACAGACACCGTGGGGGCCGGTGCCTGGGGATCTTGTTCAGGCCAAGCTTGAGATTGGGAGGTTCGCTTTTGCTGGGCTGGTTCAGATTGAAACTGGGTTTTGAAGTTGGCCTTTGATTCGGTTTGGTTTTGTGCTTCCAGCCGGCGCCTCCTTGGCAATACAGAAGCAGCACTAAAAGCAGCGCCGATAGCAGCACCACCGCCAGCTGCCAGCATCACCCAGCTGCCAAGGGGCAGGGTTGGGGAAGACCAGAGCAAAAATTTCAAGCGGCTCGGCGTTGAAAGATTGAATAAACCCACCACCAGAGCAACCGCAAGGGGTAACAGCAGTGGCAGTGCTAGTAGTTCCCTCATCGCTCTTGGATTGGACCTTCCCAACGCCGCAATGCACCCAATTCGTAGCCAAACAAATCAAGGATGCGAATTACTAAAAAATCCACCATGTCGTTGAGGCTTTCGGGCTGGTGATACCAGGCCGGAATCGGTGGTGCAATCCGTGCGCCCGCTTCAGCTAAAGCGGTGAGGTTGCGCAGATGAATCAAATTCCATGGCATTTCGCGGGGCGCAATCACTAATGGGCGTGCCTCTTTGAGTTGCACATCAGCGCAGCGCTCGATTAAATCCGTGGCGATTCCTGCTGCCACCCGACCAACGGTACCCATCGTGGCCGGCAGGATCAACATGCCGCGGCTGCGATAACTGCCACTTGCCATAGGAGCTGCTTGATCATTCCAGCGGTAACAGCGCAACTCACCCTTGCTGGTGCCGCAGTGCTGGCGAAGCACCTGCTCCTGTTCCTTTGGCGCAACAGGGAGCACCACCCCCATCTCAGCTCTCCACACCTCAAATGCACCACGGCTCAACACCAGATCTACGCAGTGGCCGCCCTCCAAAAGCAACTGCAAAGCCCTTAAGGCGAGCACCTGAGCGGAGGCGCCGCACACAGCAAGCAGCAAAGGAGCATCAGGGGCAATTATTTCAGGATTCTTCATCCTCACCTTCATCTTCAAGCGGCTGGGAAGAGTGATCTATTTCTGGCTGAATTACCGCTAAATCAATTTGATGACGCAACACATCTACCTTGAGCACCTCCACTTCAACTGGATCACCGAGCTTGTAAGTGCGGCGATTTTTACGGCCCACCAAACGGTGTTGGCGGGAGCGATATTCATACCAGTCGTCTTTTAACGAACTCACATGCACCAAACCCTCCACTTGGGTGGGGGGTAACTCCACAAAAAAGCCATAGCTTTGAATGCCGCTAATTACCCCGGCAAGGGTTTGACCCACCAGGGTTTGGGCCTGCCTTGCCCTTGCAAGGGCAAGGGCATCAGCTTCCACCTCATCGGCAAAGCGGCTGCGGCCATTCAAACGATTTGGTAGCCCATTTGCCATTGCCTCTTGAAAAGGAGCCAATTGGCTAGCGGTGAGCAAAGCCCATTCAATTTGGCCATGGCAGCTATCACTACTCAGATCAATGCGGGTTTTATGGCGCACGCTGGGGCGATCCTTGGCTTCTGTAAGCAAGCTCACCAGCAGCAGTTGATTCCAGATAGCGCTGTAGTGCAGCGATGCAAAACACCAAGGGGCATAAGCCAGCGGTTCAGCCGCCAGGGCATTTTCTTGCGGCACCGCACTCAGCTGCACCGGTTTTATGGCTTCGCGCAATTGTTGTTGCAACACTCGAGCCCTCTCTGTGCCAAGAAAAGCCTCAGCTAACGCTGTAGCAGCGGGTGCATTGCCATCAGCACCAAGTTCCAAAGGCACATCAAGCCCAACGGCCAATTTGAGTAGATCGTTGAGATCTGCTGGATCGGGGGCAGCCTGGTTAAGAAACAAGCCCGGCAGTTCAAGGGCTGCGAAATGACGGCCAAGGGCTTGCTCGGCAGGGCGCACCAATTCCCTCAACCAAGTAATCGGGGAATTAGCAGCCCCGCTGGCAAACCAACCACTACGCCGCTGATCAGGTAATCCCTGCGCCTGTTCCTTAAGGCTTTCAAGGGGAGGTAGAGGTAAATCAAGATCGAGGCTGGCCCCTGCTGCTATCCGCTGCTGGCGCAGAACTAGCACCAAGGTTTGCAACGTCTCTAAAAGAGGGAGATATTCCTTTAGTGCTTTTAGAGCAACTGGGGTAGTGCGGGCTTTGGGCTTGCGATTAATAAAAGCTTCCATGCTTTTTGAATCCAAGGCAGCATCAATCCGAACGCTGGAACGGCAGAAGTGGTAATGCAGCAAATCCCCTTCTGGGCTGAGATCAAGGGCAACAGAGAGGGCGCTGTTTTCTTTCCCCACCACCAGAGCAGCTGCCTCCTGCAGGGGGGCAGGCAACAGCGCCAACCAATCATTGCCAATACAAATCGCTTCCCCCTGTTGTCGCAACCAGCGCTCCATTGGGCCGTCGAGGCTGAGGCGTTCTGCCACATCCGGCCCGTGCAGCCATAGACGGGTTCCAGTGCTACTGGTTTCGATCGAAACCGCAACGGAAGCCGGTGAATTTTCAGCAGCCCAGCCCTGCAGCAGGATTGTTGGTAATTCAGTGAGATCTTCTCTACCGGCTGCGGTTGGCGTTTTTAAATTAATGCGGCCGCTAAAGCCGGCTGGGTTAAGCCGGTGGCGTGCCAATAACAGCTCCAAATCTGCTGAGCCGCCGCCCATGATTGATAAAGAGCGGCGCACATGGCCTTGAGCTGGAAATTGCCCCACAGGGAAGCGATCTAATTCCACCTCCACAAGAGCTTCTGCGGCACGTTCGATATGTTCAGCATCAACTTCATCCAGCTGAATTGCTGCATTGAGGCGATCATCAAGCGCAACAGCTAGGAGTTGTGCATCTAAACGTTCCACCTGAGCCAGCACTGTGGTGTTCGCGCGCTCGAGGATGCACTGCACCCCCCCTTCTGGGGAACGGCGCCGCCCCCCTTCGCGAGTAACTTTTACCAGCACACGATCACCATTCCAAGCATGGTTTAACTGATGATCACGGATGTAAATATCATCTGCTCCGTCGTCTCTTAAAGCGAAGCAAAAACCTTTACTGGAGCAGCGCAGCCGCGCCTCAATCAAGGTTTCGTTATTGATACGACTAACGCCCTGTTCCGCTTGGCTGAGCAGGCCCACCCGCTCTAATGCTTGAAGAGCAAGCTCTAAATAGTGTTTTTCTTTTACGGTTTTAAGGGCTAACTTTTTTTCAAGTTCCTGCACTGAAACTGCCGATTCACCCTGCAATTGCTCCAGCAGGTTGGCAACGGAAAATTTCATGAGAAGGCAATGCTGCCAATAATTGAAATCAGCTTAAGGCTGCTCCGGCTTAGGGCTGTTTGATCGTTTGCGATAAAGAAGCTTTCACCAAGCGGGCACCGATGATTAGAAAGCCAAGGGCTGCCGCCGATTGCAGCAGTTCTGTGGGCACAAATTCAGCTAATCCGCCACCTAGGAGTGCCCCCAAGAAACTTGCAAGCACAAGAGCGGAAGCGCTGCCAAGGAATACAAACAAAGGCCTATTGCTAGTGCCGCTAATCGCAACGGTTGCCAGCTGGGTTTTATCGCCCAATTCCGCTAAAAAAACCGTTGTAAAGGTGGAACCAAGCAAAAGCAAATCGGGGGAGATAACCATGAAGTTGAGAGCCATCAAGTTGAAAGAGATGAGCTGGAAAGAAATGAACTCAACACTTGAAAACCCAGCAGTCCGCCAAGTATCAACATCAACACGCCAGCTAGTAATTCCAGCCGCTGGGGTGAAATAAAAGCTGCCAACCAACGCCCCAGCAACACACCTACAAAGCTTGAAGCGATAAGCGCTAAAGCCGAGCCAAGAAATACCAATAAAGGTCTTCCCGATTGAGCTGAAAGCAGCAGAGTGGCCAGTTGCGTTTTATCCCCTAACTCCGCAAGAAAAACCGTTACGAAGGTGCTCGTAAAAATCGCCCCTGCAGCAGGGGCATTGCTATTTGGTTTGGATTGCCCGGTCAAAGCGCTTGCGTTCAAGGCTTTTGCCACCGTATTCCACGCGGATCTGCGCTTGGCAACATTCAATCGCGAAACTGTTTTGCTCTTCTACGGGAACATCAAACAAATTTGCTAACTGATCCACATGGCAAAAGTCTGGTCGATCGGCATAAATCCTGCAGCGGCGAGCACCGGTATCGAAATGGACGCACCAACCATCACTACCCACCATCTCCAGATAGGTGTGCTTTTGAGCTGGAGATAACGCTGCTAATGCTTCAGGGCGCTGATTTGGATCTAAACGGCAGCAGGCGCCGCAATTACTAATGCAAGTCCAGCTGTAACAAGCGGTCACGGTATTAACCCGAAAAGATTAGAAAAGGCATCTGTGCCCCTTAGGCTGAATGAATAAATAACTGCGCGAATCGCAATGGGCATCGATTTCCACTTGATTGCAAATTTCGGTGCCTTAGCGCTGATCACTTTGGCTGGCCCTGCTGTGATCTTCATCCTCTTCTATCGTCGCGGCGCCCTTTAAATAGTTTTCCCCTAAACGGGCTTCGAATAATGCAGTTAAGCCGTGATAGACCGGCTGCGGCTGCAAACTGCGGCTAACCATAGCCGCCAAGGCGCTGGCAAGTGTTAACCCAGGCAATAGCTGTTGATCACCGCAGAGCTGCATTGAAAAAAGAATAGAAAACAAAGGCAATTGAGTTGCACCAGCAAGGCCGGCCCCCATGCCGATAGCCATGCCGAGAAGCGGATCTTGTTGACCCAGCAGCGGCATCAAAATGCTTCCGGCCACCCCGCCGATCGCCAAGGCAGGATCGATCAATCCCCCAGGGATCCCCACCCCAAGAGCCAATACTGGCCCCAATAACCGCCCCAGCAGGGTGCTGATCCCTTGCAGATTGTTGATGCTGCCACCCCTACTCACTAAATCCAGCAACACAGCAGATCCATCCCCATAGGCCCTGCCACCGCTGATCGCTGCTAATAAAACGAGCGCACCTCCTAATAACAAACCCACCCTTAGCGGTTTGAGTAGAGCGATGGGCTGCAACAGTTTTGTTGCCCGCAGCACCATTCCACTAAAAAGTGCTCCCAGTAAGCCCCCCATTAGCCCTAAGGGAAGCCCAAAGCTGATCAGTTTCCATTGATCAAGATTTCCTGGAATGATGCCGTAAGCAAACATGGCTTCTCCACCACCTGCAGCCACAAGGGCGGCAGGCAGAGCTACTACAAGCCCGGCCCAAAGCAAAGGCCTATTCCAGCGCTGCATGAGATCTTCAGCGGCAAACACAACACCCACTAAGGGGCTATCGCCAGCGGCTGCAATGCCAGCCCCACCCGCAGCGGCATAGAGCAGTGGGGCGCTCAATTGGGCCAGGGGAGCCCTTAAGTATCCGCGCAGTAACCACACCAAAGTTGTACCAATAAATACAACTGGCCCCTCCCTGCCAAGGGGGAACAAACAAAAACTGGCAAGGCTCCAAAGGCCGCAGCGCATCAAAAGGGGGCCAATTTTTAGAAAATCAGCGCTCCGCTCTGGCTCTTCAATACAAAGTGCCACCTGTGGAATTCCTGAACCCATGCCCGCTCGCCAAACACCACGCTGCAAAAAACAAAGCGCGGGCATTGCTGCAATTGGCAACCAAATGCGCCAACCAAGGCCTTGATCAAAAGCAGTTATCAATTGATCGTCTGCCCATTGATCAATCCAATTCAAAGGAAGGCAAGCAAAACCGATTAAGAAACCGAGAAGCAGCATTGGCCACAGCAAAAACCACCAGTGGCGCGGCGACATGGGAGGGGTTGGGCTGATCATTAAGCAACTAAACCCAAGGCCTGGGCTGCCTCTTGCACGATCGCAAGCGTATGGGGGTGAAGATTTTGAACATCGTGATCATGCGCCAGCCATGGCACCCGCAATTCTTCACCGGCTGGGTTGCGGATCAATAAATCAGAACCTTGCTTTTCGCATTGATAACGGCGTTTGCCCCTCATCAAAACTACTGCTTGTGCTGCGCTTGGTCGCAGGGCTTCCACTTCTAATTGGAGCCGGGGTTGCCCTTGCCAATGGTCTTGCCGCAACCTGAAGGCAAGATCAAGAAAACGAGCGCTGGGTTCAGGGCCCGTCCAACGCCAGGCCATAGCCGTAAGCGTGCTGCTGCCTTGAGCTAGCAGCTGAAGGCAGAGATGGCCACCACGCAGTAAGCGCATACGCTTCACTTCGCAATGACGCGCCCAAAAAAGCGGGGTTGGATTTCCCACACCAAATGGTTCAAGCCGCTGCAGTTGATGCAAGAAATCAGCATCAATACGCCCTAAAGGCAATAAGGCCTCTGGTGCCACCAACAGGGCGCTGGAGCGGCCCTCAAGCCACTGGGCAGCAAGCTCTGAAAGTTTTTCCTGCAGGGGGGCCACCTGATGGGCCATCACTGTGAACCCACCAGCCGCTGGATGGCCTCCAAATCGCTCCAATAGGTGGGCGCAGGCCTGCAGCGCTTGATCAACAGCAAAACCTTGGGGGGCCCGCACAGAAGCGCGCAGCCTGCCATTACCTTCGCCGGCAAGCATTGCCACAGGTAAACCCCAACGTTCCACTAAACGGGCCGCCACGATGCCAATTACACCGTGATGCCAGTGGTTTTGCGCTAACAGCAAAAACGGCGGTCGCTGGGGCCCATCGGCCTCCACTAAGGCATTGGCCTCAGCTTCAATGCCATCGGATAGGTCTTTACGTTGCCGGTTCAAGGCTTCGCATTGATCGGCTAGTTCCAAAGCGCGGTTTGGATCGCTAGTGGTGAGTAGTTCCACCGCAAGGGCTGGATCTGCTAATCGACCAACAGCATTAAGCCTTGGCGCTAAGCGAAAACCCACCGCTTGGCTATCAATGCTGCGATCTTCCAATCCAGCCAACTGGGCAAGGGCACGCAAACCAGGCAATTTGGAGCGGTGCAAGTTTTTAAGCCCCTCTTGCAACCAGAGGCGATTTACCCCCACAAGTGGAGCCATATCGGCGATGGTGCCGATACAAAACAGATCAAGGGCAGCCTGAAGCGCCTCAACTCGCTTCAACCTTTGCGCCAAAGCGCGGGAAAGCACATAAGCAAGACCCACCCCCGCTAAGCCGCGATATGGGGAACCCTTAGGGGTGGTAGCCGGATGCAAAAGCGCCAGTAATGGCGGCATTAAGGCCGGAATTGTGTGGTGATCGGTAACTATCACCTCAAGGCCAAGGGTTTGGGCCCGCTCAAGGGCCTCCCTGGCACTGATGCCGTTATCAACGGTTACTAATAAGCGGCAGCCCTGGCTTGAAAGCCTTTCCACCATGGCAACATTGAGCCCGTAGCCATCTTCTTGCCGGCTGGGTATTGCGGCCACAGGATTTGCCCCAAGCCGTTGTAGAACCCCGAGCATTAGAGCAGTGCTGGTTATCCCATCTGCGTCGTAATCACCGCATATCGCCACTAATTCAGCATTACGGCAGGCAATTTCAAGGCGATCAAGGGCAGCGCCTAAATCTGGGAAATGATCCATTGCCGCAGGAGCTGCTGCTGGCTTAAGCAGGGCCGCCACCAGTTTTGGATCAGAAATGCCGCGGCGATTCAGTACCGCCAGCAGTTCTACAGGTAAATCAGCGCTGCTTACAGGGGCGCTAGAAACCAGGGGCTGGGGCAACTGCCAGAGGCGATCTGGGGAGGGAGGAGAATGAATCAGGGTTGCTTAGATCAAATCTGCACAAACGCATGATGCCCCCCTGCAAGCACTTCTATTGAAATTTCTCTGAATAAACGTTGCTAAATTACAAATGTTGGCGGCTTAAGTGGAAATGCCTCAATCGACTCGTTTTTATAAGCTTCAAGAAGTTCTTAGCAAACAGTTCCTCGGCTGGGTAAGCAGCAGTTGGTATCAAAAAAGTGTGGGATTACTCGCCCTTTTGATCGGCTACTATCTGGCTGCAAATTTAACAAGTATTTATTTAAATTTCACCCGGCTTCAAAGCATCGGTGCCGTGGGATTACTGCTATTGATTGAAATTAATGTTAGAATAAGAACAGTTTCTAATATAAATAAAAATAAATTGATTTGGATAATATCTGATAATTTAAGAATGGGAGCTGTTTATGCAGTGATATTAGAGGCATTCAAGCTAGGAAGCTAAAACCGAATCATTCCTCTTCTGATTCAGCTTCATCAGGCATTGGATAAAGAAATCCCTGGGCCCTGCCACTGAGCACCGCCTTACCCAAAGACATGGCCTTTTGGGCCGCAACCCGTGCTTTTGCCTTCCAAGTGGCATGGCGCTGATTGCGCTTTCCTTTGGAGGTTTTCTTTTTAGGAACAGCCATCCGGGCTTACTTAATATCAACTGGCAATCATCCAACGTCGAGATACCATCCGTCAATCGCTAAGCTTAGATAAGTAAAAAACAGCTGTGTTTAAACCGGATTTGAGCAAACCCCCCAGCTACAGCGGCCTGCTCAAAGCCATCCGCAGTGGTGAGGTGAAGGAGTTAAAGCTTTTGCCGCGCAGCGATCAGGTGCTGGTGCAGTTCAAAGACGGCCGTGAAAGCCGGGTGGCAGTTTTCAGCAACGACCAGCAAATCATCCGCACAGCAGAAGCGGCGCGAGTTCCCCTCAGCGTTAGCCCCACAGACCCTGAAGGGGCAGGCAGCGGACTGCTAATCAACCTTTTCCTTGGAGTTTTACTGATAAGCCTGCTGGTGTTGCTGTTGCGCCGTTCCGCTTCCGTAGCCCAAAAAGCGCTTGGTTTTGGTCGCAGTCAGGCCCGGCTGCAGCCAGAAGGGAGCATCAATGTGCGTTTTGAAGATGTTGCTGGCATCGATGAAGCAAAAGCTGAACTTCAAGAGGTGGTTACTTTTTTAAAGGAACCAGAACGTTTCACCGCTGTGGGCGCTCGTATCCCAAGGGGAGTGTTGCTAGTGGGCCCGCCGGGAACAGGCAAAACATTGCTGGCGCGAGCAATCGCCGGAGAAGCTGATGTGCCCTTCTTCTCGATTTCCGCCTCTGAATTTGTGGAGATGTTTGTGGGGGTGGGGGCAAGCCGGGTGCGCGATCTATTTCGCCAGGCAAAGGCAAAGTCGCCCTGCATAATTTTTATCGACGAAATTGATGCTGTTGGCCGCCAAAGAGGGGCCGGAATCGGCGGGGGCAACGATGAAAGGGAGCAAACCCTTAACCAGCTGCTCACAGAAATGGATGGGTTTGAAGACAATTCCGGTGTAATCCTGCTGGCAGCCACCAACCGTTCAGATGTGTTGGATTCCGCCCTGCTGCGGCCAGGGCGTTTTGATCGCCAAATCATGGTGGAGCTTCCCGATCGCCGCGGTAGAGAGGCAATTCTTGGCGTTCATGCCCGCACCCGGCCCCTTGGCGATGATGTGTCTTTAGGGATGTGGGCCCGCCGCACCCCAGGTTTTTCTGGCGCGGATCTAGCCAATTTGATCAATGAAGCGGCAATTCTCACCGCACGGCGGGAACGACTATTCATTGATGAACAATCTATGAATGATGCCCTTGAAAGGGTAACCATGGGCTTAGGGGCCAAACCACTACAAGACAGCGCCAAAAAACGCCTGATCGCTTACCACGAAGTGGGCCATGCCCTGCTCACCACACTGCTGCCAGCAGCAGACAATCTCGACAAAGTAACCCTGCTGCCAAGGGCAGGTGGAGTTGGTGGTTTTGCCCGCACCACGCCCGATGAAGAAATTCTCGATAGCGGCCTAATTAGCAAGGCCTACCTCCAGGCGCGGCTAGTTGTAGCTATGGGGGGTAGGGCAGCGGAAATGGTGATTTTTGGTGCTGCTGAGGTAACTCAAGGCGCCAGTAGCGATTTGCAAATGGTGAGCCAGATCGCCAGGGAAATGGTTACTCGCTACGGCTTCTCAGCAATGGGGCCTGTAGCCCTTGAACAGCAAGGTAATGAAGTGTTCTTGGGGCGCGACTGGACCCGCCCAGAGCATGGCTATTCCAATAACACCGCAAAACAAATAGATGCCATGGTGCAACAAATTGCTAGAGAATCTTTAAATCAAGCAATTGAATTACTCACACCAAGGCGGAATTTAATGGATGCCTTGGTGGAGGCACTTATCGAATTAGAAACCCTTGATCAAGTGAGCTTCAACAAAATCGTGCATGAACACGAAGGCGAATTCAGCCCCCAGCTACCGCAGGCACAATGCTCACCTCATCACCAGCATTAAGTGGAGTATTTTGATTTTCAAGAAAACGGATGTCTTCGCTGTTTACATAAAAATTAAGGAACCGACGCAATTTGCCCTGCTCATCACATAAGCGATTACCCAAACCGGGGAAAGCAACATCTAGAGCTGTAATCAACTCTTGAACAGAACCCGCTTCAAGCTCCACCGATGCTTTATCCGCGGTGAATTTTTGCAGCGGTGTGGGGATTAAAACTTGAACAGACATTGAATAAAAAGCAGGATGAATAGTGGAATTGCTAAATATTAAGCAACGGTTTCCCAGGTGGCTCGCTGAAGCGACTGGGCCCGCTCCCAAGCGGCATTAAAGCTTGCCAGTTGGGGTTCGATCGTGTGGGCTTCACCCACAGCAGAACTAATAGCCTCAGTTGTTTTCAAGCCATTGCCGGTGATATAAACAACTGTGGTTTCGCTGGGATCAATTTTTCCTTGTTCCACCAATTTCTTTAAAACTGCAATGGTGGTGCCCCCTGCGGTTTCGGTGAATACCCCCTCAGTTTCAGCAAGCAGCTGAATGCCAGCGATGATCTCATCGTCGTTTACAGCTGCGATTGAACCTCCCGTGCGCCTAGCAAGATCAATGGCATAGGGGCCATCGGCCGGATTACCGATGGCGATTGATTTTGCGATCGTGTTGGGTTTAACCGGAGTGATGAAATCTCTACCTTCTGCAAAAGCTTGGGCAATGGGGGAACAACCCTCAGCTTGAGCGCCACTAAAGCGCACCTTCTTTTCATCAACTAAACCCACCTTGATGAACTCATCAAAACCTTTACTAATTTTGGTAAATAAAGAGCCGGAGGCCAAGGGGGCAACTATGTGGTCTGGCAATTGCCAACCCAACTGCTCGATAACTTCATATCCGAGGGTTTTGGAACCTTCTGAGTAATAAGGGCGCAAATTGATATTAACAAAACCCCAACCATAAGTATTAGCCACTTCGCAACAAAGTCTATTTACTTGGTCGTAATTGCCTTTAACCGCCATCAAAGTGGGGTTGTAGATCAAAGTACCGAGGATTTTTCCGGCCTCAAGATCTGCTGGTATAAAAACACAGCAATCCATGCCGGCGTGGGCGGCGATTGCCGCAGTGGAATTGGCAAGGTTGCCGGTAGAGGCGCAACTAACCGTAGAAAATCCCAGCTCCCGAGCGCGGGTGAGAGCAACACTCACCACACGATCTTTAAACGAGAGCGTGGGCATATTCACCCCATCATTTTTGATATAGAGGTTTTTTAAACCAAGCCGGCGAGCGAGGCGATTCGCCTTAAGCAGTGGAGTAAAACCGGTGCCCACATCGATGGGATCACCCTCAACAGGCAGAAAATCGCGATAACGCCATATCGAAATTGGGCCTGCTTCGATAGAAGCGCGGGTGGTGCGGGCCCGAATTGCGTCGTAGTCGTAAACAACTTCTAAGGGGCCAAAGCACACGTCTTCGCAGACATGGCGGGCTCCAGCCCCGTATTCATGGCCGCATTCCTTGCAACGCAAGCCTTTGAACGTAACCGAGGCGAGAGTAGACGTCACGGCTGAAAAATGTATTGGCTAAAGCTAGCAGCGCCAATCGAGTGCAGCATTTAATCCCGACTCCAGCAGTTGGGTATTAGCAGCGATATTGATTGGATAGTGTTCGTCAATGGGTGCCCCAGTTTTTTCGCGATCACAAGCAGCAGCCTTGGCGAGCTTTTTGGCAGCGGCACTGCTGCTGATCTTGCTGCTGCCAAGGCTATGGGTGGAACTTGCTTGGTTTGAACAATTTCAGCTCGAGCAACTGCTGCTGCGCCGCTGGGCGGTGCAGGGGGTTGCCTTTATTGCGGTGCTGGGCCTTGGCATCCCACTGCAACTACAACAACTGCAGCGCTGCTGGAGCCTGCGCAGCCAAAACCAAATTCAACGGGGCAACCTGCCACCCCTAAAGGGCTGGGGGCTCAGTTTTGTGTTGGCCTTGCTTTTGGGCTCACTGCTGCTGGGCCTTACCTATTTATTGGTGCAGGCCCGGGGCCTAATAAATGCCCCCTTCAACAACGAAGCGCTCAGCGGCCTACCGATGCTGGCGGGTGTACCTGTGGGCTTGCTGCTGGCGTTGGCACTGGCTTTATTAGTGCCGCTTTTGCGCTGGCCCTTAACAACGCTGCGGATTGCCCTCTCGGCAGCTCTGGTGGCGTCGGCCACCGCCCTGGCGCGGGGCTGGAGCCTTTGGCTCCCGGCCCTATTGGCGGCACCATTTGGCCAGGGGGACCCCATTACCGGGCTTGATCTGAGCTTCACGGTGTTGCAATTACCGGCGCTGCAGCTGGTGTTGAGCGTTGTTATGGGCCAATTACTGGTGGGGTTGGCCGCCTGCCTGTGGCTGAGCGTTAGCCAGGGAAACAGTTTTAGCGAGTGGTATTTCAGTGGCCTAAGCAAACCGCAACAACGGGTATTGCAACCTCAACTGGCGGCACTCGCCCTAGTTGCTGCCCTGATTACGGCCCTAAGCCCATTTGAACTAATGGTGGATGGCCATGGGGTGGCAGCGGGGGCTGGCTTCGTTGATGTGTATGTGCGTTTACCGCTGCGGTTGCTTTTAGCCGGATTGCTTCTACTCACGGCCGGCGGCCTGATGACCCCCCTGCCCAGCGGCTGGTTGCGGCGGGGGCTGCTGCTGCCATTGGCCTGCACCGGCCTCTTGATTCCCCTGGCGGAATTGCTAATTGCACCAGTGGTGCAGCGGTTCATGGTGCAACCGCGGGAACTACAGCTGGAGCGCACCTATCTAGAGCGCACGATCAAAGCCACCCGCGCTGCCTTTGGCTTAGATCAAGTGCAACAGGAAACCTTGGAACCACGCCAAGGGCTTGATGCAGCCGATTTAAAACAAGGCCCGGGCACGATTGATAACCTGCGGCTATGGGATAACCAACCCCTGCTTGCCACAAACCGGCAATTGCAACAGCTGCGCCTTTATTACAGCTTTCCCTCTGCAGCCGTAGATCGCTACAGCCTCAGCAGCGATCAAAACCGGGGCGCCCAACAGGTGCTGATTGCACCAAGGGAACTGGATGCCAATGCATTACCTGGGGCATCTCGCACCTGGCAAAACCTGCACATGGTGTTTACCCACGGCTATGGCTTCACCGTTTCACCGGTGAATGCCTTTGGCCCCGATGGCCTGCCGATATTTTTTGTTAAAGATCTAGGCCGCAGCGGCCAGGTGCAAGGTTTTGCTGAATTGGATGTAACCAGCGCTGAAGTGCGCCGCCAATTACCGGTGGGGGAACCGAGGATTTATTTCGGCTTCAATGCCACTCCCTATGCAATCGCACCATCGCGGGTAAAAGAATTCGACTACCCAGAGGGAGATCTAAATATTTATTCCCACTACAAAGGAGCGCTGGGCGTTCCTTTAAGCCATAGCTGGCAGAAAATATTTGCTGCCAATTACCTAAGGGAACCAAGGCTGCTGTTTACGGGCGCCCTTGAGGCAAATAGCAAATTGCTGCTGAGGCGCCAAATCCAAGCTCGCCTAAAAGCAATCGCCCCATTTTTGCGCTTTGAAAATGCACCCTATCTAGTTACGGCAAGCCTGCCCCCCGGCAGTGGCTTCAAACGAGGCGTGCATCAATTCTGGTTTGTGGATGGATTCACCACAAGCCGCAGCTATCCCTACAGCGA
>Ga0247833_1003729_pt1 | contig 19931 bp, 13 predicted proteins | sample LaCruzMarch2015__7_FD_187117 | JGI IMG/M metagenome (GOLD analysis project Ga0247833, IMG submission 187117) | Freshwater microbial communities from meromictic Lake La Cruz, Castile-La Mancha, Spain - LaCruzMarch2015_8m | ecosystem: Environmental > Aquatic > Freshwater > Lake | place: Spain... | reverse complement strand
CCTGATGGCGGCTCAAGGGGGCTACCTGCTCGACACCTGCGTGCTGCTCTGGTGGCTGAGTGGGGACCCCCGCCTCTCCAGGGAATGGGAGGAACGGTTGCGTGGGGCCCGCTGTCTGGTCAGTGCCGCCTCGATCTGGGAGGCCGCCATCAAGCATCAGCTGGGCAAGCTGCCGGTGTCACCCCAGTCCCTGATCACAGCGGCGCAGCAGGCGGGCTTCGCGTTTCTGGCGATCACCCCCGACCATGCCGTCGCCACGGCGCTCCTGCCTCCCCACCACAAGGACCCGTTGGATCGCCTCCTGGTCGCCCAGGCCCGTTCAGAAGGGGTGCTGCTGCTCAGCACCGATCGCGCCCTGAAGGGCTACGGACCTGGCGTGAGGCTCCTCTGAGATCGCCAAAAAAGATGCGCTGAACGCTTCTGCGGCGGCGGCACGAGGCTGGCATCTCCTGGTGGGGTTTCAGAAGATTGAGCATCACCACCTTAGCGTTGGATTCCAACAGGTGATGTCGTCACGAAGATTTAAGTACTACTGAGTACGGAGCCAGATGATCTGCCCCATAGTGGAGATGAACAGATGATTCATCGTCTCCACGGCAGCAGCACTTTGTAGCACTCATTCATTGTTCTGGAGCGTCACAGAGTCTACGAATAGGCATCTCTCGTAGAGGCGAGATGCCTGCCTGCACTGCAGTCGGCCCATCGAGGGAACTTTTCATGGCATACACAAACATCGTCTCCACCTCCCCCGTTCCCCAGTCACTCGCTGGTGAGATCAACCTCACCGGTGAGGAGGCCAACCATGGGGATCCCGCCTTGATGACCACCCTGGGCGAAGCCCTCGTCGCGAGCGCTTCGCTGCACGACTGGTTCCTCCCCGGCACCCCGATGGCTGCCGATCCCAGTTCTCCAGGCAACAGAACAACCCGCCTCGTCACGGGCGACCTCAACAACGACGGTTTCCCCGATATCGCTGCCGCCCACGGCTTTCGTACCGCTGGTGTGTACCTCAACAACGGCGACCAGTCGTTCGCCCCTGAGGTGGTGCTCTCGGAGTCCTGGTGGCCCGTCTCCCAGAACATCGGTGCCACCTCCATCGCCCTTGGCGACCTCGACCTGGACGGCAACCTCGACCTGGTCGTTCCCATCTATGGCGGTCACTACACAGGGCGCAAGATCCAACTCTATCGGGGTCACGGCGACGGCAGCTTCGCCCCCTGGCCGGTCGGCAACGGAATCATCACGGCCACAAGGGCCAACCCGATGTTCGCCGGCATCGCTGACTTCAACGGCGATGCACTGCCTGATGTCGTGGTGAGTCACAACAATGGGGGGTGGACGTTGGACGTCCTCACCCAGGCCGCGAATGGAAGCTTCTCGGTCTCCGACTCCGATCCGGCGGGCCAGAACCCGCAGTATTTTGATCTGGCCGACTTCAACGAGGATGGCGCTCCGGATGTTGTCGTGGGTGCCTTGTACAACGGTGTTCTGGTTTTCCTCAACCACGCCGATGGGAACGGCACCCTACGCAAAGTGGGAGGAACTTATCTTTCACCCCAGCATCAATATGTTGTAACCTCCGACTTCAATGGCGACAGTCACCAAGATATCGCCGTGCGCAGCAACAAGGATAGTGGCGTGGACATTCTTTACGGAGATGGTACCGGCAGCTTCCCGTCCACGGCCAGCTTCGCTGTCAGCGGTATCGACGGATATCTCGCCGCGGCGGACATAGACCGGGATGGTGACAGCGACCTCGTGGTCTCCTCCACCTCCACCAAATCGGTCGACCTGCTTCTGAATGACGGCAGCGGCCATTTTACTTCACCGCTGTCCACCGCACTCGATGCGGCCCCATGGGCTTTAGCGGTCGATGACTTCAACCGGGACGGTTGGCTTGACGTGGTCGTGGGCCGCGCCGACGACACCATCCAGGTGCTGTGGAGCCGGGGCGGATTAAGCCTGGACCCCGCCACCTTCGCGCTGCCGGAGAACAGCCAGGCCGGCACGGCCGTCGGCACCATGACCGCCTTCGGCAACCCACCCCTGACCTACGCCATCACTGCGGGCAACAGCGACCCCGACGGCGACAGCACCCTCGCCTTCGCCATCGACAACTCCACCGGGAAAATTTCCGTCAGCGATAGCGGCGACCTCGACTTCGAGACCACGCCAACCTTCAACCTGACCGTCAAAGCTACCGATAGCGGGGGACTGTTCGATACCGCCGCCATCAAAGTCAACCTCAGCGATATCGCAGAAGTTCCGGTTGATGTCACCCTTCCCCTGACGGCGGTGAGTTTCCCCAAAGAAGTGATACCGATCGAGGCTGGGAAGATTGATTTTTGGGCTCAACTAAGTGGCTTTTCGGGAGAAATCGATTGGGGTGCTCGCGACCCCTTTTTATTCACGCTCACTGATGGTCAGAGTGGCTGGGGCGTGGGGTTTGCTGGCAATAATGGTAACGGCGACGGGGGACTGGTAGGCGGTGCTGGAAGCGGAGTTGGCAACCATACAGGTACAGGTGACTTTGGTTATTGGACCTATGAGGATGTCTTGGGAGCTGGACTCGTTGATGAGTGGCACCATTACGTTTACCAATGGAATGAAGATGGCATTCCTGGACTCGGCGACAGGAAACTCGCAATTTATGTGGACGGAGTCCTCAACTCAAATCGTTGGGATCAGGAAGGACGAATAAGCCCGTTTATCCCACTCACTGGCGGCACGTTGAATTTGATCACGTCCGGCAATCCACCCCCCGCCAATCCTCTTGGGGAAGTCGCCATTGATGAATTCAAGATCTATGACGGCAACAATCAATTAGTTCTATGGAATACGCTGGACTCTGCCGATGCGGTTAAGAATAGTTCGGTGGGGCTGGATGGTATTTTCAATAACGTCGGCGACGTGCATTTTGTCCCAGGAATATCAGGCAATGCGGTCAGGGCCAAACAAGTCTACGCGGTCGGTTCAGCTCCCACTGCGGAAGTGGAAGATGCTACCTTCACCGTGGCGGAAAATAGCCTAGAGGGAACCCTTGTCGGTACAGTCACGGCGACTGGCACAGCCCTGACCTACGCCATTATTGGCGGCAATATCGACCCCGACAGCGACAGTCAGGCCGCCTTCGCCATCGACGCTGCCACCGGTGCCATCACCGTCAACGACAGCGGCGATCTCGACTTCGAGACCACGCCAACCTTCAACCTGACTGTCAAAGGTAATGATAGCGGGGGACTGTTCGCTACCGGAGCCGTCACCATCAAACTCACCAACGTGGATGAACCGGGAAACGAATCTCCGAAAGCCCAAGACGCGACCTTCACCCTGCCTGAAAACAGTCCCAACAACAAGACAGTCGGAACCGTCTCCGCCACCGACATTGACGCAGGAGACACGCTCACCTACGCCATCACGGCGGGCAACAGCAACCCTGATGGCGACAGCAATCTAGCTTTTGCCATCGACAGTACAACTGGGGAAATTACAGTCAACGATAGCAATGACCTCGACTTCGAGACCACGCCGACCTTCAATCTGTCCGTCACAGTTACGGATAGCGGGGGACTATCCGATACCGCAGCCATCAGGATCAATCTCAGCGACAGCTTTGAACAGGTAGGAACTCCATGGGATGACGTCCTCTCAGGAACCTCTGGCAACGATGTCCTCAACGGTTCGGCCGGAGACGACACCCTCAGAGGCCGCGCCGGCGACGACACCCTCAGCGGCGGCGATGGCATCGATGAACTTCAGGAACAAGGGGATGTCAACTTCACCCTCAGCGACACCCAACTGACGGGATTAGGGACAGATACCCTCATCAGCATCGAACGGGCCATCCTCAGCGGCGGATCTGGCAACAACACCCTCGATGCCAGCGCCTTCACACGCGGGGCTGTTGCCCTTAGCGGTGGGGCAGGCGACGACCACCTGATCGGCCCCCGGGAGGCCGGCACCTGGCACTGGCCCTGGGGCTTCTATGCCAATCGCTTCACCGGTGGATCCGGCAACGACACCTTCACGGGCGGGGTCGGCAGCGACGCCATCGTCGAAAGCGGCGACACCAACTTCACCCTGGGCGCCACCCAGTTGACCGGTAACGGAACGGACAGCTTCACCAGCATGGACATCGCCTACCTGATTGGCGGGCAAGGCGACAACCGCCTGGATGTCGCCGGCTTCACCGGCACTCACACCGTCCTTGAAGGCCGAGGTGGCAACGACACCCTTGTGGGCGGGGTCGCCCACGACTGGGTGCGCGGCCAAACCAACGGCGACTTCACCCTCACCGACAGCCAGTTGAGCGGCCGTGGCGTCGACACCTTGATCCGCATCGACGCCGCCATCCTCCTCGGGGGGGCAGGCGCCAACACCCTGGATGTCTCCGCCTTCACCGGCAACCAGACCATCCTCGAAGGCGGCGGTGGCGACGACACCCTGATCGGCCGCATCGTCGGCCTCGACCGGGTGCGCGCCCGCGGCGATGCCGACTTCACCCTCACCGACAGCCAGCTCACCGGCCAGGGCACCGACAGCCTCCAGCACATCGATCAGGCCGAGTTGATCGGTGGGGCCAGTGCCAACAGCCTGGATGTCTCCGCTTTCACCGGCGCCCTGACCATCCTGGAAGGCGGCGGTGGCAGCGACACCCTGATTGGCCGCACCAGCGGCCTCGACCGGGTGCGTGCCCGCGGTGATGTCGACTTCACCCTCACCGACAGCCAGCTCACCGGCCAAGGCACCGACAGCCTCCAGCACATCGAGCAGGCCGCGTTGATTGGCGGGGCCAGCGCCAACACCCTGGACGCCTCCGCCTTCACCCTGGGCAGCGTCTTCCTGTACGGCGAGAGCGGCGACGACACCCTGCGTGGTGGCCACGGAAACGACCAGCTTGAGGGCGGCGCTGGGGACGACCTCCTGAGCGGTGGGGCCGGGCGCGACCGCATCGTCGGGCGCGGCGACACCGATTTCACCTTGGGCGCCACCCAGTTGAGCGGCCTGGGAACCGACAGCTTCGACGGCATCGAAGAGGCCCACCTGATCGGCGGCACCGGCGCCAACACCCTGGAAGGCTCCGGCTTCACCGGCGCCCTCGTCATCTACGAAGGCCGGGGCGGCGACGACGTTCTCATTGGCCGGGCCACCGGCAACGACCGCGTGCGCGCCGCCGGCGATGCCGACTTCACCCTCACCGACAGCCAACTCACCGGCCTGGGTACCGACAGCCTCCTGGACATCGACCAGGCCCAGCTGATCGGCTACTCCGGCGCCAACCGCTTCGACGCCAGCGCCTTCACCCGCGGACCCGTAGTCATCAACGCCGGTGCGGGCAACGACACCCTGATCGGCGGCGCCGGGAACGACACCCTCACCGGTGGCGCCGGCGCCGATCGCTTCCGCTTCCAGGCGGCCCCCAACACCACCACCAACCGTGACGTGATCACTGATTTCACCATCGCCCAGGGGGACACGATCGAGCTGGAGAACGCCATCTTCACCGCCCTGCCCAGCACCGGCCCCCTGGCGGCTTCGGCTTTCCAGATCGGCACGGCCGCCACCGACGGCAACCAGCGCATCCTCTACAACAACGCCACTGGCCTGCTCTCCTACGACAGTGATGGCAACGGTGCCGTGGCGGCGGTGGCCTTCGCCAGGCTCACCCCGGGGCTGGCGCTGATGAGCAGCAGTCAGTTCACGGTCACCTAGACCCATCGGCCTGGACCCCATATCTGGTGTGCCCAGCCGCGCTTTCGGCTCTCAAAGGCCTTGATCTGGTGGTGTTCCCCCCTAGGCTTAGCTCCGCCACGCAGAGCCTTTGGCCTTCGTCCCCCTCCACAACCACAGCGACTACAGCCTGCTGGACGGGGCCTCCCAGCTGCCGGCCATGGTGGAGCGAGCGGTGGCCCTGGGCATGCCGGCCCTGGCCCTCACCGATCACGGCGTCATGTATGGCGCCATTGAGCTGCTGAAGCTGTGTACGAAGGCCGGCATCAAGCCGATCATCGGCAACGAGATGTACGTGATCAACGGCTCGATCGAGGATCCCCAGCCGAAAAAGGAACGCCGCTACCACCTGGTGGTGCTGGCCCGCAACGCCGTCGGCTACCGCAATCTGGTCAAGCTCACCAGCATCAGCCATCTGCGCGGCATGCGCGGCCGGGGGATCTTCGCCCGGGCCTGCATCGATAAATCCTTGCTGCAGCAATACAGCGAAGGCCTGATGGTGGCCACCGCCTGCCTCGGCGGCGAGATCCCCCAGGCGATCCTGCGGGGGCGCCCCGATGTGGCCCGCGAGGTGGCCAGCTGGTACCGGGAGGTGTTCGGTGACGACTTCTACCTGGAGATCCAGGACCACGGCGGCCTCGAAGACCGCATCGTCAACGTGGAAATGGCGCGGATCAGCGCCGAGCTCGGCATTCCCCTGCTCGCCACCAACGACGCCCATTACCTCACCAGCAACGACGTGGAGGCCCACGACGCCCTGCTGTGCGTGCTCACCGGCAAGCTGATCAGCGACGAAAAGCGCCTGCGCTACACGGGCACCGAATACATCAAGAGTGAGGCGGAGATGGCCGAGCTGTTCGCCGACCATCTGGAGCCGGAGGTGATCGCCGCCGCCATCGCCACCACCGCCATGGTGGCCGAGAAGGTGGAGGACTACGACATCCTTGGGCGCCAACAGATGCCCCGCTTCCCGATCCCCGAGGGCCACACCCCGGTGAGTTATCTCAGTGAGGTGAGCCACCAGGGGCTGCGCCGCCGCCTCTCCCTGGCAGATGACGCTGCCATCGATTCCGGCTACGCCGAGCGGCTGGCCTTCGAGCTCCAGGTGATGGAGCAGATGGGCTTCCCCACCTACTTCCTGGTGGTCTGGGACTACATCCGCTTCGCCCGGGAGCAGGGCATTCCGGTGGGCCCTGGGCGCGGGTCGGCCGCCGGTTCGCTGGTGGCCTACGCCCTCGGCATCACCAACATCGATCCTGTGGAGCACGGCCTGCTGTTCGAGCGCTTCCTCAACCCGGAACGCCAATCGATGCCTGACATCGACACCGATTTCTGCATCGAGCGCCGCGGTGAGGTAATCGACTATGTCACCCGCCGCTACGGCGAGGACAAGGTGGCCCAGATCATCACCTTCAACCGCATGACCTCCAAGGCGGTGCTCAAGGACGTGGCCCGGGTGCTCGACATCCCCTACGGCGAGGCCGACCGGCTGGCCAAGCTGATCCCCGTGGCCCGGGGCAAGCCGGCCAAGCTCGCCGAGATGATCGGCCCCGAGTCGCCGGTGCCGGAATTCCGCGAGAAGTACGAGAACGATCCGAAGGTGCGCCACTGGGTGGATCTGGCCCGCCGGATCGAGGGCACCAACAAAACGTTCGGTGTCCATGCCGCCGGGGTGGTGATCGCCGCCGAACCCCTCGATGAACTGGTGCCCCTGCAGCGCAACAACGACGGCCAGGTGATCACCCAGTACTTCATGGAGGACGTCGAGGCGATGGGCCTGCTGAAGATGGACTTCCTGGGCCTCAAGAACCTCACCATGATCGAAAAGACGATTGAACTGGTGGCCCAGGCCGAGGGGGAACGGCTCGATCCCGACGCCCTGCCGGCCAACGATCCCGGCACCTACGCCCTGCTGGCCCGGGGGGATCTCGAGGGCATCTTCCAGCTCGAATCCAGCGGCATGCGCCAGATCGTCCGCGATCTCAAGCCCTCCTCCCTGGAGGACATTTCTTCCATCCTGGCCCTCTACCGGCCGGGGCCCCTCGATGCGGGCCTGATCCCCAAGTTCATCAACCGCAAGCATGGCCGCGAGGCCATTGATGTGGCCCACGCCAAGCTGGAGCCGATCCTCAAGGAGACCTACGGGATCATGGTCTACCAGGAGCAGATCATGCGGATCGCCCAGGATCTGGCGGGCTATTCCCTCGGTGAAGCGGATCTTCTGCGGCGGGCCATGGGCAAGAAGAAGGTGTCGGAGATGCAGAAGCACCGCCACCAGTTCGTCACCGGCGCCAGCGATCGGGGCGTGGACGCCGCCATCGCCGAGGCGCTGTTCGACCAGATGGTGCTGTTCGCCGAGTACTGCTTCAACAAGAGCCATTCCACCGCCTACGGCGCCGTCACCTACCAGACCGCCTACCTCAAGGCCCACCATCCGGTGGCCTACATGGCGGCCCTGCTCACGGTGAATGCCGGCACCACCGACAAGGTGCAGCGTTACATCGCCAACTGCCAGGCCATGGGCATCGAGGTGATGCCGCCGGACGTGAATGCCTCCGGCATCGACTTCACCCCCGTGGGCAAGAAGATCCTCTTCGGCCTCTCCGCCATCCGCAACCTCGGCGATGGCGCCATCCGCCAGCTGATCGAAGCCCGCTCCAGCGGCGGCCCTTTCCTGCACCTCGCCGATCTCTGCGACCGGATCCCGGGCCAGCAGCTCAACCGCCGGGCCATCGAGTCGCTGATCCACTGCGGTGCCCTCGATGGCCTTGAGGCCAAGGCCAACCGGGCCCAGTTGATGGCCGATCTCGATCTGGTGCTCGATTGGGCCAGCTCCCGCGCCCGCGACCGGGCCAGCGGCCAAGGCAACCTGTTCGACCTGTTCGGCGGCGGGTCTGCGGGGACTTCCGAGGGCGCCGCTGCCGTGGAGGCCCCCGCACCGCCGAAGGCCGCTTCGGTGGCCGACTATCCCCCCACCGAGAAGCTGAAGCTGGAGAAGGAACTGCTCGGCTTCTACATCTCCGACCACCCCCTGCGCCAGCTGGCGTCCCAGGTGCGGCTGCTCACCCCGATCGGCCTGGCCAATCTTGAGGAGATGGCCGACAAGGCCAAGGTGAGCGTGGTGGTGATGGTGAGCGAGATTCGCCAGGTGACCACCCGCAAGGGCGACCGCATGGCCGTGCTGCAGCTGGAGGACCTCACCGGCTCCTGCGAGGCGGTGGTGTTCCCCAAGAGCTACGCCCGCCTGGCCGACCACCTGATGGTGGATGCGCGCCTGCTGCTCTGGGCCGGCGTCGACCGCCGCGACGACCGGGTGCAGCTGCTCGTGGACGACTGCCGCAGCATCGAGGATCTGCAGCTGGTGATGGTGGAACTGGCGCCTGAGCAGGCCGGCGACATTGCCGTCCAGCACCGGCTGCGGGAATGCCTGACACGCCACCGTCCAGGCCAGGAGGAGGCTGGCGTGCGAGTGCCCGTGGTGGCGCTGGTGAAGCACCAGGACGAAACCCGCTTCGTGCGGCTGGGGGGCCAGTTCTGCGTCGCCGATGCGCCGGCGGCTGTCGAGACGCTGGCCTCGGCCGATTTCAGGGCCTGGCTGCGCTCACCCCTGGGGGCTGCCTGAGCCGGAGCCCGAGGTGCCCTGGCGCATGGCTCGCACCGAGGTCCGTACCCGTCCGATGTTGACGCCGATCTGCTCCAGGCCCAGGAGGGTGCCCGGGGCGTCCTCCCAGCTGGCGGAGAGCACCCCATAGCTGAGGCCCAGCAGACCCAGCAGGAAGAAGGCTCCGGAACCCACCAGGGTGAGGCCGGGGGGGATGTCGAGCACACCGCGGCTGACCAGCAGATAGCTGGCCACGAACACGCCCATGCCAAGGACGGTGGGGGTGCCCGTGGCGATGGCGATGCGCCGCACCATGCGGTTGGCCACCGCCTCGGGAATCACCTGCTGGCGGGGCGCCTTGGCCGGGGTCGTGGGTACGGGGCGGTCTGCCCCGAAGGATTTCGGCTTCGGCCGACGGGCCATGGGACGTCCCTCAGCCGCGGATGCCGAGTTTCTTGATCAGTTCGGCGTAGCGGGTCTCGCTCTGGGCGCGGAGATAGCCGAGCAGGCGCTTGCGGCGACCGATCATCTTGAGCAGCCCCTGGCGGGAGGAGAAGTCGTGGATGTTCTTCTGCAGGTGGCCACTGAGTTGCTGGATCCGCTCGCTCAACATCGCGACCTGCACTTCCACCGAGCCGGTGTCGGTGCCGTGGGCCTGATGGGAATTGATCAGTTCCTGTTTCTGGGTGGTGGTGAGCGGCATGGGCGGATCTGAGCCCGAACGGTGCAAACCAACACCTTAACGCGCAGCCCGTAGGCCTTCCCTCTGGGTCTGCCGCTTCAGGCCACGGCGCGGGACAACCAGCGCAGACTTTCGCGGATCCAGTCATCGGCACCAGCGGAGGCCTCAATACCGGCGGCGGCAACGGCCCGCAGGGCCCGGTGGATTTCCAGGGGCTCGTAACCGAGCGCCACCAGGGTGATCTGCACTTCTTCGCGGCAGGGGGCCGCTGGGCCCCCTGGGGTTTCGCTGCCGGGGGCTTCTTCCTCCTCCAGGGGATCCACCAGGCCGGCGAAGCGCTCCTGCAGGCGCGCTCTCAGCTCCACCGACAGCCGCTCGGCCGTGCGCTTGCCCACCCCAGGGGCCAGGCAGAGGCTGCGCAGATCGGCGTGGACGATGGCGCGCACCAGGTCGGGCACCTCCAGGGCGCCGAGCAGGCCCAGGGCCATCTGGGGCCCCACACCGCTCACGGCCACCAGCTCGCGGAACAGGTCCCGCTCCTGGCGGGCCGAGAAGCCGTAGAGCGTCCAGCCGTCATCGCGAATGCTGTGGTGCACGTGCAGAGCCAGATCGCTGCCCACCTCGGGCAGGCGCTGCCACTGCCTCAGGGTGAACTGCACCTCGTAGCCCACCCCCTGGCAGATCAGCAGGGCCCCGCAACGGTTCGCCTGCTGCCATGGTTCGGCCAGTCGCCCCTGCAGCCAGCCGATCATGGTGAGACGTGCGTCAGCCCCCATGCTGCCCCTCCTGCCAAGCCCCCCGGGCCGCTCCCGGTCGCCGCTGTCGCTGGTGCTGTCATCGCTGCTGGCCCTGGTGCTGCTGCTGGGGGGCTGCTCCAGAGCCGCCCAGCCCCCCAGGGGCGTGTTGCTCGACGCCCTCTCCCTGCAGATCCAGCTCACCCAGGGGGCCATTGCCCGCGCCCTCAATCTGGAGGCCGGCGGGCTGCCCGAGGTGAGCCGGGTGCGGGTCGAGGAGCAGGAGACCATCGCCATCGGCGAAGGACGGGGCCTGCACCTGAGTGGCCGCTTCGACTGGCGTCTGCCGGGGGATGCCATTCGCGTCGACAGCCCCTTCGAGCTCTACCTGCAGCGGGGCTCCAGGGGTGAGAGCTGGCGCCTGGCCCGCCCCAGCGGCAGCAGTGACGGCAACAGCCAGGACTGGATCACTGAGCCCCTGCCACTTCCTCGGAAAGCCTGAGCCAGCGGGCCACGTGGGGAAGCGTGAGGCCTTGCACCAGCAGGTTGATCACCACGACACAGAAGACGATGCCGCCGGCGTTCTGCACCAGGGTTGGCACGGCGGCCGGGTCGATGCCACGCACCCTGGGGATGGCGTCGACCATCTCGAAACTCAGGGCGAGCGGAACGGCGCCGCGCAGACCACACCAGGAGACCAGCAACGAGTCCCGCAAGCTGAAGGGCGAGAGGCGTTGCAGCAGCAAAACACTCGCCGGCCTGGCCACCAGCATCATCGCGAGGGCGACGACGATGCCCTCTGGCAATGCCGGCAGGAGATCCAGGGGATGGACACTCAAACCGAAGATCAGGAAGACGGTGATTTCGGTCATGTTGTTGAACGGCAGCAGCGTCTGCTGCAGGGCTTCGGGTGTGATCTGTTTGTTGCTGTAGGTGTTGTTGCGCAGCATCAGTCCGGCCACATAGGCGCTGATGAAGCCGGAGCCGCCCATCAACTCCGCCACGCCATAGGAAATCAGGCCGATGGCGATGCCCAGGAGCAGCAACTGGCTGGCCTCCCGCACCAGCCGGTTGAGGCTGAAGCGCCCCAGGTAGCTGACGCAGACGCCGATCAACAAGCCGGAACCGATCTTCTGCAGGAACGTCTGCAGCTGCTCCACCACCACCTGCTGCCCGCTGCTGCCTCCTTCCAGGGTCGTCAGGCCGATCACCAGCCCCAGAAACAGGATGCCGGTGGGATCATTGACGGAGGATTCGAACTGGATCAGGGCCGAAAGCCGGTTTGGGACCGCCCGTTGCACCATTTGCAGGACATTCATCGTGGCCCCGGCGTCGGTCGAGCCCAGACAAGCGGCGACCAGCATCGCCACGGCCACCGGCACCTGCCGGAAGCCGAGCTCGATGCCACCGGCATCGGGGGAGGCCACGAACCAGACGATCGTCCCCAGAATCAGGCTGGAGAGGATCACGCCACCCACCGCCAGGATGATGCCGTATTCAAGGAAACCGCGTATCGAGCGGATGTCGGTTTCCAGGCCTGCGTTGAACAGCAGGATCGACAGACTCAGATCCTGCAGCCGCAGGATCGTCTCATGGCTGAACAGGGTGACGGAGGGATTGATGAACAGGCCGAAGATCAGCACGCCAAGAATCGCCGGCACCCCGATCTTCAGGGAGAAGCGACTGATTGCCAGGGTGCCAAGGAAGATGCCGCCGATGGTCACCATGATCAGCGGCAGGGGGACGATCCCCGGCGCGATCGGCGGCCGGATCAGTGGCGTCTCCGCCCCCTGAGCGAAGCCCGCCACCACCGTGGCCAGCCAGGCATGGACGGCACCGGGCAGGGGGATCAACAGCAAGGGAACCCAACCTGGCGGCGTCATCGTAGGGGCGGCTGGCCCAGGCTTATCAGCGTGGCCATCAGGATCAGGGCCGCCCCGATCGCCGTCGGCAGATCAACGGTTTCTCCGAAGATCCACCAACCCCAGAGGGCGGCGAATCCCACCTGCACGTAACTGATCGCCGTGGCCCGGGCCGCCGGTAGCTGGGTGAGGGCCCGGGTGAGGCCCACCTGACCCACCTGGGTGAACACCCCCACCCCCAGCAACCAGAGCCATTCGCCCGGCGTCGGCAGCACCGGATCGAGCAGCACCAGGGGCAGGCTCATGGGCAGCGCCATGAGCGGAAAGAAGAAAATGATCACCGCCGGGTGTTCGCTCCCGGCCAGGCTCCGCACGCTCACGTAGGCCACGGCGGTGAGCAGGGCGCCGGCCACCGCCACCGCCACCCAGGCGGCCGGCAGGGCCGAGTTGGCCGCCGGCTGGGCCACCAGCAGCACGCCCAGCCAGCCCAGCCCCATGGCCAGCAGCACCCGCCGGCCGAGGCGTTCGCCCAGGAGCAGCCAGGCCAGCAGCGCCGTGAAGGTGGGGTACAGATACTGCAGCACCGTGGCGGCGGCCAGGGGCAGGTGCATCACGGCGGCATAGACGCAGAACAGGGCGGCACTGCCCACCAGGCCCCGCAGCACCAGCAGTCCCCGGCGCCGGCCCCAGGGATCCACACCCAGCCTTCGGACCATGGCGTAGCTGAGCACCAGGCTCACCAGGGCCCTGGCCAGCACCACCTCGGCGATCGGCAGCCGGTCGCCGACCTGCTTCACCCCCACCACCATCAGGCTGAAGGCCAGGGCGCTGAGCACCATCCAGCCCCCGGCCGGCAGGGCTCGACCGGGGTCGATCGGGGGCGTTCGGTTCACCCGGTGATCTCCATCCGTGGTGTCAGGCCCCAGAATGGGGCCAAGTCCACCACCACCGATAGGGTCGGCACAGCGGCGGCCCTTCACCCTGCACGCCCCGATCTGTCTTGAGCCTGCACTCTTGAGTCTTCCCCGTCTCCATCCCCGCACGATCGAGGCTGTCAAGGAGCGGGCCGACATCGTTGATGTGGTGGGGGAGCACGTGGTGCTCAAGAAGAAGGGACGGGAGTTCGTCGGGATCTGCCCGTTCCACGACGACAAATCCCCGTCGATGACGGTGTCCCCCGCCAAGCAGTTCTATTACTGCTTCTCCTGCGGGGCGGGCGGCAACGCCATCAAGTTCCTGATGGAGCTGCAGCGCACCAGCTTCAGCGAGGTGGTGCTGGATCTGGCGCGTAAATACCAGCTGCCGGTCGAGACCCTCGACGGCCCCCAGCAGGAGCGACTGCGCCAGCAGCTCTCCCGCCGCGATCGTCTGCACCGGGTGCTGGCCCTGGCGGCGGGCTGGTTCCAGGGCCAGCTGCGCTCGCCGGAGGGGGCGGCGGCCCTCACCTACCTGCGCCAGAGCCGCGGCCTCAGCGAGACCACCCTCGAAGCCTTCCAGCTGGGCTATGCCCCGGCCGGCTGGGATGGTTTGCTGCAGCACCTCCAGCAGGTGGAGGGCCTCGGGCCCGACCTGCTGGAGGCAGCCGGTCTGGTGGTGGCCCGCAAGGGGGGCAGCGGCTTCTACGACCGCTTCCGCGACCGGGTGATGGTGCCGATCCGTGATCGCCAGGGCCGGGTGATCGGCTTCGGTGGGCGGGGTCTGGACGGGGCCGAACCGAAATACCTCAACTCCCCGGAAACGGAGGTGTTCGAGAAGGGCAAGCATCTGTTCGGGCTGGACCGGGCCGCCGACGCCATCCGCCGCGACGACCGGGCCGTGGTGGTGGAGGGCTACTTCGATGTGATCGCCCTGCACGCCGCCGGCATCACCAATGCGGTGGCGGCCCTCGGCACGGCCCTCAGTTCCAGCCAGATCACCCAGCTGTGCCGCTGCTGCGACGGCCGGCGGCTGATCCTCAACTTCGACAGTGACGGGGCGGGCATCCGTGCCGCCCAGCGGGCCATCGGCGAGGTGGAGCAGCTGGCGCTGCAGGGCCAGCTGGAGCTGCGGGTGCTGCACCTGCCCGCCGGCAAGGACCCCGACGAGTTCCTGCAGCAGCACGGCCCGGGGGAGTACCGCTCCCTGCTCGATCTGGCCCCGCTCTGGCTCGACTGGCAGATCGAGCAGGTGTTTGAAGGCAAGGATCTGGCCCGGGCCGACCAGTTCCAGCAGGCCGTCTCCGCTCTGGTGCAGCTGCTGGGCAAGCTGCCCCAGTCGGCCGTGCGCAGCCATTACCTGCAGCAGGTGGCCGAGCGCCTCTCGGGCGGTCAGGCCCGGCTGGCCATCCAGCTGGAGGAGGACCTGCGCCAGCAGGTCAAGGGCCAGCGCTGGCACGGCCGCTCCGTGAAATGGGAGCAGCCCGGGGAGGTGGGGCACCGGGAGCGGGCCGAGGCGGAGATCCTGCGCCTCTACCTCCATTGCGCCCCCTGGCGCGGCGTGATCCGCGCCGAGCTGCGGCGCCGCGAACTCGATGACTTCGCCCTCCAGCACCACCGCCAGCTCTGGGCCGCCATCGGCGAGCTGGAGGAGGACAACCTCGGCGCCGGGCGGCTCGAGGCGATCAACCGGGGCACCGATCCCGGCCTGGATCTGGCCGATCTCGACCTGCCCCGCCTCCTCGGCGACCGGCTGCTGGTGGAGCAGAGCGCCCTGCTGGGCCGGCTCACTCCCCTGCTGGAGCCCAGTGAGGTGCAGCGCCTCGCCCTGGCCCATCCGCCGCTGCAGTTACGCGGGGCCACGGCGTCGCTGGAGCGCCAGCGGGTGCTGCGCCGCTGCCGTCACCTGCTCAATGCCTGGTCGAGTCAGCGCCTGCAGACCCTGGAGCACTGCATCGCCCGGCTGCTGGAGGAGGAGCGCCAGGTGCCCCCGCCAGCCCCCACCTCTCCGGCGGTCGGCAGCGGGCTCGACATGGAGACCCGCATCCATGAGCTCTTCGATGCCCTCAACGTCGACGCCCTGCGTTTCCAGGAGGCCTATTACGCCGAGCGCCGCTACCTGAACCAGCTGGATGACGGCCGCCGCGCCGGTTACGAGGAAACCCTGGCGGTGCCCGCGGCCTGAGTCTGTTCTCCCCCTTCGGATTCCACTTGCCGGCGCCCGTTCTGCCTAGATTTTGCTTGGACGCAGGCTTGCCATGGCTCCCTATCCGGCCTATCCCGTCCCCGCCGACGAGGACCAGCGGCTCCGTGAACTGGAGCGCTACGGCATCCTCGATGCCGACAGTGACGAGCACTTCGATCGCATCCTGGATCTGACCGCGGCCCTCTTCCAGACCCCCATCGTGGCCCTCTCCCTGGTGGAGGCCGATCGGCAGTGGTTCCTGGCCAAGCGGGGACTTCAGGTGCGCGAAACGCCCCGTGACATGGCCTTCTGTGCCCACGCCATCGTCCACGACGAGGTGATGGTGGTGCCCGATGCCCGTGCCGACGAGCGCTTCCGCAGCAACCCCCTGGTCTTCGCCGATCCCCACATCCGCTTCTATGCCGGGGCGCCCCTGCAGACCCCTGAGGGCCACAACCTCGGCACCCTCTGCGTCATCGATCGGGAGCCCCGTGATCTCAGCCCGGAGCAGCGCGAGCTGCTGCACCGCCTGGCCCAGCTGGCCATGCGCGAGCTGGAGCTGCGGCGCCTGGCCCACCTCTGCCCGATCACCGGCCTGCCCACCCGTCACACCTTCCTGAGCATCGGCGAGCGGGAGTTCAACCGTGCCCGCCGCGACCAGCACCCCCTGTCGCTGCTTCTCTTCGATCTCGACAATCTGCGCCTGATCAACAATCGCTGGGGCCACCTCGCCGGCGATCAGGTGCTCACCGATCTGGTCCAGCTGACGCGCACCTTTCTCCAGCCCCAGGACTTCGCTGCCCGCCTCGGGGATGGCGATTTCGCCCTGCTGCTGGTGGGAATCCAGCGTGATCAGGCCATGGCCCTGGCCGATGGCCTGCGCACCGCCGTCGCCCACCTGCCCGGCGTCCACAGCCATTCCGACTTCCGCCTGCACATCAGCGGTGGCCTCACCGTCCTGTCCCCCTCGGATCAGCGCTTCACCGACCTGATGCAACGGGCCGAGCGTGCCCTCGAGCTGGCCAAGGGCAACGGCCGCAACCAGATCGCCAGTTTATTTCATGACCTCTGACCCTGCAGCCGCGATGGGTATTTACGAAGTGTTCTGGCACGGTGAAGCGATTGCTGATGCCGGCGATCTTGACGAAGCCCTGGCCAGCTATGGCGTGGTGAAGCCCGAGGATGGCGATTGGGCGGCCGTCTGCGGCGAGGCCGAACCCGAGATCCAGCGTTACGCCTCCTTCGAGGCCTTTCTCGACAATGACGAGGCGCTGGAGACGATTCCCGTGAACGCCACGATGATTGAGGCGGCTGTGGGGCAGGCGCCACCGGCGGCCTCCAGCTGAAGGCCGACGGACGCCGGACTTGATACCCATCACCCATAAAAAAAGCCCCCCTGGATAGGGAGGCTTGCACTGGTGGGCGTGGCCTAAAACTCAGGATGTGATCTTGGTGGCACTGAGGCGGCGACGCAGCTTGCGGCTCCAGCCGAAGGCAGCGGCGGCACCAAAGAGGGGCATGGGGCCGGGGACGGGGGTGCTGAAAGCGTTGCCGTAAACGAAGTTGGGCGGCTCATTAACCGGGTTATTGTCTGTAAAAATGCCAAGACCAGCCGAGAACAGAGGGTTAGACCCTGTATAGCCCGACAACTTACCTCTGATCTTGGCGCCGGTGAAGGTTTGAACTCCCACAGAAGAAAGATCAAGAGGAATCGTGTTGATCAGTCCAGCAGTAGCCATTCCAAAGACAGGCATATTTGGACCCGTCAATTTAAAGTTTGCCGATTTGAAGGCTGGTCCGACCCCAAAATTCTGTCCAGTACCATTGACACTGAAGTCGCTGATGCCTTGGCCAGTTTGGGGTGCAAAGCCTGGAATCGACGATTGCTGCCAGATGCTTACGGTGTCATTGAAGGCAACAATATTTGGGTTCATGGGGTCCACAAAGAAGTTTGTATCAATTGTTCCTACAACAAACAGCTCAACATCCGTGAACGATAGTGTACCTGTGCCAATGTTAGCGATTTGAAGGCTGTAGTCGTTGATGACGCTAAAGTTGCTAGGAGTGGTAGTGAAAAGATTGCTAAAATCAATCTCAAAAGTATCGCCTACCATTACGGGGGTAAATGGCCCGCTGGGAACAATATTGTTGAGGATGCTGCTGGCATCAATGCCCTGGACACTCACCGTGGCGGCGGATGCCGGCTGCGCCACGCCCATCGCCACGCTGGCCATGGCTGCCAGGCCGCCGACCCCCAGCAGGCTCATGGGCTTTTGCAAGCGCTTGAGGGAGTTCAGCGAAACCATGGAAAACAGTTCAGTCCCGCAAATGGTACCCGTCGTCCTGCGCATCTGCGACTTCAACGCGTCGCCTTTGCTGCTTTCCGGTTGCGATCAGTGCTGGAACTGTCTGCGGTATGTCGTTGTGCTCGGCTGATTGCGGGCGTCTGAGCCTGGAGGTCGGCTGTGGCAACGCGCCCGAGCGCTGCAGGCGCCTGTGCCGATTCGGTCCGTGTCGCCGTCTGCGCATGCCGTTTCGACTTGGGGTTTGCAGCCTCGGGGCTCCAGGCAGCCGGCGCTGGTGGATCGAGCTTTTGAGGCAAAGCCTGCCTGGTTTGCGCTTTTTCTCGGATTTTGACGTGAAGGTTCACATCGATGGCGCTATTTTTGGCTTGGACCAAGTTTTGGATGCTGCACGGTACGGCCTTTGGCGATCCGGTTCGCGGTCGGTTCCTGTTCTTTTTCTCCTGCCTGTGAGCCCATCTCTGTCTGAGCGGGAATCGAGCCGCGAGCTCTCCCTGGTGTTGCAGTACATCGCCTACGGGCTGTTTGGCCTGTTTGTCGCCTTCCTGCTCAAGCTGGTGCTGCCGGTGGCCTTGCTGCAGCCCGCCTGGCAGTTGAAACTGGCCAATGCCCTGCGCACCACGGCCCTTTTTCCCTTGCTGGGGGCGGTGCTGCTGCTGCTGGCCAAGCTCTTGCGCTCCCAGTCCACCCGCCTGGCCGACCAGGTGCAGTGGATGCGGCGGCTCGCCTTTTTCGCCGCCATCGGCTTTCTGTTGCTGATTCCTTTGCAAACCCATGCGGGGCTGAAGCTGCTCGGTGACGGCAACAGCGAGGAACTGAGCGCCATGCGCCAGGTGAAGCAGGTGGCTGAGGAGATCCGCCTCGCCAAGAGTGAAGCGGCCATGAAGCGGGCGATCAGCCAACTGCCCGGCGCTCCCGCCCAGATTCAGGGCGCGTTCACCAAGCCCCTCGACCAGGTGCGGGCCGTGGTGCTTGATCAACTCCAGCCCCAGATTCAGCGCGCCGACTACCGCCTGGCAGAGCTGCGCAAGCTGCGCCTGCAGGGGGGATTGCTGGGCTGGATCACCGATGGCTTGGCGGCCCTCGCCCTGGCTGTCTGCTTCGCCGCCATTGGTCAACTCAAGCGTGGAGGCTCCAGCCTGCTGCTCCACGTCCTTCATCTGCCGGACGTCCTGCGTTTTCGTCAAGGCCTGGGCCGACGTCCCCGCAGCCGGTGGATGCGGCCTGGCTTGCATCGCTTCAAGACGATGGGGAGGACCCAGGCTCGCCAGGGGCAGGCCAGCCCCCCCCTGTGAAGCGCCCCTGAAGGCCCTCAGGCCCGCACCACCGGCACATCGCTCAGCCGGGTGGTGGAGGCCCGCGACAGGCGCGAGCGGCGCATCGTCCAGCGGGGCCGCAGGCCGCAGGCGGCCCACTGCACGGTGCCGCTGCCGTAGCGGCGGTTGAGGCCATCGACGGTGGCCATCAGGGCCTCGCGCCGCCGCTGCTGCTCCGGCGGCAGCGGCACCAGCAGGTGGTGCTGCAGCAGCTCCACCGGCTGCAGATCCTGCAGCAGCACGCCCGCCTTCTGCAGCGGCTTGTGGGGCCGGAACAGCCGCTCGGCCAGGGGCAGGGCGGCGGCGAGCAGCACGGCGGTGTCGTTGCTGGGCAGGGGCAGAGCCACGGTGGCGGCATTGGCATAGAAGCGGGTGCCGTTGAAGGGGCTGCTGCGCACGAACACCGTGACGCTGCTCGCCCGCTGCCCCTGGCGGCGCAGCTTTTCGCAGGCCCGGCTCAGGTAGGTGGCGATCGCCTGCCGCAGGCCCTCGAGGCTGGTGACCGGTTCGCTGAAGCTGCGGCTGACGCAGGTTTCCTGCTTCGCCGGCGGCACGGCCACCAGCGGCAGGCAGCTGTGGCCGCGCAGTTCCTGCTGCAGGCGCA
>Ga0247833_1003723_pt1 | contig 19945 bp, 18 predicted proteins | sample LaCruzMarch2015__7_FD_187117 | JGI IMG/M metagenome (GOLD analysis project Ga0247833, IMG submission 187117) | Freshwater microbial communities from meromictic Lake La Cruz, Castile-La Mancha, Spain - LaCruzMarch2015_8m | ecosystem: Environmental > Aquatic > Freshwater > Lake | place: Spain... | reverse complement strand
AAAAACGCTCCCGCCCGGAAATCTGATGCACCGATGACTTGATTATTATTTGGTGGAGCAGCATTTTGGGGAATGGTTGAATGATTAACGAGTAAGACGATGAACCTGCCCGCTAGCATGACGGTCCGCCGATGTCGTCGACGAAGACGACGTCGATTGAGCATCGCAGCATCATTGACCGCCGCTGTTGCTGTGGCAGCAATGACGACGACTGCCGTCGAAGCGATTCGCGATCCGTCAATCCAACGATTGACGATAATGACCCGCAACAACAACAACAACAACAACAACAACAACAACAACCACGGTCGGCGATTGACGACGGTGACGGGACGGCGACGACGGGGGGGATATATTTATTATTCGACGATGATTGACGTTCTAGCTTCGACGCCACGTGGAGGCGGCGATGACGGTGATGACAAAATTGCTGCCGACAATGACGACGGCAATGACGTCGTTGAAGAACTAGCGGAGGATCACGCTCTTCGTGGTGGCGGTGACAGTGACACGGTAACTAAAGTAACAAACAACAGCGGCAATGACAACAACGACAACAATAATGGATCCTTCGAGATTACAATGAAGGGTGATGGCGATGTGAATATTAAGCTTGATAAGGCCATGCCCGGTAGTATTGGTGAAATGTTGGCCGTGGCACGTGAAAAGTATATCCCAACATCATTTAATTTATCTTCATTGACTTCGTCTTCGTCGGCAAATCAAAACAAGGCGACGGCAACAACAACGCAGCAACAACAACAACAACAACATAATATATCATCCAAATTTCCAGTATCACGACATGAATTACCCCACTTTACGCTAATGTCGACAATGATGTTTTTATTCGTATATGTATGTACCACAATACGCGATACCAAAGACACATTAGTGGTATCCAATTGCGGTGCCGAGGCAATACCTATATTGAAATTATATGGTGTCATGCCATGTGCGACGCTATTCATTGTGGCATATTCCAAATTGAGTAACATACTTGATAAGAGTACATTGTTCTACGTGACGCTGATCCCATTCTTCATATTCTATGGAATATTTGCATTCGTTCTATTCCCGAATCGAGATGTTATTCACTTTACTACCACCAGTAGTATTGGTGGTGGTGGTGGTGGTGGTGGTACGGTATCCAATCTACTCAAGCATTGGAGTTTCAGTCTCTACTTTATCATAAGTGAACTGTGGGCAAGTGCGGGTGTATCATTGCTCTTCTGGCAGTGCGCTAATGACGTTACGCCGCTGATACAGGCTAAGCGATTCTACCCCCTATTTGCCATTACTGGCAATTTGGGACCCATCGTTTCCGGAAAAGTCATGTCGTACGTTATATCACGCCAACAATCAAATGATGATGTTGGTTTTGGATACACGCTCAAGACATTGGCCGCGATTAAGGGCATGGCATGTCTTGGCATTATAGCACTCCATCGTCGTGTGTATGGCATGGCCGAGGAACGTGTGCTAAAGGAACGCACTGAAAAGTCGCTCTCGACGATACGTAAAATACAGGAATCGGGTAAGGTTGAAATAACTATGGAATTTAAGAAACCCAAACAGAAATTAACATTACGACAATCGGCATCTGAACTTATGGCAAGTCGTGAATTAAAGGCCATGGCAACGATGGTATTTAGTTACAATGTATGTGTGGAACTAACGGAGGTATTGTGGAAGGCAATTTTACGTCGAACATATCCTAATAAGTCTGACTATATGGCATATATGGCACGATTCTCACAAACAGTTGGGATTGTGGCCTTCTTTTTGCAGCTAGTAGCATCAGAGATACTCACCGTTCTGGGATGGAAATGGACGGCAATGATCCCACCAGTAACAATGGGGATACTCGCGGCGGGATTCTTTGCATCGGTAATTGCCGGGGAGGAACATATCCCACTAGCACAGGCATTACTAATTGGTACGATACAGAATGTTGTGAATAAGGTAACGAAGTACTCATTATTCGATCCGTGTAAGGAGATGGCATACATTCCCCTTGGCCCGGATGCCAAGGTTAAGGGTAAGGCGGCAGTTGACGTTCTTGGGGCACGTATGGGTCGGAGTATGGGATCGGCCACACAACAGCTAATGGTCGCACTTGTGGGTGGCCCCAATAGTAGTATAATGAATTGTGCCCCCTACCTTGGTGGGTGTTACCTTACAGCCATTGTCATGTGGTCTAATGCCGTGAGTGTGTTGGGGAGGGTGTTTGATAATGTTGATACTGTACCAAGAGATACCCAACGGCTGGAGCAGATTGGGGAAGCAATAACTATAATAAAGTCGATTGAGGACGCCAAGAGAGAAAAGAATAAGAAGAGGGAGGACAATACCACCACCGGAAAGGACGAGGAGCAAAAGAAAACTTCAAAAAAGGTTGGCAAGTAGGAAATAATGGAGAATGCATTTTAATTTTGGGGTTGGACAAATTCAAATGAGAGGTGGGGTGGGGGCTTACACAAAGTCCCCCAGGAGCAGAGACAGTCGAATGATTAATAACTTTGAGAGTCTAATCAAATTCATTTTTATACACAGATCAGTTGTATGCTGTCTAACACACCAATTGTTATAAGACATAATCAGTGTCGAGCTTTTAAGCGAGGAGGGACACTACAACAACAAGTCATCCTTGTCAATGGCAAAGGCCGCAAATGGATCCACCTTATCATCCATGGCCTCCAACGTTGACATATCAAAGTCATCATCTCCATCCAATAAGTCAAAAGTCGAAAGGTCCTCCAACTCGGATGATAGTTTATCTAATTCATCTCCCAAACTTCCGTTTACGTCAGTCGTTCCATCAAGTTGAACTTCCACAGTCCCAGGTGAAACATTCTCGCTGCTAATGCTAGTAGTCTCCTCCCCATCCATGGTAGCAAAGGCGAAATCAACCACTTCAGTAGTGGCAGGAACGGTAGCAGTAGCAGAAGTCCCCTTGCTACTCAGATCAACACCACCATCTACACCACGTTGTTTTGTTAACAATGGGTCTTTTAACATGCTTACGAACCCCCCCACGCCACCGATGACACTATTGGTTACATTCATCATACTCTCCTTCGTTGGCATTGGCATTGTTTGTATCGATGGCATGGGCATTGTCTTCAAATGTTGTTTCGACAATGATAATGCTGATTTTGGTATACCGTGTTTTTCCTTAAGCTTTATCCGCATTAGGTATTTCGACTTCACTCGAAATGCCACGGCACGTAATTCATCAACATTCTGTGGTCCAGCACCTAATATCTCTTCGCCTACACGCTTTTCAGTACGTTCCATAATTTCGGAAAAGTCAAATACAGTTACCTTACCATCCCGTACACCTGGCATCCCACGGTGTTGTTGTTGTTGCTGTTGTTCTCCCATATTATTATTCTTATCCAACTCAACTAATTTTTGTACTCGTCGTTCACGTCCAATTTCGACACATACATCACACAATAGATCCAAACTAACCTCTTGTAATATTAGTAATGCATTGGGGTCGATGAACATCTTCCAAAATGGTTTAGCGCTGAGTAATGCATCCATTTTATCTACCGCCTTTGAGAATAGTAAGAATTTGGCAAGCATATCAGTAATATTGATACATGTAATACCAAATGGCAAGACTGATGCATCATCATGAATTATTTCCTCAAGTGACATAATATTGTTGCTGCTGCTATTATTGTTGTCATCATCATTATCATTGTGTATGAGACTTGATGATGATGATGATGATGATTTTGGTACAAATCGTGAATGTACCAATGGACAACTTTCAATAATATGAACAAGCATGGCCAAACTTAATACACCTCCACTACGAAAGTCTGTAACTGGATCATCCTGTTGAAACCCTAATCGGTCTACCCAATATTGATGTGGTACAGGTGGTAAACCATGTTCATCAATCATTGTATCAATGTGAGATGATGATACCACGCCATTATCGTCCTTGTCGTCGTCATTGTCTTTGTCATCCTTTGAGGCAAATCCGCCCCTGGCATATGGCAATATAGCACCACTGAGCCAAAGTCTAGTAATCAAATTATCATACGATATGACCATTTTCTTCGTTTGCTCGATCCCGCGTTCCCACCACGGCATGTGAAGGACGGCCAATTGGGCAGCCGTGCCTTCATAATTACGACTCAGACGCAGTCCCAGTCGACACCGTGTGTGTAATAGTTGACGAAACATTAATACCTGACTTGCCGTCGTTTTGTCGGGTAAGGTGTTCCCGAGACCGACCGAGCGGGATAATTTGGTTGTTATGGTTAGTGGAGAGATGGATAAATCCTTAAATGACCAACTGCTATTGCTGCTGCTGATGTTGTTGTTGGGAGTTACCAGGCTTGATACGTTGGCGTTGATCGCCTGCGCCGCCGAAGTTGACGAGGCAATGAGGTTGGACGCCAGACCGGAGAAGGAGGGAAAGGCTGGCGTTGTTGTTGTTGTTGTTGTTGATGTCGACGCCGCTGACACTCCTCTGTCTTCATCATCACGTCCATCGATTATAGAAGATGCGGCAGTTGAAGAAGCAGTCGCAGACCCACTAACATTATTTGCCGATGATGACCCGCTGCCGCCATTCCATTTGGCAGAGATGGATCCAGCGAATGACGACAATCGTCTTCCATCGAAGGGTTCGATTGTTGCACTTTTGAGTCCTCCTCCGCCCATCCATCCTCGATAGGAAGAAGTACTCGATGGCGCAGCTACCGAGTCAATAACTTCTTCCCCGCCACCGTTCTGAGAATTGTTCGCCATGGGCGATGATGATGCTGATGATGAAGATATTGCGCCGCCGCTGAGGAAGTCTGGTGCAGCTTCCATCATGGTGTTGTACTCAGACTCAACGGATAGTGTGAGCCTAGTATGTTTGTGGTCATTCAAAAATTAATTAAAGCCAGTCCATAATAAGATGTCGCCACTGCTTCCTCTCAATCGTTATTGTGGTGGATGGTATCTGCTACTACTCATCATTGTCATTATGTCGAGCACTGACATCATCATCGCAAATGCCAAGCTGTTCGCCAAGATTGAATCATGTTCCGGATGAGCACTGAACAAGCTCCCGATACTCAAGTCATTCCTGAAGGAGGAAGATGGTATCGAGAGCTACAGAGATGTGCAAGTGAAATTTTCACATGGGAAACAGGTGAGTAGATAACCAATACCTCCAAATATCTATCTCCGCACCTTCTTGCTTGCATGTCATTGAATTATTCTTCTGACTCCTCTCTCTCTCTTTTATATAAACCACCAAAAATTATTACTCTATTTATGCAAGGCTATCATGACTATTTATGAGGGAGATACGTGGGAGGAAAATCCGTACGAACTATCCTGTCAAACTGGGATAATTACTGGTGACAAATGCAATCAGAAGGGTTTGGTTGAGAAGGAAAAGATTGTCCTGAGTGATTATAAAACAAAGGTAAGTGGTGAGATGGTCTATTTATATTATTTACACTCTCTGCGTCATGTTTCATCAATGTTACCTTACTCCGATTGTCATCAACCCCGTCGGTATATATATAGGAGGAAATGCATGCATTGATGATAGAGAAAGGGTAAGCCAATCCATCATTGCATCCGATACTTTGTTATATCAATTGTATTCAAGATATGGACTGATTTTCCTCACCTTCTACCACCAGATTTACGTTGAAATCTGAACAAGAAATGGATGAATTGAGACTCCGGAAACAAAAGGAGTTAGAGGACGAGGAACGTCAGAGGGTGAAAGATAGAGAGGAGATGCAACGGAAAAGGGTAGAACGAGAGGAGAAATTAACAAACGTAATGAACAAGGAGGCTGTTGGTACAAATAGTGATGAGTTGTAGGTTTCCTCAGTGATCTATTCCAATTGAGGCAGGCGGCGCTAATCATCTCTGTGTTTTGTGTGAATGACGTAGCCGGAGTCTGGACATGAAATATCTTGAAATGTCTTAACCTTACTGCTACTGATAATTTTGGAAAACAAGAGAATGGACTATGCCGCAAAGGAAGGATTCAGATTCATGTTTAATTCAATGTTTATTTCATCACAAACAAAATCCTCACTTTTCGTTTACTCTTCTCCATCATCTCCCTGTCCTTCGCCGTCTACATCTTCCTCATCGTCATCATCTTCATTGTCATCTTCTTCAAACGTACTCATTGGAACGCCAAAGATCCGAACGATTGCCCTGTTAGGGTCACGCATAATAACATACTTACCCTCTGGTTCATTATCAAACAACTTGATAAACAAACGCATAATCCCCCACATATTCTTCTCACTCACACCCTGCTGTGCGGCAAAGTCCAAAGGTTTGTAGGTCTGTGTTGCCAATACAACATGGTCGTACACATTCTTCGGTTCCTTCCGACTAACGAAACCAATTTTCATTTGAGATGCCCCAGAGAGTAAGGATTGGGCAGTCCACTTAGCAAGTTTGAACGAATTGTTCTTCAACTCGGATGCAAGTACGGCACCGGCTTGACTATCAATCTTTTCTCGCCAATTAATGGTGCCAGCACCAGGACGAGCGGGAGCAGCAGCACCACCACCACCACCCGTGGCATAGCTAGGGTCGTACTCATTCAAAGCAAAGGCTGTCATATACTGATCACCAAGCTCGACCTCTTCCTCTCCTACTTCCTTGACCTTCTTCTTACGATTTGCAGATACATTGGTCACAATTTTAGACGTATCGGCCTTCTGTCGGTCCTTGGCTAAGCCGTGAAGTTCAGTCCTGGCCACAAGACTCACGCCATCTCCCAGGTCAAAGCGTCGGTAACGGTACGCCACACTTGCAGGCTCCATCCCATCATTATCCGTATCATCAAAGAATGGATTTGGCAAGTCAAACTTGGTCCGATACTTCGAACTCCGTAGTATCTGTTGGGTGAAGTTCTGATTGATCATCGTGGCCTCAAGACTTAAACGTTCGGGAGTGTTCATTAGTTCGGCTTCAGTCGCATTATCCCGTGCTGGAGGAGGTGCAGCGTTACTCGTTTCATGGACCGTCAGGTAATCAAACTGTGATGCATCACGTTTGTCAAAGAAGAGTGCTCCTGTTGGTAACTTTTGCACGACAATGTCCCAGGGATATACGGAACGAGGACATGTCATAAGATGTGCGAGGATTGAATCTGTTGCGAAGATCGTGCCCTTCCCCTCAATCGCAAGTCGCTCTATTACTGGATCGTCAGTCGTTGTCACTGGGTAGAACTCACGTGTCTCAACCCTCTTGAGAGGTGCTGGTGTGCGTGTCGACACTCGATCAAACTGATCATTGTACTGATCCAGGAAACCACACCACAACAGGTCTTCCACGACCTTTGGCGGAGTGTTGTCAACCAGTCCTGACAGAGGAGATGTCCCCTTGGAAAGTTTGCCAAGGTCGACTTCCTCAACTCGACGCCAATCTGGACGGACCGATACAGAGGCCTGACGGTCGATACGATCACGCCATTGACCACGGCCACGACCAGGTCCGCGACCTCCGGGTCCGCGTCCGCCGAATCTGTCAAAGGTCAACAGCAGTAGTCAAGTAGTCAAGGAGATGATAGTTAAATGAGAGGTTTTTCACACAAAGAGGAAAGTTATTGAATCGCAATGAGAACTCACCGTCCACCGGCCCTTGTCCGCTGGGGTTGGTTATACCTTCCGACCTGGCCTTGCTTATCATCATTCCTACGCTGATTGATCTGACGCAGCCGCGTCGCATTTGCCCGTCGTCGTGCTTGGGGGACAAATCTCTTGACATCTCCTCCAGCACCCACCATACCCGATGCACCATAGGCTTTACTGGAGTCTACCAATTGGAACTCACGCAATTCGTCGGTATCGACCTTGTATTGAAATTCCAAGTTCTTATTTGGTCCACCACCGTCTTTGCCGCCATCTCCACGACGACCGCCCTGATTCCCACGCAAGTAATACCCCGCAGTGGCATCACCGGTGCGTGCAAAACTTTGTGATGTAAAATCGGCACATCGTCCGAGTCGATCGGAACGTGAGAAGGGAGCGTATGGGAGGTTGGCAAATCGACTTGCCATCGCATTGAGTGCTACGACGGATGCGCCGTCCTCCTCCTTTTTTTCCACAACAATGTCAGTCGACGAGGAGGAAGACGAGGTGGGTGGACCCCACGAGGTAAGGTTTGGGACGTACGGAAGGTTGAATGTTGCCACCATTTTGCCTCCGATATGTGCGGATTAAACCTTGACCACAGCGCGTGACGGCAAGGGAATACGACGGTCGGTAAACAACACCGAGAAGCAACGTGTGGTTAACATTCCCGCCTCACTGTCCCGCCACAAGCATCCGTTCGTGTTTTTGTTCTTCTCCCAAACTTCCTTTCATATTTATGGTTGTTCCTCCCCACTTGTTCTATTTGACTTCACAATTCCTAGACCACTGTGGTGCACTCTTCATCATCATGAAATTCGCCATCCTCTCCCTCGTTGCTGCTACCACCGTCGTCGTCTATGCGGCGGATAATGCCGTCGAGTACCCGAATGAGATTAAGATCATGCCTGGACATCAAAAGAGGAGTGTTGTCGTGTCACCCCTCCCTCACACGTGAGTGTCGCAGTGTGTTGTTCCCCTTTTTCAACATATATGGTGATGGAACTCCACTGCATTCACGCCTCTCAACTCCTACTTCTTACGCTTTCTTCTTTCGTTGCTTCTCCTTTCGTTGCTGCTGCTCCTGGCTGTTAAACGCGACGCCCGTCCATGCAGCTACCTAGCAGAGGACGACATCCCAGACAATTGGAGCTGGGACGACGTCAACGGCAAGTCGTATCTGACGAAACTCTTGAATCAGCACATTCCTCACTACTGTGGCAGTTGCTGGGCGTTTGGGGCCATCTCGAGCCTTCAGGACCGGATCAAAATTGCACGCAAGGGGGAAGGACATGACATTAATCTCAGCATACAATATGTGCTCAATTGTGGCGCAGGCACGGCGGGGAGTTGTCATGGGGGGTATCATGCCGGTGTGTATGAATTGATCCAGAAAACGGGATTCATACCCTTTGAAACGTGAGTGGATAATAAATATCGAGGGTGGAACTTATAGTTTAGTTGGTTGTTTCAATCATTCGTCGGCTGATCACTCACAATATTTCATTTTTGTCCACACACAAAAACAGATGCATGCCCTATCTGGCATGCTCCTCCGAGTCAACCGAAGGATTCTGTCCTCACATAGACACGCAATGTTCCGCAGTCAATACATGCCGGACCTGTGGTGGCTTCTCCGACAGTGGTGGAGAGTGTGTTGAACTTGATTTCTTCCCGAATGCAACTGTTGCAGAGTATGGCACCATCGGTGATGGATTTTTTGATATGATGGAATCCCACGAGAAGAGAGTACACAAGATCAAGGCTGAGATATACGCACGTGGGCCTGTCGCCACGACCATTAACGCCAACCCACTTCGTGATTACGAGGGTGGGATACTTGATGATGATAGTGCATCGACAGCTACTAATCATATTGTATCCATCGTCGGATTTGGCAAGGATGCCGATACTGGCAAGGAATACTGGATTATTCGTAATAGTTGGGGAGAATACTGGGGTGAGATGGGGTTTGCGAGAATCGCCTCTGGTAAGAATATGATGGGTATTGAAGATAGTGTTGCTTGGGTGACTCCCGGATCGTTCACTGTGAAGGACTATTTGCCTTGCTCTGAGGATGGGGCTATTTGTGGTGGTAAGAAACAAAAGTTTGGTCCAAACCATTATCCTAGCAAAGTGACTAAGGGATTTGTTGGACAGACTTACGAGGATCCTTCTGTGGTCTTTATGGCATTGAAAGACGCAAATGCTGGCATGCGAATTAAGGATTTAGGCGTGGACTACATCTTTGATTCCATTAGGGGATAAGAATTAGTATTACTGGGGTGCTTGAATTTTTCTCTCTCTCACACACCACACAACTTAATTTTTTGATAATATTGTAAACATGCTTATTTGTCATTTACTAATAGTAGTACCTTTCTCAACAGAGACCAATCTAAAATCTGCTTATACTCAATGAAAGCAAATCAAATTATATCCCTGTAGAGGATTTTTTTCCTATTATTGAGTTACCCAGACAAGAAAGTAGGAGTAGACAACAAGAGAGAAAATCAACAACAGCAATGAACAACAGTTGATGTTAAATCAAATCATCGGCGTTAGTTTAAATACCAAACCAAGTAGGAAAACTATGGATGCTAACATATACAAATGAAGAGGGCAGCACACACACAGGTGGAAAGAGGAGACAGGTCTTTGTGGGGTTGGCAACATAATTTCTGAGCTGGAAAAAAAACTGCATTTTAAATTATCGTCTGCATTCCTATGTAAATAATAGCCATTCCTCTTGACTTGGGAACTGCTTCCTTTTCCCCCCACCAAAGGCCTGGAGCAAAGGCCTGGGCCTTAGCAGCTGATGTCTGAACTTCATCAACATGTCATCAGTCTTGCGGGAATAAGATCTCCAGGATCTTGACCAGTGGCATATCTCTGTTTCCTTCGTCTCAATTTGATGCTTCCTTTGCTATTGACTACAACCTCCTCAATTACTTGGTTCATTCGGGGACGCTTCCCCCACCAACGCATCCTCCCTTCTTGTTTGCCATCACATCACCGTTCCCGAATCCTTTCGTGTGTAATAACACTCCTGCTGTTGTAACCCAAGTCCATCTACTCATTCCCACCCCTTTGTCCATTCTGTTTGTCTTATTTGGTACCGCGTCCTGATATCCATATTGTTCCCTGTTGCTGCTCCCTGGGGACTCTCCACCAGTACTAGTGTACACTGTCCCGATAGTACCATTCTCGGGCAAGCTGCTGGACGTGCCTGTTTCGCATCCTCTGTCGGCACCAGTCACAGAGGACTCTATGAGCCTTATCATCCCTGTACCACCATCGAGATTGACCGTTTCACTACTTCGAGCTACGGGTCTGGAGGGGTTGGCGCTTCAGCTATTTGGTGTTTGGTGTGTGGATACCGTTTGGCCTGGACACAAAGATCAGCGCATGAAGAAATGCTGATTTTTCCATTTGAAGAAATATTGATGATCTTCTGGCTGTATCTTGATGATATTTCGACTGGAGATCCCTAAATCAGGACCTCGAGAAACTACCATTTATTGATCTACCATCTTCTGGCTGTATCTTGATGATATTTCGACTGGAGATCCCTAAATCAGGACCTCGAGAAACTACCATTTATTGATCTACCATGAAAGTGATAGACTGGGTAAAGGAAGTCAACAACGAGAAGTATTGGAAATCGCTCATCCGATGCCTGCTTAAATCAGATGAAGAAATCCCTACAAGACCAACCGACAACGGATTGAACCAAACTCCCAGACCTCAGCCCCAACCTGCACCATGTCCCACCCCTGAACGAAGACGTCAACGAAGACAGCGATCCACAAGAAGAACAAGACCAAACCAGTCGTCTAACTCAAACCCATCACCGCCACCAGGATCGCCAACTCAACGCCGACAGCAAGCACCGCCGCCCCCCTTTTTGCCAAGGCAAGACAGAGAGCCTCCACCGCAACGAGCAGAACACAGAGACAGAGATTGCATAGCGGCAAATGTTGGAAAAGCTAGGTATGACTCATTGAGAATACTTGAGCTAAGAGAAGGAGCAACAGAAGGAGAAGTGAAAGCAGCCTACCGAGCAATGTCCAGAATTTACCATCCAGACAAGCACAACTCAGGATTCACTGGTATGTCTGATGAGGAAGCTGTTGAATTCTTTCAACATCTGAACAATGCGCACAGCTATTTACGAGAGATAATGTAACCGAACAAAAGAACGATACGGAAGAACGATACGGAAGAAAGAAAGAAATATAAGAGAACAAATTATGATTTGGAATTGCAGGAAGGAGAGATCTACTAGATATACCCTTGCAGAGCATTTTACTTGATTTTCGGGTGCATTTCAAGTGAACTATGAGGTAAGCCTAACTCCAGCACATGCTGGTATAATTCCGTATCTCTGGCAAGAATTCGTCAAACCAATACTTTTCGTAAGTATAGTAGAGTAGATTGATCCACCAAACAAGCAATTCATCAACAGAAGCTGTGCAGTGCCATGACTTGGTGTCAGTACAGCCTCATGAGGATTGGACAGACCAGAAGTGGGGACTGTCACAGAAGCTCTCAAGTGCAGTTGTAAATTGCAAAATGAGACTCTGCCTCATTATATCCTCCAACTCCACATGAGCAACCCATGACAGACAAGGTGACATAACACAGACAAAGTTGGGTGTCAGTTCAGCAGTCCTCACGGATTGGACTGACCAGTAGACGAGTCAGCCACAGACACTCGGGCAGTGCAGCTGTAAATAGCACAACCAGACTCAGTCTCATTTCTCCTCTGCCCACCACTGTCAAAATTGATCCACCTTGCATGCAAACCAGCGACTGGAACAGTGCATTGACACAATAGATGAGTTGTCAGGTCAACACAGCCACAGACACGGGCTCCATCCCACGAGCCACGAGTTGTTCCACTATATGTCTCTCCACCATAAAGCCAAGTGGCAGTCAATAACTGCAAATCCACCACACCTGACCCCCCCACCTTGCTCCCAGCCCCACATGGCTTGAATTATTTATCGATACCTCCTCCATTAAAACCCCTCACGTGATCTCCCGATGACGAACCACTATTCATTGTCGTCAACTGACCCTGCAATAACCCAATCAGCGCTGAGATCCTGAAGTTATTGCAGCAACTGACTCAGACAAGTAACACAGGTTGCTTCTACATGTCAAACACGTTCTACTGCAGTAGTTCCTTTACCTTCCCAACAGCTACACCTTATCGAATAAGACAGCTTTGAAAACAGAGATTGTAAATGCAAAGGCAATAAAGCAGATGAGAAATTCTAGTCGTACGGAGTTGGTGTTATAGCAAAGCTGGCGGTCGTGAGGATAGAGTCTTTCGTTAGAGAGGATAGGAAGAGAACACAAAACATACTTAATAAAATAACGTTGTCAATAATCCTTTGTCATGTCGATGGGTCCGTAAACATTCAAAAACCAGAATATTAGGTTATCACAAATCATCTACTCCTCCTACTAGTTGATCAAACTCCACCATAAAATATTGTTGGTACCGAGTTATTTACTACGCAAATGCTAGTATTCTTCACTCTTTCTTGGTCCACTACTAGTGTTGTCTGATTGGCCAATATTATCATCATATGATTCATGCAGAGGCCAACGGTCAAGGCTCCCGCCATATATATATCTAATATCTAACACACCCTTTCGATGGCATCTATCATCTCATGATTGCTACACTCTCACTTTGCCCTCTGTTTATCCCCGCACCCTTTGAGTTCTAGCAAACCACCACATTCACCAGCACCCTTTGTGGTGTAGGACTCATCATGATGATACTCAGCCTACTGTTTTGCACCTTATCGCTTCCTCTTACGAACCCGCAGCAGGCCATGTGTCATTGCTCACCCGCCATTGCTTGTACGTAATAGATCAAGCTGTGCATCGTCCGCTTTGCCCGTTGTGTACTCACCCCCCCCCGTCCTTGTTTGCTGGAGGTGTTCCATATTGCTCGACTGACATTAGAATATCGCCCCGATGTTATTGTTTGCGGCGTCGGCGGCGCCCCGCTGTTGTTGTGCTGCCTCCATCTCTCCCTCATGTGATCCCCCGCACCAGCTCATAGCTGTTGATACCCGCTTGCGTGTGTGCCGTTTGGCTGTTGTCGCTGTTGCAGTACTTACACTTGCTGTTGATACCTGCTCGCCTGTGTGCCGTTTGGCTGTTATCGCTGTTGCTGCGGTTTGTTCTAATGTACCACGCGGCACGCGCCACCGGGTTCGGTCTGTTGGAGAAGAGATGACGACAGCACCTGGCCTATTTTTACGTGGGCTACCGGCCACGGACTACCGATGATCACTGCTAGACATCACATAAGAGCACGTTAATATATTCTATATTTACCCTATGCTTATCCAGGTGATCATCAAATAATGGATGATCACGATAGAGCTTGTTTGTGTGTGTTGCATCATCGCCAACTCTCGGCGGCAAGAGAGAGGCCAACTCAAGGCTCCCGCCAGTTAGGGTGTAGTCCGACCTGCCTATATATAACAGACTGAACCTGTAGGGGATGGAGTTACTGGCACTGCATTGCGCTTCTGTCTCTTAGCTGGTGATTCTGCATTTTCTAAAGTTGATTGTGGTTGCTGAACAGGGCGTGACTGTAGTTGCTGCTGCTGCCTTTCAAGTTTCTCTTTTTTGTAGAGTTCATTCTTACCAATTGCCAACTACTGCATGCATCTGTTATTGACCTACGTGCTTTACGACCAAGAGTTCGTTAAATGGTACGGAGATTAGCTATGCGGTGGTGCTCTTATCCTCCTTGTAATGTCCACCTGATCCTGAAATTTATTGTGGCCTTCTTTCATTCCCACTCGGAGAGTATGGTATGTGATGCAATTTGCAGGTTTGCTTCTTGTTCCATGATAAAATGATTGAAGATCAAACCTTGGTTGATGCAACTTTTTCGATGAAATTAGAGAGATCATGCGTGTCAATAAAATTACACCATTGGTCATGCTTTATAGACAGTTCTGTCTTGTATGTCATACGTTGCCAACAAAGCCTTGGCCTGGCCAACTCATCCATAGGCACTGTTTTAGGAGGGTTGATTCTTTTGGAGGTTTACCTCCTAAAGCCGGCAGCCCTTAACCCTTTGTTCACCGTGGCAACTTTTTGGCAACTTTTTGGCAACTTTTTTTCAGTACCGAGCCTACGTAGGAACTAGTTTCCCATTCATGAATCTTAAACCCTAAAGACATAAAGGTGTAAAATTTGTGTTAAATTGGTGTTTTTGTGTTTAGGATTGCGCCAAACGAACGATCAAGTCAGAAGTCAGACATTGGCATTGAATATGCTGTATGCTGCAGAATGACAATGATTTCTATGGCATAGAATGCATGTGAGCAAACATGATCGCAGAATGACTACTATCATTCATCAGAAAAGCTGTGCGAGATCCTTACCCACTTTGACCTGCAAAACTAATGCTGACGTTTTAACAACAATAGGAAAAATGACGACCTCGTCAAATATCTTGTACTACTTTGAACGTGTCCCTGAAGTAACTATTGACCAGAGTCAAGGATCCATGGTAGACTGGGTAAAAGATGTCAAGAAAAATAATTATTGGAAATCGTTCATTTGATGCCTGCTTAAATCAACGAAAGGACCAACCAAACACCCCAACCTCAGCCCCAAGCCACACCCCAAAACAAAGACGCCATCGAAGACAGCGATCCTCAAGGAGAACAAGACAAAATCAGTCGTCCAACTCAAACCCACTGCCAACACCAGGATCACCACCTCAATGCCGACAGCAACAAGCTCACCACTTCCGCCAAGACGGGACAAAGAGCCTTCACGGCAACAAGCAGAACACAGTGATCGAGATTGGATTGCGGCTAACGTTTGAAAAATTTGGTACAACTTGTTCTTGGAAGGCAGAGAGTCATGGTGCATGGACAGACAAAAAGATTTCTATTACATATAAATCTAAACCTCGACTAAACATCAACTGCTACTTGACTCAATGTCCATCCGTAGCTATTCACACAATCAAAGTGAATGGTGGGGTAAATTCTTGCAAACCGCTATCCTCTCTGCGCTAATTTATGACATTGGTCAGAGTGCTGGACCCTCTAGCATTGGATAAATAGAGACCAAATGTACCCCAAGCCCACGCCCGTTTGTGAGCGGGCAGGGGGCTTGGACAAAATACGCTTGACTCGATCTTCCTCCTCCTTTAGCCAAATACACCAACCATCTACGCTACCCGCCCCAAAAAAGGCTTTTTCCCAAAAAAGGCCTTTTTGGCCTCACACAAGGGGATTTGCCCACAAACCATGGCGTCCACCGTGCCAACTTAGCCGGCACCCCATCACCACCCACGGATACTAGATATGTCCTCACCCAGCAGAAACAACAGTTTATGGTGTATACATGAGTAAGAATCTCGGAAGTCTGGCGTTTCCGGCCTTATTGTGACTATCACGGCGATGGCCGGCGGGTCTGTTTCGAGCTCATTTTTGTTAGTGAATTTACACGGGCGAGGTTGCCAATGAGACCAAAAAATGTCATATTACTAGAGATAAATAAAATAGTAACTAATTTTAACGACGTGGATCTATTGTACTACTTATTTTGTACTACTTATTGCTCGACGCTTTTGTCCAACAGCGCCGGGTATGTTGCACCATGATGGTGGCCGTGGAACTCCGCCGGCCGCCATCTTGTCTCATTTTTCTCAGATCTGTGTGTGTTTTTGCTTCCACGTGGCCCGAGGCCTCAAGGCCTTTTTTGGGGCGGGTAGGAGACTTCTATTTCCAAGGAATAATAGCTATGTTGTCCGTCTGCAGGCATAAGATCATAGTATCTTGATGAGATTGCTTAACACCGTTTCCTACGTCTCCTCTTCAATGATTATGTTCCTCCGCGGATGCTTCCCTCTTGACTTCCCTGCGTATCGTGTGTATCGTGTTTTGAGTGCAGCTCCTAAACAAGACTGACAAAAGGGAACGCAGGCCCGATCTCCGGAACATCGACGACAGATTGGTTTGGAATGCACATATGTCCTTTACTCCCAATCTTGCTTGCGTCCTGATTTTTCGAAAGTCCTGCATCCCGGTGACCACACCAAGATATAATACCTTGTACCCGCAACTGAAGCAGAATTATTAATAAACTTGTGGGTAAGGGTTAGTGTGGGACAAAAATATTTAACTCCGCCGCTTCACAACTCCCAGACAGGTGTGCGCATCAACTGGCTGCACGAATATCTCGTCCCAATTGCACCGCCGTTAGCCTGTCAAGCGAACCTAGAGTAGCCAACTATTGCTGAAGTCACATGTCTAAACGATTGTGAGCTCAGTGATGATCAATGCCCAGGTGCATGCACCATCCGATTTATTGATGAATCCATGTTTCTCGCCACAAGCCGGTTGCAGGATTCAGATGAGACTCAGCGTGCGTCTGAATCACCTCAAAGGAAACATATATCATCTTGTTTCCAAATCGCCCGGCATTTCTGTCTTGCGCCTTGTCTCCCGCCTTCCTTACCTTGAGGGCCCATGATGTTAAGAGTTGTCGTGGTTGTGCTTTTTGCATGTTGTTAAGGGTAACGAGTCATTGGTGATGGTACCCCCGCTCGCCCGGGATACGAGGTGGGGCATGCGCCATCTCCTCTCTCACCAACAATTGGTGGCGTCGGATTTTATTTTACACTTCGTGGACTGAGCAATTACTGCGGTCATTGATTACTAGCCCGTGCGTCATCATAGCAGATGCCACATCATGGCATACGTTGAGCGGTTCATCATCACCATCATCATCTCCTGGGGGGAGAATATTCACATTAGGTACCTCTCTCATTTCTTCTCCAATATAAACTTCATTGCCAGGATAACACTGATGTTGCGAAAGCGGGAGGGGCGAAAAATACGTAGGATTGGTCCACCTACGTAGGCTTGGTACAAAAGAACCGTTTAGGTACTATTTTCTCGCAACAAGACAAAAACCGCCACCACGGCGCACCTAGCTTCGACGATGGGATTTCCGTCGCCGTTCATGACGAATGCACATAGACGTTCAACAGATTCCGTCAAACACTGACGGTTTTGCCAATTCTGCAGCATATATCACCTCCTTTCGACCGATGGCGGCATACAAATCGCTCGGCATATAGTATGGACGATATCTACCGGTTGAGCCGTCGACTGTGGCGTGATAATAGTGTGAAACACCCCTAAAATATGCCAGAGAGAGTGCGGTAGACATGGATATCATCCATTACTTCCATCACTTACGAATAGAATGAGAGAAACAACAATCAACTTACGATCGAAAGAGTACATATAATTAACAATATTATATGATGCGATCTGGTTTTATTTCTACTCTGCTTGGGGTGGTAGTAAACATGATGATTCAGCAGACTGAAGATTGCAGCTTGGACAGAAGACTCTGGTACTAGAGTACCTTCATTCTGGCTGTATCATGGCGAGCAAATGGATTGAGGATCAGGTCGAATAGATAAAGATCGTCGATTATTGTATTGCGATTGTTTTAACTATTAAAACTTATTGTAGTGATAAAAGTGTATGCATGACAAATATGACCAAATTTTTTTGTCTATGAGCCTTGAGCACATCTAGGTATGGTAAAGAAGCTATTATTTACACTACCTCTATTTTATTTTCCATTCTATTTTGTCAAATCACAGCTAAGGTGTCACCATTGTTGCTATAATTGTTTGTCTTGGACTTGGATAGTTAATTTCTCTAAAAGCCTAAGCCATGAGCATGAGACCCCCCACCAACTTCATACTCATTATTATGATTGAGGCACCATATCCAGTTCATACTCATATGGTAGCAGATCTAATAAGGATGCAACCCCATCCTGATATATGCTTGGTCCACAGTCACAGGTGGCATCAGTGGGAGAATCACTTGGTTTCTCACTTATATCATGCTGTAGGTTATGATTAGGACACCTCACACACTTCATACGATTCATACTCATTGCAGGTCTTCTTCATACATATATAATGTGTGTCAGCACCTGCTACTGCGGCTACAGGTTGTAAGGATGCAACCCAACCTGATATATTTATGCTTTGTCTCACAGTCAAAGGTAGAGTAGTAGGTGATTCACTTGGTTTTGCCATGGGGTTCTACTGTTACGTATGATTAAGACACCTCACACAATTCATACTCATAGCAGGTCTTCTTTATACATATATAATGCAATTCAGCACCTGCTACAGTGGCTGGTGGTCATAAGGATGCTGCCACACCCTGATATCTGCCCACTGGGACCTGAGAGTAGATGTTGTTGGTATAGGAGGTGGGTATCTGTTAGTTCTTTTGATTGAGGCCCCCCACACACTTCATACTCATAACAGGTCTTCTTTATACAAATGTTAAGTGTTTCAGCACCTTGAACAGTGGCTACCAGTCATAAGGATGCCGCCACACCCTGATATTTGCTCTCTGAGACCTGAGAGTAGATGTTGTTGGTCTAGGAGGTGGGTCTCTGTTAGTTCTTATGATTGAGGCCCCCACACACTTCATACTCATAGCAGGTCTTCTTTATACATATGTTAAGTGTTTCAGCACCTTGAACAGTGGCTACCGGTCATAAGGATGCCACCACACCCTGATATCTGCCCACTGGGACCTGAGAGTGGATGTTGTTGGTATAGGAGGTGGGTCTCTACATTTGAAAGGAGAAGAGGCAACACAACAACATGGTATACATCAACATGGTATAGACTACATTTAATACTTTAGGCTGGAAGTGATTGCCACCATATTATATCAGTGGATGCACATTGAGATAAATTGTATATGATATCACCATGAAATTGAAATGGCTGAGGCCAGGACTCACTTGGCCATGACCTGCTACTCATACCTGAATCACAATCTCAACCTCAACATATTTACTACTACCACTGCTACTCAATTACTCCTGCTACTACAACAACAACAGCTATCAGCTACCTCTTGCTGTTAATGCTACTGCTACTGCATTTTAGATTTACTAGCTACAAGCTACAAGTACTGCCATCTCCGGTCATGTTTTACTTCATTGTTCATATCCAACATTAAGCCAAATAAATAGTTGATTGTTGTGATGTGTTGGTACTTCTCTGCATCCCATCCATAATGTCAATCACTTCACTCCTTCAGCTCTGCTGAATCATCATTTTTTACTACCACCCCAAGCAGCAAGCAGAGTAGAAATAAAACCAGATCGCATCATATAATATTGTTAATTATATGTACTCTTTCGATCGTAAGTTGATTGTTGTTTCTCTCATTCTATTCGTAAGTGATGGAAGTAATGGA